>Ga0153931_100168_pt1 | contig 23802 bp, 20 predicted proteins | sample TSNJ015MetaG_FD_104730 | JGI IMG/M metagenome (GOLD analysis project Ga0153931, IMG submission 104730) | Attine ant fungus gardens microbial communities from New Jersey, USA - TSNJ015 MetaG | ecosystem: Host-associated > Fungi > Mycelium > Unclassified | place: USA: New Jersey, Wharton State... | reverse complement strand
GCAGCACCGCATTCAAAAAATCCGCTTCTGTCATTACTCCGTCTCCTGCGCGGGTGCCATTTTTGTGTTTCGTCAATTCTCGTTGGCGGCGGTCATTCCAACACCCACTCCGCCAACTTCCCCGTCACCTGCGTCATCAACACATTCTCGACATCCCGCGCACCCGCCGCGCTGCACTTGGCGAGCACCGCTTTCACAATTCCCGAATCAAACTCGAACTGTTTGCCCGTCGCCGCCTTGTAGCGGCCACGCAGTTTTTCCAGCTTCGCCAGCACAATACCTTCCAGCGTCGCCTCATCCAGCGGCCGATACGCAACCACCGTCATGCGCGCCAGAAACGCCGGGCGGAAGGCTTGCAAAAGGACTTTGTGCAGCGCTTCGTTGAAAGCTTCAGAGCCGATCTGTGACGTGGGAGTGTCGAGCAACAGTTCAGCGCCGACATTGCTGGTGGCGAGCATCACGGTGTTTTTGAAGTCCACCACCAAACCGGTGCCGTCCTCCATCAAGCCTTTGTCGAACACGTTGTAAAACGCTTCCAGTACATCGGGATGCGCCTTCTCGATTTCATCCAGCAACACCACCGAATAGGGTTTGCGCCGCACGGCTTCGGTGAGCACGCCGCCGCTGCCGTAACCGACGTAGCCAGGCGGTGCGCCCTTGAGCTGGCTGACGGTGTGGGCTTCCTGGTATTCCGAGAGATTGATGCTGATCAGATTGCGTTCACCGCCATACAGTGCGTCGGCCAACGCATACGCGGTTTCGGTTTTGCCCACGCCGGTGGGGCCGACCAACAGGAACACACCCACCGGTTTTTGCGGATCAGTGAGCCCGGCGCGATAAGCCTGCAAGCGTTGGGCGATGGTGTTGAGCGCGGTGCTTTGCCCCATCACCCGTTGGCCCATGCGCTGGCCGAGGGTGCGTACGGCATGGGCTTCGTCGGCGAGCATTTTGCCGACGGGGATGCCGGTCCATCCGGCTATGACGGCAGCGACGGTTTTCGCGTCGACCTGTTCGGGCACCAGCGGATCGTCCTGGCGGATCGCATCCAGTCCCGCCTCAAGGCGCAGCAGCTCGGCGGCCAGATGATCGATGCGACTGTCGGTGGCTTCGTCGGGTTTGTCGCTGTCGGCGCTTTCGCTCAACGCCAGCAATTCGCGGCGTGTTTCGAGCAGTTCACGCACCGCCACACGCTCTTCACTCCAACGTGTTTCCAGTTCGCGGATCGCTTGCACATTGGTTTTCGATTCATTTTCCAGCAGCGTGATGCGCTCACGATGATCCAGCCCCGTGGCCTGCTCCCGGCGCAGGCGCTCGACTTCATCCTTCAAACTGTTCTGCCGGTGACGCAGGCTTTCCAGCGGTGGCGGCACGTCATGCTGGCCCAAGGCAACCCGGGCGCACGCAGTGTCGAGCACGCTGATGGCCTTGTCCGGCAACTGACGGCCAGAGATATAGCGATGGGAGAGTTTCACCGCTTCGTGGATCGCCGCGTCCAGCACTTGCACGCCGTGGTGCTGTTCGAGTTTGGCGGCCACGCCGCGAAGCATTTCCACAGCGGTGATTTCGTCGGGTTCCTCGACCTGCACCAATTGGAAGCGGCGGGCGAGAGCCGGATCCTTCTCGAAGTATTTCTTGTATTCCATCCAGGTCGTTGCGGCGAGAGTGCGCAATTCACCTCGGGCCAACGCAGGTTTCAGCAGGTTGGCCGCATCGCTGCCGCCCTCGGCACCGCCGGCACCGATCAGGGTGTGGGCTTCGTCGATGAACAGGATGATCGGTTTGTCGGCACTGCGCACCGCGTCGATCACGCCTTTGAGCCGCTGTTCGAATTCACCTTTGACCCCGGCCCCGGCCTGCAACAGACCGAGGTCGAGCACGCGCAAACTGACTTCCTGCAATGACGGCGGCACGTCGCCGGCAGCGATGCGCAGAGCCAGACCTTCGACCACGGCGGTTTTGCCCACGCCCGGTGCACCGACCAGAATCGGGTTGTTCTGGCGGCGCCGCAGCAGAATGTCGATGCACTGACGGATCTCGCCGTCTCGGCCAACGATCGGGTCGATGCGTCCGGCATGTGCATCGGCGGTCAGATCCTGGGTGTATAGATCGAGCACCGAGTCCTGCCGTGGCGCGGCACTTCCCGTTGAAGTGGTTCGTGGACCGACATGCTCACGAGAGTTCTCCGTCCACTCTAATAGATTGGCCCGCAGCGCTTCCTTGGGAATCCGCAGCAACGATGAGGCACTGTTGAGCAACAGACTGCGGCGCTCGTCGCGATCAATCAACGCCAGCAACAACAGCCCGGATCGAATACTGTCGAGGCCCAGCACACTGGCCTGCACCACCGCGTCTTCCAGCAACCCCAAAGTGTGTGAAGACAACGCCGGCGTGCGCGTGCTCCCCGCCTTGAACAGGTCCAGCGCCTTGTTGATTTCCGCGGTCAGCGCATCCCGTTCCAGGCCGAAACGTGGCAGCAGAAACGCAAAATCACCGCCCTCGATGTCGAGCAGTTCCAGCAACAGATGCTCGATCTCGACAAAGTGATGCCCGCGCTGCAAACAGCGCTGGGCGGCGCGTTCAAGGGCGCGGCGGTTGTCCGGGTTGAGGCGTCCGATCAGGCTGGCGAGTTCCATGTCAGGTGATCTCCAGCTGACGAAGACGGGTTTCGATGCGCTGCACCGCGAGGCTGGCCTGACGCTGTAAACCGCCGTTCCAGCTGAGCAGGGGCGCTGCCTGGCGCCCGAGCTTCAGCGGCCCGGCACCGCGCACCAGCAGCACCAGCGTCACGTCCAGATCCGGGCCGAAGTACAACGCCGCAAGGCTGGCCAATGCCGGGTGCGCTTCGCCGTCCGGCAGAAATCGGCTCGCATGCGTTGAGGGCAGCGGCCCGAGGGTCAGGCGAATACCGGCGTGTTCATCCCAGACTCGGGTGCCTGCTACCGCCGTACGCCCCAATTGCAGATTGCGCCCACCTGGCTTGATGACGCTGCGGCTGGCAGGCGGAATTTCGCGCCAGGCGCCTTCATAGGCACTGAGTTCCACCGGCATGGCGAACTGCTCGCGGACAATCGCTGCGAACCCGGCCAGCGAGCGCCGGCCATCGGCGAATAACGCGGTGCAGGCCAGCACTGCACAATCGGGTACCGCCTGACGCTCCTGCAAGGCCTTGGGCAACAGGCCGGTAAGGGCGCGCAATTGTGCCTGTACCGGCGAGGCGCCCGGTGTGACAAAGCCAAGCGCGATGCGGTGCTTGCGCATCACCTTGTAGAGCAGGCTGAGCAGCCGATGCTGGAACAGATCGAGGAACTCGGCCGGGGCGTGATCCTTGGCCCGCGCTCGTTGTTGCAGCCACTCCTGATAGGCGTAGGGCAACGGGCCGTCGGGCCCGCCGAGGCCGAACATCGGGGTCTCGAGGATTAACGGCTGGCCCGGTTCTTCGCGCAGGTTTTCGATCTGGCTGGTGGGAAACAGCGGTGTCAGCGGTCCGCGTAATTTCAGCACTTCGGCCTGGGGCGAGGTGCCGCTGCCCAGGGATTCGGCTTGCGGTTGTTCGCGCTCCAGCAGCAACAACGCCTGCAACAATTCGAACGCCTGCGGATCGCGGCGCAGTCGTTGGCTCAGGGTCAGAGCGACAGGGGCATGCCGGCTTGGGGTTGCCATGCCTTGATCTCCTTGTCGGACTGCATCAACACCGTGCGCACAAAGCGATTGGCCGTGGCGTACACCGAAAAGAACTGCGCCAGCACGGCAGAAAACAACACCGCGCTGCTACCGACGAAGTGCTGCGGATCGAGCTGCAACTGCACCTCCAGTCCATTGCGCCAGCCTCGCCAGGCATCGACGCCGACATGGCCGATCACCCGTTCGCAACGCAGGCTCAGCAGGCCCTCGATCTGGCGCAGTGCACTGGCTTCATCGCGCAGGTTGTGCAGGTTCAGAATTTCTTTCAAGGCGTCGAGTGCCTGCGGGCCTTCGACCAGCGACAAGTGATTGAGGGTCAGTTGCGACACCAGTCGCCAGCGTGAATCACCGTCCAGACGCGGCAGGCTTTGCGGGCTCGGCGGGTTGCGCAGGCGTGCCCAGGCGATTGGCCCGGGACGTTCGAAACCCAGCGGTGTGCCGGCGGGCAGGCTCTGCGCCAGATGCCGGTTGGTACACAGCAGTTCGGCGGTGAGGCTGTAATCCGGCAGTTCGCTCAATGGGTCGAAACGGGTGTCGACCACACTCACCAACAGGTCGCTGCCGAGCCGGTTCGGAGTCATGCTGCTGACCCGTCGCGCATGCCAGTAGCGTTGCTGATCGCCACCGCTATGCTGGCTGCCGTAATACGCTGGCAGCCGTTGCACGCCGTTGCCGGAGCTGGCGCGCAGGCTGCGAATGCTGTGGATCTCGACGCTGTTCTCGCGGTGACTGTCGGCAATCAAACGGTACTCGCTGCGGGTGCCGTCCGGGCGCAGTGGCTCGGAGGTCCGCGGGAACAGGTTGATCGCCGGAGCGCAGCCCAGGGCGATGTCACTGGCCTGCAAATGCAGGCGGCTGGCCGGAGCGCGGTCGAAAACGATGTACAGGTATAGCGTCTGGCTGTCGCTGCCGACGCCGCCCAACGGCAGATCGAAGAACTGAAATTTGTCCGGGAAAGCAAAGTATTCCGCCAGCAAGCGCATGCCCGGGTGCACACCGTCCTCGTCCGGCAGCAGGACTTCGTCATCGCTGAAGCCGACGATCGTCGGCAAACCGTTCACTGACGCCGGAATACTTCCTGGCGAACCGGCCAGCACCTGTATCGCGTGAGCGCCGAGCAGGTCATACAGACAGGCATTGATCACCGGCGAAGCGGTGAGATGAATGCGCAGTTGGCCGATGCCCAGTTCCGTCCATTGACTCTCGCCCAGGCAACGCAAGCTCAGGCGCAGTGCCGAACGCGCCTGCACGACACCGGTCAGCGCCTGGGCTTCATCGCCGCCGAGCAATAACGCTTCGCTGACCTCTATCGGCCACAAATGCACGGCGGCCGAGGTGCGAAAGTGGATGCTCTCACCCTTGCTGGTGGTGACGAACAATGGGGTGTCACGGGGCAGGGGATAGCCCTCGTCGAGGTTGCCCTTGCTCGGGTCCGGCTCGAACTGGACGATGGCGCAGGAGGGCAATGGCCGCACAGCCAATGGATAAAGCTGTTCAAGCAAGGCATCACTGAACTCTGCATAGTCGTCGTCGAGTCTGCGTTGCAGACGTGCGGCGAGCAGGGCAAAACCTTCGAGCAAGCGTTCGACATGCGGGTCGGGACACTCGCCCGGTGACAGCTCAAGGCGCCGCGCGACTTTCGGATAACGCTCGGCAAACTGGCTGCCGGCATGGCGCAGCCAGGTCAGTTCGCGCTGGTAATAGTCGAGCAGTTGCGGGTCAATCGAGTCGCTCATGGCGCACCTCCAGACCTTGGCTGCCAGGTTCGATGACAAACGCCACCGGCCAATATTGCAGGCCGCTGCGCAGCTCGCCGAGCAGACGGATGCTTAAACGTTGCGGCTGGTCGGGCAGGGGATTGACCTGGACCTCGCCCAGTTTCAGGCGCGGCTCGAAATGGTTGATGGCTTCGCGGATCTCTCGCGCCAGTCGACGACGGTCATCGCTGCGCTGTTGTTGCAGGGCGCTCCAATCCGCAATGCCGTAGTCGATAACGCTCGGTGGCTGGGTGAGGGCGCGCGGGCCACGACGGGTGTTGAACAGGCGCGCCAACTCGGCATGCACCGAGTCGAGCAAACCCTGGCGATCGAACGCCTGCACGCTGTCGGCCTCGCCGGATGCGAGGCGTTCGAACAGCGGCGGGAGCATGCCGGTGCCTGCCATGACCAAGGCGCCGGGTTAGCTGACGAGCTTGTTGGCGGCCATGTCCCACGTCGACGCGGCAGTGCCTTCCTTGGTGCCATCGTCTTTCTGTGCGGTGAGTTCCCATTTGATTTTGGTGAAGTTCAGCGACAGGGTTTCTACCGGTTTGCCCCCGGTACCGCCGCTGACACTGACGTTGGAAATCACTACGTTGGTCAGGGTGTAGATGATGAACGGCAACAGTTGCCCGCTGCCTTCGGCGGCGTTGCGGCCGATGGTGATCTTGGCTTCCGGAATCGGTTTGCCGGCACAGCAGTATTCGTTGAGGGACGGCGTCGAGGTATCGACGAACTTGGTCAGGGTGAACTCACCGACGTGGGGTTTGCCCGAGGTTCGCTCGGAGTTGCTGACGTCGTTGGTCACTTGCATGGCCACGTTGTGGCTGTAGGACATGACTTCGATTTTGTCCGCGTAACCTTCGAGCAGGCTGTCACCTTTGATGTCGCCGCCAAGGTCGAGAATGATTGCATCCATCGCTTGAAACTCCTGAAGAAATTCACAAATAGACTGAGCTCAGAACCTGTGGCGAGGGAGCAAGCTCCCTCGCCACAGAGGTTTCATCAACTTCAAGCCGCTACCGGTGGCGGCAGGGTCGCCACCAGACGGATCGATGCAGTCAACTCCTCCAGCTGGAAGTGCGGCCGCAGGAACACCGTCGCCCGGTAGGCGCCCGGCTTGCCGGCCACTTCGGTAACGTCCACCCGCGCTTCACGCAACGGGTACTGCGCCTTGATTTCCTGCGGCGCGTTGTCGTTGATCAGCACGTAGTCGGCGATCCAGTTGTTGAGGTAGGTCTGCACGTTGTCGCGGGTCATGAAGCTGCCGACCTTGTCGCGCATGATGACCTTCAGGTAGTGAGCGAAACGCGAGGCCGCCAGCACGTACGGCAACATCGCCGAGATCCGCGCGTTGGCGTTGGCCTCGTTGGTGTTGTAGACCTTGGATTTGTTGGTGGTCTGACCGCCGAAGAACACAGCGACATCGCTGTTCTTCTTGTGGCACAGCGCGATAAAACCGAGGTCGTTGAGCTCTTTTTCGCGGCGGTCGGTGATTGCCACTTCGGTCGGGCACTTCAGTGACAAGTCGCCGGAACTGGTGCGGAAAGTGTGCGCCGGCAGGCCCTCGACCGCGCCGCCGCCTTCAGCACCACGGATCGCCGCGCACCAGCCGTACTTGGCAAAGGCTTCGGTGATGCGTTGCGACAGCGCCCACGCCGCGTTACCCCACAGGTATTTGCTGTGGTCGGTGCCGTTGACGTCTTCAACGTAGGTGATGCCTTCCACGGGGGAGGTGTCCGGGCCGTAAGGCAGGCGCAGCAGGAAGTGCGGCAGCACCAGCGACACGTAGCGCGAGTCTTCACTTTCGCGGAACGAGCGCCACTTGATCAGCTCCTGGCTCTCGAAGACTTTCGACAGGTCACGTGGCACCGCCAGTTCGGTGAAGCTGTTCATGTCGAACAGCCGTGGGCTGGCAGCAGCAATGAACGGTGCGTGCGCGGCAGCGGCGACGTTCGACAGTTTTTCCAGCAGACCGATGTCCTGCGGATGGCGGCCGAAGGTGTAGTCGCCCACCAGCAGGCTGAACGGATGGCCACCGAAGGTGCCGTATTCCTCTTCATAGATCTTTTTGAACAGCGCGCTCTGGTCGAATTCGACGGCTTTTTCCAGGTCGTTCTGCAGTTCTTTCTGTGTGACGTTGAGCAGGCGCAATTTCAGCCGGGTGCTGGTTTCCGTGTTCTGCACCAGCATGTGCAGGCCGCGCCACGAGGCTTCGAGTTTCTGAAAGTCGGTGTGGTGCAGCACCTCGTTGAGCTGGGCGCTGATCAGTTGGTCGATCTGGCTGATGCGGTCATTGATCATCGCCACAGTGTCCTTGTCGATGGCCATGCCTTCGTCAAGCACCTGGGTGGCGAACTCCGCGAGCATGTCGCGGGCGTAATCCTGCTGACTGTCATCGTGAGCCATGCGGCCCTCGGCGATGATCCGGTCGAGCAGGGATAAGGTTTCGGCTGCAGCATTCTCGCTGGCTTGATTCTGGGCGGCGGCGGGCATGACGGATGCTCCCTCGGTTAAATGGATGATCAGGCTTGCGGTTCGGCCGGGGCCTCGGCGTCAGCGGCCGGGGTAGCGGTGTCTGGGCGGGCCGATTTGATCTCTTGCAAGCCTTCGGTGTTGGCGATGACGTCGCGCAACAGCTTGTCCAGATCATCATTGCCATCAAGTTTGGTCAGCAGGTCGCGCAGACGCTGGCGAGCCTCGAACAGGCGGCGCAGGGGAGTGATTTGTTCCACCACCTTGACCGGATCGAAGTCGTCGATGTGTTTGAAGTTCAGCTCGATATTGAGCTTGCTGTCGTCGCCGGTGATGGTGTTGTTGACCTGCAGGGTGGCGCGGGGACCGATCGAGGCGAGCACTTCGTTGAAGTTGTCGCGGTCGATTTCGGTAAAACGCCGTTCAGTCAGTTTCGCCAATGGTTTAAGTGGCTTGCCGGAGAGGTCAGCCAGAATTCCGACCACCAGAGGCAATTCCTTTTTTTCGATGGCGTTGCCGATTTCGACGTCGTAGGTGATTTGCACTCGGGGCGGGCGGACCCGGTCGAGCTTGTGCTGAGTACTTTCTGCCATGGTGGCTGACTCCGATGCGAAGGCGGGCGCAATGCATCGGGGAGGCCCGTTCATCGCTTTCCCTTACTGGACCGTAGGTTAGAAAGGGTGGCAGATGACCTGTCGTTCCTTTGACAAACCTTCCTCATTCGGCTCTGGGAACCGAACTACCCAAGACGCTAGAACAGGTCTATAAAAATGCAAGCGAAAAGCTTTTTTGGACTGTCTCGGGAAAAGGAAAATTCATTTTGTGCAGACGATTTTTGAGTGTTGTTTTGTTTGCGCTGCTCGCCGGTTGTTCTTTTTTCGGGCCGAAAGTCGATCTGGACAGCCTGACCCTCGACGTCGCGCCCAAGGCCAATGACGACACGCCCATTGCCGTGGATTTCGTTGCAGTCAACGATCCGGATCTGCTCAAGCAGCTGTCGGGCATCAGTGCCAGCCAGTGGTTTGCCGGGCGCGACCAGTACCAACGCGACTATCGTCAACTGATGAGCGTGTGGGGGCTGGAGCTGGTGCCGGGGCAATTCATCGACCGCCAGACCTTCCCGCTGGGGGGCAAGAAGGCGGCTGGACTTTTGGTCTTCGCCAGCTATAACACACCCGGAGCGCACCGCTTGCGGCTCGACGATCAGCGCGAAGCCTGGCTCAAGTTCGACAGCCGCGAGATGAGCCTGGTCAGCAAGGAAAACTGAAACACACCGCTCGCCGCCGGGTTGCGGCATGGTCGAAGGGAGTCGTATGAGTCTGCTACCTGACGCGGTCTGCTGGCATGAAGGCATGCAATTGCTGCCGCAGCATTTTCAGTTGCAGGGCCTGCGTGCCGAAGCCCTCGGTGCGCATATGGCGCAAGCGTGCAACCCGTGGTTCTGGGGCGTCAGTCGCATGGAGTTCGATCCCTCGGCGTTGAGCGCCGGGGTGGTTCGCGTGCTGGCGTTGCAAGGCACCATGCCTGACGGTCTGCCGGTGGATCTGCAAGCCGGTATCGGCCCGATTCTGGAACTCGATATTGGCCCGGCCATCAACGCCACCGACGATGCCACCGTCACCGTTTACCTGGCGATCAGTCCGTTGTGGCGCGCCGGGCAACTGCTGCCGCTGAAGGGACGCCTGCAATCGGTGGTCGGTGAAGCGCTGCCGGATCTGACCAGTGGCGAGTTCCCGGAATCGATCACCGTGTGGCGACCCAACCCACGCTTGTGCACGCAATTGAACAAGGCCGATTCGATCTGCCTGCCGCTGCTGAAAATCCGCAAGGAAGGCGGAGGTTTTCTGCCGCTGGCCTATACCCCGCCGACTCCGATCCTGTTGCCCGATTCGCCGCTGGGCCGGCGCGTCGCCGGGTTGTGTGCACGGGCGCGGGAAAAGTGCATGTTCCTCGGCGGTCGATTGCGTCAGGCGCAACAGGCGGGCAATCAGGACGATGCGCTGGAGATTCGCCGGCAATTGACCGCGTTGTGGGCACGGCTGCCGGAAGTCGAAGGCACACTCAACAGTCGCATCGCCCATCCGCAGAGTTTGTATGTGCAGCTACTCGGACTGGCCGGCGCCTGGTCGGCACTCGATCCGCTGGCCGGGGTGCCGGCGTTCGCGCCGCTGGATTTTCTGGAGTTGCAGCGCGGTTACGACGCGGTGCTGCAATGGCTGGAAATCACCCTCGAACTGATCCGCGCCGGCTATCGCAGCCTGCCGTTCGAGCGCGGCGAACAGAGCTTTTCAATTCAGTTGCCCGATGAGCAACCGAGCCAGCGGCTGGTCATCGGCCTGCGCATGCCCAACGGGGCCAGCGAGCAGGCGGCCAGTGAATGGCTGCGCAGTGCAATCATCGCCTCGGCGCCGCACGTTGCCTTGCTCAGCCGCCAGCGCATGAGCGGATTGAGCCACCAGGCCATGAGCCGCAGTGAACAAGTGGCCTACAGCGTCGGCGATGACACGCGGCTGTTTGTGGTCACGGCCGAAGGCGCGTGGTTTGACGCACAACTGCCGCTGATGATCGCCGCGCCAGCAGCGAAGTTGACCAGCAGTCCGTGGCAGGTGGTGCTGTTTGTTGCGCAGACGAGTGAAAGTGCCTGATCACACAAGGAACGCAGCATGTCGGAAGGGACTGCCGGGGCCGGAACGAGAAATCTGAGTTTGCAGGACGCGCCGCTCAGCAGCGCATTTCGGCAGACGTGGCAGCAATGGTCGCTGGACTGGAGCCAGTTGCCCAAGGACCGCGAGGACGAGGCGGCTCTGGTCGAAACCGTGGTCGAACTCTCGACTCAGGCCTCGCAACGATTGTGGCGCACGGCGTACTCACGGGTGGGGGATTCGGCCACTGAGCAGGTCAAGGCACTGGTCTATGCCTTTGTCGCGCTGGTTGATGAAACCCTGTTGTTCAGCCCGTGGCCGGGGCAATCGGCCTGGCAGAGCAAACCTCTGGAGTCGCGCCTGTATTCGACGCGCCAGGCCGGCGAGCAACTGCCGGCGGCGATTCAAACAGTGCTCGATGAACAACAACCGACCGCTCGCGATCTGGCCAACGTCTACCTGCAGTGCCTGATCCTCGGTTTTCATGGGCGACTGCGCGGCGAACACAGCCAGGCGCAGTTGGAGAAGTGGCGGTTGGCGTTGTTCAACTTCGCCTGGCAAGACGAGGCCGACTATGCCGATGTCAGTCAGCGCCTGGTACAACCCTCGCAGGTACCGCCGTTGCAGCTACCGGTACGCACGGCGTTGCCGGACGGCTTTCGCCTGGCGCTGGGGATTGTGGCGATGGTGCTGTTGCTGACCGGGATCGGCCAGTTTCTGTGGCGTGACATTCGTTCGGAACTGGAGCCGGTGCTGCAGATGAGCGATTCAGTGGCGGCCCCGGAGCAAGATTCATGAGCACTTTGACGATCGTCGCGTGGGTGGTCGCGCTGTTGTTGCTGCTGGTGATCATCGCGGTCGCGGTGTGGTGGCTGCGCACCCAGAGCGGCGCGGCGATCCGCAGTTTCTACGCTTCGGTGCGGCACATGGAGCAAGAGCAGGGCACCCATGATCGTTATCAAATGCCGTGGTTGTTGATGCTCGGGGATGAAATCCAGGGCACGCAACTGGTCAACGAATGGCACCTGCAACCCACCGACAAACCGGCGTGGTTTGGCCGCTGGTGGTCGGACCCCGAGGGCGCGGTGCTGGTGGTGCCGCAAGCATTGTTCTTGCCCGAGGACGGCATGCACCTGCAACGCGGCGGCTGGTGGCGTCTGCTCGGGCTGATTTTACGCCTGCGCAGCAAACGTCCGCTGGACGGGGTGATCTGGACGGTGCCGGTCAGTCGTCTGGACAACTTGGAGCAGGCCACCCAACTCGGTCTGGCGGCGCGTCGGCGCTTCATCGATCTGCTGCAACGGTTCGGTTTGAGTGTGCCGGTGTATGTGATCGTCACGGGTCTTGAAGAACTGCCCGGGTTTCAGGAACTGATCAGTGCACTGCCGGATGAGGCCCGTGATCGCACCCTGGGCTGGTCATCGCCCTACGCGCGCGATGCGGTCTGGCAGGGGCAATGGAGCGACCAGGCGCTGGACAGCTTGCACCGGGCTCTGGCCGAAGCGGTTATCGAAATCGGTACTTTGTCCGGGCACCTGAGCGCGGACCTGTACGCGTTGCCGGAACGTCTGGAAAGCCTGCGCCGTGGCCTGCAGAACGTATTGGAGCCGGTATTTCAGGGCAACGCGCAGGGTGAGGCGCCGTGTTTTCGCGGCGTGTATTTCAGCGCGAATCAGCCGGCCGATGATGCGCTCGACGGGTTTTCCGCCGATGACAGCGGCTTGCAGCGCAGTGCGTTCGTGCGCCAGTTGTGGCGCCAGCGCCTGGTCGGCGAACGAGGGCTGGCCCAGGGTGTGCCGCGCCTGTTGCGCTTGCGTCAGCGCTGGCAGCGGATCACTGCCGGCGTCGCGCTGGTGGTCGGAGTGCTGTGGGCGGTGGCGATGATCTGGGTCTGGCACGACTCGGTTCGCGATGCCCACGAACTGGCGCGGCTGATGCAGGGTGCGCAGAAGAGCTATGTCGCCGTCACCGACGAAGCGCATCGCATCGAGCCGACCCGGCGCAATGTGCAGAGCTTCTGGCGCGTGCTGGAAAAAGCGCCGCACTGGCACTACGTGTCGTTGGTGTTTCCGACCTCGTGGTTCTCCTCTTTCGATACCCGGATCGAACAGGAACTGTTCCGCTCGACCCAGCGCCATATGCTGGTGCCGCTGCACGATCTGCTGGTGGCGGAGCTGGCGAAAATCAAAGCGATTCGCAGCACTGATCGGCGCTCCAGCGTCGAAAGCGAAGACCCGGCGCAATGGCAGAACTACCAGAAGGCCACGGATCTGGTGGATCGCGCATTGCGTCTGGAGCAACAGAATCAGTTGTTCGGTGAAGTGCAGAACAACCAGCGAGTGCCACTCGATGACCTGGTGCAACTGAGCAACAGCGCGCTGTCACTGAATCTCAACGCCGCCACCTTGCCCCATGCCGCTTATTACAACCGACTGCTGGCGGCAGGGGATGGTGGTGATCTGCAGGCGCTGGACCTGAGCGTCGAGCGGCCACTGATTGTCAGCAACTTCACCGGGCTGATGGAGCGCTGGCTCGATCAGTACTTCCTCGCCGACAACTTTGTCAGCAAGGCCGGTTACCTCAAGCTGCATCTGGAGCAACTGGAGGCGGGCAGCGGCAACAGCCTGAGCGAGCTGGAAGATCTGCGGGCACTGATTGATGATCTGCAAGCGGCGATCGCCCTGACCAACTCGACCTGGAGTCGCGGCAAGGGCCAGGAACTGGTACCGGGCTACCGCGACTTTCTCGACAAGGTACGCAAGAGCACATTGCTCGGGCCTGCCGTTGAACAACAACTCGATGCCCAGGCGAGCAAGTTGCAGCAGAGTTTTCGCGATCAGTGGATCGCCCAGGTCGGTTCTCGCGGCAACCTGCTGGTGCAGCAGGGCAGCGGGCAACTGGCGTTGCAGGATCAGGTGGTGAAACTCAACAACGCCGTGCAGGCGCTGTTCAGGCGCGACTTCGTTTCGATCGCGATGCGCGCCACGCAGGACAACGTCAATATGCAGGGTCAGACCGTCGACGGCGATGACCTTAATACCTCGTTGAGCTACTTCGCCAGCTACAAAAGTTATGTCGCCGAAGAGCTGCCGCGCATCCCGCCGGTGTATCGCGATGCCTTGCTGCAAGCGGCCGAAACTGCCGCCGCCCAGGCGATGTGGCTGAGCCTCAAGGATCACAACGACCAGACCCATCCGTACGCGGTATTCAACGTTCAGGCCGAACAGGCGATGGCCCTGCAAAAAGCCTTTGTCGAGGTGCACCGCAGCGACCTCGCCGCGCGTCTGCAAGGCGCATTGAACCGGCGGGCGCTGGCGCAGATCGTCAGCGGTCTTGAAGAAATCACCGCGCAACCGTTGTTCGGTGGTCGTACCGAAATCAGTCAGTGGAACGGTTCGAAAAACCTCGGCCTGCAGCTGTACGGTGCCAGTGATGTGCAGGATCTGAAACTGAGTCTCAAACAGCAGTTCAACACCATGCTCGGCATCACCGAACGTCGCGCGCCGGCCCTGCAGTGGCTGATGACCCAGCAGGGCAACCTGTCGGCGCTGGATTACGAGCGAGTGACCCAGTTCAGCGCGCTCAACGATGAATTGCTCAAGTACAAGGATGCCAACCCGGCGAGTTCCCCGGCGCAGATCGAGCAACTGGTCAGTCGTGATTTCATCGAGATGGACACCGGTTCCTGCCTGCAGGTTCTGCAAACGGCCAACCTGGCGGGTGGGCGTGGCACGCTGGCGATGCGTGCGGTGGAGTTGCAGCAGTCGGCGATGCAGCGTTGCCAGTTCCTGCAACAGCAAGAAGCGGCCACGGCCTGGAATGAACTGGCCAACTATTTCAATCAATACCTGGCCGATCGTTTCCCGTTTGCCAACGGGGTGCAAGCGCAGGACGCCGACCCGTCACGGGTCCAGCATTTTCTGGAAATCATCGACAAGCGCCTGCCGGTGGCGCAGGCCGGACTGGTCTTGAGCCAGACTCCGGAGCGCCTGGCCGCCGAAGACTTTCTCAACCGCCTGAAGCAGGCCAGCGTGTGGCTGACTCCGCTGTTCGTGCGCGACAAGAGCGGCATCCTCGGGGTAGAACTCGACGTGCGCTGGCGCACCGACCGCGAGGAAGAGAGAGGCGCCGATCAGGTGATTGCCTGGGGCTTGCTGGCGGGTAATCAGCAGATCAACTACCCCGGCGTCGAACAGCCGAACCTGCGCTGGATGGTCGGCCAACCGATCCGCCTGACCCTGCGCTGGGCACGCAACGGCAAGGAGCGCCCGGTCAACGATCCGCTGCAACCGAACCTGGTGGTGCGCGACATGGAGGCCGGTTGGGAGTACGGCGGGCCGTGGTCGCTGCTGCGCTTGATGCGTGCGCACTTCTCGGTGCAGCGTCAGCCGAATATGGATTACACCGATTTTCCGCTGGCGTTGCGCCTGCCGGTTACGGCGGCGACCGACAGCGTCACCAGCGAATTCACGCGGATGTTCGTGCGCCTGTCGCTGATGAGCCAGGGCTCGAAATTGCCGCTGTCGATCTCGCCATTGCCTACCCGCGCACCGCGTTCACCCTTTCAGATGACCAACACGACCGCTGCCCTCGAAGCCTCCAAGGAGAATCTGTGAGCCTGCCTTTGACAACCTTGCCAGAGCTGATCGACCAGTTGCTCGCGCCGATCAGCGCCGAGGCGCCGTGTGGTGTCGATCTGCGTTATGAACGCGAGTTCGACCAGTTGCGCGATCTGCGCCGCGAAGACGATGCGAGCCTGCCGACCGGGGTCTGGCAATCAACGCTCAAGCGCGCGAACTGGCCGGAAGTCGAGAAGCTGACCACCTGCTTGCTGCTGGAGCGCAGCAAGGATTTGATGCTCAGCGCCTGGCTCGGTGAAGCGTGGCTGCACCTGCAAGCGCTGGACGGGTTGCCCGGTAGTCTGGCGCTGATCGCCGGATTGTGTGAACGTTTTCCCGAGCACCTGCACCCGCAGGCCGAGGACGGCGATCAGTCGTGGCGGGTGATTCCGCTGGAATGGCTGGTGCGCCGGTACTGTGAAATTTTGCTGACCCGGGTGCCGTTGTTCGGCGCGAACAACAGTGATTTCGAGGTTTACACCCTTGAAGTCTGGCGTCGCCTGAAAGTGCAGCAGGTTCAGGTCAATGACAGTAAAGGCGCAAAGACTTCGGCGGAAAATGCGCGCAACGAGCAGAAACGGCTCAGCGAGCAGATCCGCGCGACACCGCTGGCATTCTGGCTGCGCACGCAGGGCAGTCTGCTGTTGAGTCTGCAACACCTGCAACGTCTCGATGCGTGGAGCGACGCTTATCTGGGCGGTCAAGGGCCGGGCTTCGGGCCATTGCAGCAAACCATTGAGGCGCTACTGACGTTGGTTCAGGAGTTCATCGCCATGCACCCACAACAACCGACGCCCGCGCCCGCACCACTCGAGACGCCTGTCGCCGTGGCGCAGGTTGTCGAAGAGGCACCGGTGGCTCAGGTGTTACGCGAGCCGGCCAGTCGTGAAGAGGCTTACCGCCAATTGCTGCTGATCGCCGAGTACCTGGCGCGCACCGAGCCTCACAGCCCGGTGCCGTACCTGATTCGACGCGGAGTCGAGTGGGGTAATAAACCATTGAGCGAATTGCTCGGCGAGCTGATCAGCGCCGACGCTGAATCGCGGCGTTTGTGGACGTTGCTCGGCGTGCTTTAGCGCACGCGTTGATGGCCTGTTTTCGGCGGTAACTGAATCGGCGTCAGCACGGGTTGCCCCGAGAAGAATGCCGTAAGGTTTTTCCCCACCAATTCCACCGTGCCTTGCGTGGCCTCCGGCGACAGACCGGCGACATGCGGGGTCAGTATCACGTTGCCGAGCGTTTTCAATGCGTCCGGTACTTGTGGTTCGTGGTCGAATACATCCAGCGCGGCGCCAGCGATTCGCCGTTGTTCCAGTGCCGTGATCAGCTCGGCGGTGGCGATCACACTGGCGCGAGCAATATTGACAATGAATCCCGCAGGCCCGAGCGCGTCGAGCACCGGACGCGTCACCAGATGCTGAGTGCCAATTCCGCCCGGCGTGGCGACGATCAGAAAGTCCGAGGCCCGCGCCAGTTCGGTCGGCGTCGAGCAGAAGGTGTAGGGCACATCGCTGCGCACCTGGCGGTTGTGGTAGCTGATCTGCATGTCAAAACCGAGGTGCGCGCGCTTGGCGATCGCCATGCCCACCGCGCCGAGCCCGAGAATCCCCAGGCGTTTGCCGGCCAGCGACGGGCGCATGATCTTCGGCCATTCACCGCGACGCACGGCGGCGTCGCAGCGCGGAATGTCGCGCACCAGCGCCAGCAGCATCGCCATCGCGTGATCGGCCACCGACGACGCGTTGACCCCGGCACCGTTAGTCACGGTGATGCCGCGATCACTGGCAGCCTGCAGGTCGACATGCTCGTATCCGGCGCCGATCACGGTAATGATTTTCAGCGCGGGCAGGGCCGCGATTTCGTCGGCGGTCAGGCCCAGCGGGCCACGGGTCAATACCGCATCGATGCGGCTACCGTGGCTGGCGATGGCTTGCGCACGTTCGGCAGGCGTGGGGGCGAGGATCAGGTGAAAGCCCTGATGCTCGAGAATCGGCAAATAGTCATTGATGGTTTCAACCAGTACCAGAACGGTTGCGGGCATTGCGCGGCTCCTGTGATCGTCGGCGGGGCAGGTTGCGAAATTCGGTTCAGAGTGCTGAATGCGGAGCGGCTTGGCAATCATGCTGATTCGCGTTGTGGTGTTCTGATTCTGGACGGCTTCGCGCAAGAAGCAAGGGCGGCAGCACACCGGCTATCCAGTGTGCTGACGGGATCATTGCGCTGTTTGGGCTTTGGTTTGTTCGGCCAGGGCAATCGGTTTGAAATCGTAGGTGGGATAGAACTCGGTTCGGTAACTGCCCCACGCGGTGTTTTCCAGTGCGAGGTTGACTTCGGCCAGGCGCGATGCCGGGAAGCGCACGGTGACCACTTGGCCGATGCCCATCATGATGTTCCAGCTCACCACTTCCACCCCGGCCGGGGGAAAGGTTTTATAGAACCCCTGTTGCGCGAGCTGGGCCTTGAGTTCGCTCAGCGGTCGCGACTGATCGTGTTTCAGGAACACGGTCAACATCATCGCGTTGTCTGCTGTAGCGACAGCATCCTTGACCGGCGGGGTGGCAGCTTGCGCACTGACGCCTGCGCAATAGGCCGAGGAGATCAATAGCGTCGACATGAGCAATGCTTTCATTGTTTTTTGCATGGTGGACTCCTGGTTTATTGTTGGGTGGCGGACTTTGTCTGGATCACTCCGGTATAAGGAGCATGAGCGACGTAGATCCGTACAGGCGGATTCTCATTGCGCATGTCGCGTGGCACTTCCCGGTAATAAAGAAATAACCACCACCGCCGTTGTTGTATTTTGATTCGCCCGTGTCGGTGTGGAAGAACTCATAACGATTGCGTTCGGGATCCCATGTCGAAATTCCCACTACGCCCGGGTAATTCGCTTTGCGTTCTGTGATTCCCTGAACTCAATGCCAGAAAAATATAGGCCCGTAGTTGTTAATTGTTCAATGACTGAGTATTCGCTTGTAACAAAGAGTTGTTATTTTGCATTGCGTAACGTTTTGTTCGATTTGTTTTTGCTGGTTTAGGTTGTAGGAATTATCTGAAATCTCGGAATGAATTTAATTCGGAATGGGCGTTAGATGAAATCAATGCCCAGAACTATGGGCAGTCGTCGGTTATTGACTTCGGTGAGCGCGGATCAACATTAAACATCCTTGTAGGAACACCGATGCAGTTACAAATACTGCATTGACGTAACCGCACTACAGTGCAGCGACGTCAATTCGCAGGGCGGCGGGTCAGAACGTCACGTCGGCACTGTTGATCAACCGGGCGAAGGCAGCGCCGAGGGTTGCGTTGTGGTGATCGATGATCGCCTGCGCGGCGAGCGCGGGGGTGTCCATGCACGTGTGAGCGTCGGCCACGAGCACGGGTTTGAAACCGAGGTCGGCAGCGGCGCGGCAGGTGCTGTCGATGCAGAACTGGCTTTTCATTCCGACGATATACAGGTCATCGATCTGCGCCGATTCGAGTCGGCGCGCCAGATCCGTGCCGTGGAAAGCATTGGGGCGGGATTTGTTGAAGAGGGTATCGACTTCTGCATCCAGCTCCAGTGCCGGCAGCAATTGCCAGAATGGGCTGCCCGCAGCAATCGGCGAACCTTCCGGCCCGGTGTGGCGCACGGCGAAGATTGGCACGTGTTGTTGGCGAGCCAGAGCAATCAGGCGTTGGATATTGGCGAGGAGGCGTTCGCCGTCATGGGGTTTTTCCGGGCCATGGAACAGACCGACCTGCATATCGATGATCAACAGTGCTGCGGACATGGTGTTTCTCCTTGAGTGACTCACTGGTTTGCAACAGCAGCCGCACGGACGGGAGAAACAACAAGGCCCCGTCCATTGCTGGCGGGGCCTTGGGTTTGCTGCGCGGGTTTTACCTCATGCACAAACACCACGACCCGCCGGTGGCGGTCGTGGTGGTACGGGTGAGGTGCAGCGCGCAAACGTTCATGTGGCCGATGATGCGGGGGCCCGTGGCGGGCTGTCAACTGGCGTATTGGGCGATGCCGTTGCCGAACGACCAGTTCTCTTTTTTGACCTCAACCAGATTGATGAACACGTCCTCCAGACGAATGCCCAGATGGGTGTTCAGGTTCTGGGCGATGGTCTGGTACAGCGCTTTTTTCTGCTCCAGGGTCCGGCCTTCATTGAGGGTGATCTGGATGATCACCAGCTGATCGGTGCGTTGGATGCCCAGGTATTGCGGGTCGAAGATGAAATGCTCGCTGTCGTGTTCGTTGAGGATCTGGAAGTTATCGTGCTCCGGGACGTTGATGGCGCTGCGCATGGCGGCGTAGATCTGTTCGCCGATGCGTTTGGCGAAGGTGGGATCGGCGTGTTTTTTGATTTCGACGCGGACGAGGGGCATGGGCACAGACTCCGTGGGGCAGGGGACTCCTCTCACGCTAGAGCATGTCGGCCAAATTGAAAGTGTGGAGTGATGAATTCGCCGCTGTTTTTGTATGAGGCCGCCTACAATTTTCGCGGATTTTGCCTACGAATTTGGCAGATGCATCTGCTATCGGAATGGTGATGAACGCGAAATCATGTGGGTACAAAGCAGCCCGGGCACAGGGACTGCCAGAAGCCAAGGAAGGCGAATGCTCAAGAACGATCTTGAAAATCTGGAACTCGACAGGCTGGAGAATGAGTCAAGAAAGCTTGTGGCCGAGAGGAAAAAGCTCTTGGCGGAGGAAAAAAAGCTTAATAGAGAGACAAATTTATATCCGCTTGCGGTAACAGCTGGGGTGGTGACAGCAATCACCGCAGTAGCAGGTGTTTTCTTCAAGTTTTGATTGTTCGTTCCACAACCGTCCGACCAATGATCCAAAAAGGAAAATCCACATGAGTACCTATGACCGCAAAGCCAGAATGGAAGAGCTGGAACGTGAGCACGATGAGTGGGAAGAAAGAATGCGTATTAAAAACAAGGGCGATATGTACCCAATCTGGGGATTGTTGGCGTTCGGCCTGTTTTGCATGTCACTCGGATTTCTCCTGGCTCGATCGATCTGATCAAGTCCTGTCGTTCGAATTGGCGCTGAAACTTGCCGGAAAACGACATCTTGCGTATCCGTAGCCGACAGGATTTTTCCCGAAAACGACAACCCGCTGATCTGCTCCGTACAACCATTCCTCAGCTAAGTCTTTGCTTCTGCTCATTTATCGCGGAGAATCGCGCCCCTGTTTCGGCCGGAGCATGTCTGTCGGTTTTTTCCGACGCGTCCTGACCGAGTGGCAAGTGACCGGAATGCGGAGATCCGACCGGATGAATGATCAGGCCAATAGCGTCGACGAACGCTATGAAGCGGCAGCACCAGCTGAATTGTCGAGCTGGAATCGCCATGACACCACGTGGATGTTGGGACTGTTCGGGACGGCCATTGGCGCCGGTACCCTGTTTTTGCCGATCAACGCCGGTCTGGGTGGCTTCTGGCCGCTGGTGATCCTCGCGCTGCTGGCCTTCCCGATGACGTTCTTCGCCCACCGAGGCCTGACCCGCTTCGTACTCTCCGGTCGCGAAGGCGCGGACATCACCGACGTGGTCGAGCAGCATTTCGGCATCAAGGCCGGCGCGCTGATCACCCTGCTGTACTTCTTCGCCATTTTCCCGATCCTGCTGATCTACAGCGTCGGTCTGACCAACACGGTCGCCAGTTTCCTCGAACATCAACTGCACATCACGCCGCCACCGCGCGCGCTGCTGTCGTTCGTGCTGATCCTCGGCCTGCTGGCCGTGGTGCGTTGCGGCGAGCAGGTGATCGTCAAGGCGATGAGCCTGATGGTGTACCCGTTCATCGTTGCGTTGCTGTTCCTCGCGGTGTACCTGATTCCGCACTGGAATGGCGGCATTCTCACCACCGCTTCGCAAGTACCGGCGCCGTCGGCGCTGCTGCACACGCTGTGGCTGGCGATTCCGGTGATGGTGTTCTCGTTCAACCACTCGCCGATCATCTCGGCGTTTGCGGTGGACCAGAAGCGTCGCTACGGGGTCAACGCTGACCAGCGCAGCTCGCAGATCCTGTGCCGCGCCCACCTGCTGATGGTGGTGATGGTGCTGTTCTTCGTCTTCAGTTGCGTGCTGACCCTGTCGCCGGAACAACTGGCCGAAGCCAAGGCGCAGAACCTGTCGATCCTGTCGTACCTGGCCAACCACTTCAGCAATCCGACCATCGCTTTCGCGGCGCCGTTGATTGCGTTCGTGGCAATCTCCAAGTCGTTCCTCGGCCACTACATCGGTGCCAGCGAAGGCCTCAAGGGCCTGATCGTCAAGAGCGGCAAGCGTCCGGGCGCCAAGGCGCTGGATCGCATCGTGGCGGCGTTCATGCTGGTGGTGTGCTGGATCGTCGCGACCCTGAACCCGAGCATCCTCGGCATGATCGAGACCATCGGTGGCCCGGTGATCGCCGCGATTCTGTTCCTGATGCCGATGTACGCGATCCGTAAAGTGCCGGCGATGGCACGCTATCGCGGTCAGGCGTCGAACGTGTTTGTCACCGCCGTAGGTCTGGTGGCGATTTCGGCGTTGATTTATTCGCTGACGGCGTAAGCCAAAGCTCCAGATACTCAGCTACAGTGGCCGCTGTGCGTGATGCGCACAGCGGCTTTTTTTTCGTCTGGAGACAGTGGATTGTCGAGCGCGCCCCAACCTGTAGAACCACCCAATCGCTGGCAGGACATCCTCGCCGGTCTGTCGATTGCCGGTCTGTTGTTGCCCGAAGCAGTCGCTTATTCCACCATCGCCGCGCTGGCGCCCCAGGCCGGGGTGATCGCCTTGTTTGCCGGGTTACTCTGTTATGGGCTGTTTGGCACCAGCCGTTTTGCGATTGTTTCGGCCACTTCTTCCTCGGCGGCGGTGTTGGCGGCGGCGACTGCAACCCTGGCCAATGGCGACCCGCAGCTGCGTTCTACGCTGGCCATCGGGCTGGTACTGGTCAGCGGTGGGTTGTTCTTGCTGGCCGGAGTATTCCGCTTGGGCACTGTCACGTCGTTTATCGCCAAGCCGGTGCTGCGTGGGTTTGCCTTCGGCCTGGCCCTGACCATCATCCTCAAGCAGGTCGCCAGCGTGGTCGGCGTGCATCTGACCGACGCCAATCTGGTGCGCTTCGCCCCGCAATTACTCGAACAACTGCCGCAATGGAACTGGCCGGCGGCGGCTGTCGCCGCGGTGGCGTTGCTGCTGTTGGGACTGTTTTCGCGCTTTCCACGGGTCCCCGGTGGTTTGCTGGTGGTGGTGATCGGCATTGTCGCCGGGCAATGGCTGAACCTGCCGGCTCATGGCGTGAGCATGATCGGTTTAATCGACCTGAGTCTTGAAGTGCCGAGCCTGCCGGTGTTGCCGTTTGCCGACTGGCTGCGGCTGGGTGAGGTCGGGTTCGCGCTGGTAATGATTCTGTACGCCGAGTCTTACGGTTCGATCAGCTCTTACGCGCTTAAGCACGGTGACCGTGTGACCTCCAACCGTGATCTGCTGGCGCTGGGTGCCTCGAATCTGTTGTCGGGATTGTTCCATGGCATGCCGGCGGGGGCCGGGTATTCGGCGACGTCGGCGAACGAGGCTGCCGGGGCGACTTCCCGCTGGGCCGGTGGCGTCGCGGCGCTGGTGGTACTGGTGATCGTGCTGACGGTACTGCCGTGGATTGCTCTGACGCCGGATCCGATCCTGGCCGCCATCGTGATTCATGCGCTGGCGCGGGGCTTGAGTCTGCAGCCGCTGGGGCGCTATTTCGTCTGGCGCCGGGATCGGGTGCTGGTGTTGTGCGCGGTGGGGGCGGTGCTGGTACTGGGCATTCTCGACGGGTTGCTGGTGTCGGTGGCCATCAGCGTGCTGCTGATGCTCAAACAGATGTCGGCGGCGGACATTCAGGTGCTCGGGCGGATCGACGGCGGGCATGATTTTGTCGATCTGCAACGTCATCCAACGGCGACAACCGAGCCGGGAGTGTTGATTGTGCGGCCCAGTGAGGCGTTGTTCTTTGCCAACGTCGAGCGGATTCTCGGTGCAGCGTTGCGCCTGATTCGCCATTCGGAGGCGCCGGTGCACACGGTGATCCTGAGTCTGGAGGAAACCCCGGACCTGGACGGCACCAGCATCGAGGCGATGCAGGAGTTTTTCCTGCGCGTGCATCAGGAAGGCAAACGGTTGATTCTGGCGCGGCTCAAACATGAGGCACTGGCGGTGCTGGAGGCGTTGCCCGAAGTGCAAGCAAATGGCGTGACGCTTAGCGGGCTGAGCGTTGATGGCGCGGTCCGGCAAGCCCTCAAACTCAACACTTAACCCCCGGTATTGCAAGGTATAAAAAAACGCCGCGCATCTCACGATGGGCGGCGTTTTCTATTGCTTTGTAACGTTAGGCTTGAACGACCGGAATCTTGGCGTTCGCAGCTGCTTCACGGAACTCGGCGATCTGGTCGAAGGACAGGTAGCGGTATACATCGGCCGCCATGCTGTCGATCTTGCCAGCATATTCCATGTACTCCTCGACGGTCGGCAGGCGACCCAGGATCGAAGCCACGGACGCCAGCTCGGCCGAAGCCAGGTAGACGTTCGCGCCGTCGCCCAGACGGTTCGGGAAGTTACGGGTCGAAGTCGAGACCACGGTGCTGTTCGGCTCAACGT
>Ga0153931_100167_pt1 | contig 23931 bp, 31 predicted proteins | sample TSNJ015MetaG_FD_104730 | JGI IMG/M metagenome (GOLD analysis project Ga0153931, IMG submission 104730) | Attine ant fungus gardens microbial communities from New Jersey, USA - TSNJ015 MetaG | ecosystem: Host-associated > Fungi > Mycelium > Unclassified | place: USA: New Jersey, Wharton State... | reverse complement strand
ACGGCACCCTTGCCGAATTGACGTTCGATCTGACCCAGGGCCGCAGCCAAGGCTTTCTTCTTGTTGTCGTCCATTAAAGTCCTCACGTAATCAATAAGGCCTGACGGCCAACACCTGTATAAGTAGACAGTATTGTTCCACAAAGATCGAAGATCGCCTACCCCTGTTTTTCTATTTCTAGTGCAGCTCGTCGCAACAAGCCCTCAAGCGCGGCCTTTACCGTTTGTCGGCGGACCTCGTCGCGGTTGCCGGGGAAGTGCGCAAGCTCGGCCGTCACCTCCTCGCCAACGCCAAAAGCCAGCCAAACGGTGCCGACCGGTTTGTCCGGCGAACCACCGTCAGGCCCGGCAACACCGCTGACCGCCACGGCAAAGCGCGACAGGCTTTTTTCCTGTGCACCACGGACCATCGCCTCCACCACTTCCTGGCTGACGGCGCCGACTTTGCCGAACAGCTTCTCGGGTACGCCCAACTGCCGAGTCTTCTGCCGGTTGGAATAGGTGACATAGCCCGCCTCGAACCAGGCCGAACTGCCCGGAATCCGCGTGATGGCTTCGGCGATACCGCCGCCGGTGCACGACTCGGCAGTGGTGACGTGAGCATTAAGCACCTGCAAACGGCGACCCAGTTCAGCGGCCAGTTGAGTGATTTCCTTCACGGTCGACTCCAGAAGTAGGCGGGGGTTTGCCTACCCTACAGGAGCAAATCGCACGCGCAAGCGACAGACTGGATCAAGATGCTAACGCCCGACGGCGCGCACGTACGCTTGGCAGGCACGTAAGGCGATCAGGGCGTTATCGCCGTCGTCGGTGATGGCGATAATTCGCTGAGCATGCGCCGGGTCAAGTCCGGCTCGCGGGGTTGCATGAACCACGCCGCTGGCGGTGGCGGCGGTTGGCACTGAGCAATTGAGACTGCGGTCGGTGGCGTCGAGAAGGACTGACAACCGCACATCAGCAGTGGCCAGGCGGTCGCGCAGAGCAGCTTGGTTATGTTGGGCATCGTTCAACTCCTGTACGTGTTGCTGATCGTTGGCACTGAGCTGCTTCTCCAACGCCAACCGTTCTTTTTGCTCAGCCAGGTGTTGAAGCACAACCGCCTGTGCCTGTACATCCGCCTGGCGCTCGAGCTGCGAGCCATAACGCCACGCCTGTACTTGCCAGGTCACAACCACTAGCAGGCAAACGCCGATCAGCCGTAACGCGCCTAAGAAACGCATAACACCGACTTGGCCCGCGCCCACACTTGCAAACGGTCCTCCAGCCCGTTCAGGCCGCCATTGATGCGGCGGGTAATGGTGGTGAACTGGTCTTTGTCGGCCAGCTCATTCAAGCCGTTGCTCTGCCAAAACCACGCCGCGGACTCACATGCCCACTGTGGCTGTTCCAACAGCTGCGGCTGTCCCAGCAGGCGATCGTCGCCGAACAATGCCTGGCTGCACGCCAGGTAGTTACGCCGCCCGGTGATCTGGATCAGTCCCCTGCCCCGATACTTCTGGCCATCGCCGTCCGTTTCGGGGGTGTTGCCCAGGCGCGCGGCCAAAGTGCCGGTGTCGTATTTGCTGAGGTATTGGTCGCTGCCCAGTTCGCGCACGTAGCGCAGCTCACCGGATTCGTGGCCGACCTGCGCGAGGAAGGCGGCAGCACGTTTGGGCGTATCGATTTTCCGATTCAGCATGGCCTCATTGAGCGCGCAGATGAAAACGCCCGCTAGAGAGCGGGCGTTCGGGAAGATTTGCTGGAGCTGCTCGATCGTCATGGGATGACCTTGCTGCGAGCCACCGCCCGCGCCGCCAGTATCGCTTCGGGCACCGGCGTGTGTTGCTCGATGAACCGCAAGCTGTACCAGTCGGTAGATGCCAGATAAGCGAGCGCCTCGCGGGAGTCCGCTTGCGCCTGGAGCTCTTGCGGCGTTGGCGTTTTTTCGAGCTTCGACAAGTCAAACATCCTGCTTGCCCTCCTGAGGCTTGGCTGCATGGGGTGAGGCCCGTACGGGCTCAACGGGAAAAGGCACAGGCCCGGCCGATACCTGAAGCCTTCCGCCCAGCCACATATAGTCAGGGGCGCCCGCGTTGACCGCGAGTCTCAAGGTCAGCTCAATTTCACCATTGCGACGGCTGACAGGCCCTGCGAACAACTCATGCCCGATCGCGGACATGGGCAAGGTCATGCCCTCGGGGATTTGCGAAAGATCGATCCTTTGCTCATTCAGGATCAGCGTTTCGCCTTCGACGGAGGCCGTCGTCGGCGTCGCAGTGCCAAGCGGCCGAAAAGGTACGTGGTGAATAATCATGCGTGCCACCTCCCGATTGCAGTCACGGTCACGATGTTGTTCAGCGTCCGGTCGGAGGTAAAGAAATAGGAGCCGACATTGCCGTAGCACCGGGCCGTCATATCCCAGTCAACCGAGGGGTAGATGTTGTGAAACACCGCGACCGGCGTATCGGCGAACGCCGCCAACCAGGCAACGTTGCGCGTGGCGCCGGCGGTGTAGCCGGTAAACCGTTGCTGGCAGATTTGCAGGCCGCCGGCAAAACGAAAATACCAATTGTCGAGCGCACCACCACGCTCGATGAGCCCGGAGTTGATCGGCAAAGCACCCGATGGGCCAGCATTGAGCACACCGGAAATCGCATTGCCGTTGTGCAAAACGCTGCGCCAGTTCGGCGCAGCAGCCCCAGGATTAACGCTGAACTGGCGAAAGTGCATACCGTCCCCGGATACCGCCATCGACAGCTGCGCGCGCCATTGCGGGTCATGCCCCCAGGCTTGGGACAGCACACTGATTGCGCCAAAACCCGGTACGCCGTCGGGGTGCAGATAGTAGCTGTAGAGCCCCGTATTGGCCTTGTTCGGTGAGGCCGTTTGCGCAGCCGACAGGCCTATCAGCTCCCCTGGCGCTGCACCCTGCCCGGTGCCCAGTGCAAAAACCGACGTATTAATATCGGCGCGCCATGGAGACCACGCGCCATCACCACGCCGACCACGCGTATAAACCGATTCATCAAGCATGGCCTTCGCGGTTTGCCAAACATACCCGCCCGAGTTGGCGACCTGCAGAATCTGCACATACGGGTTGGGCAGATTTATGCCGCCATTGCCAAATTGAAACAGGCCGCTGACGCGTGGCAACTCGTTGGCATCATCGGTGGGCGCTTTTGAAATCGGCGAACTGCCCCACCCTGCGTGGCCCATCAGTGAGACCCGACCGGGTGTGAAATCATCGCTGCCGGTGACTGCGTCTAAAGTGGCTACCGTCCCCAACTGTGCCTGCCGGGCAAACAGCTCTTGAGTCATGGCGTTGATTTTGACGCTTGCACTGCGCGGAGTGTCGCCGCCCACGCCGGTGGGTGCCGTACCAATATTGATTTCCTGTCGTGCCATTTGGACTCTCCATAGTCAGGGCATTAATGGGTGCTTGCCGAAGTCGGTCAGACCTGCGGTGTAACCGTTGTTTCAAGCTTGCGCGGTTCAGCAGAGGGAAACCTTACGTCGCCCCGCGTGATTGCCAGAACGATAGGCTCAGGGGGAATGCGCAAAGCGTCCGGGCTGTCCCATGTCACGGGAAACTTGAGCGTCAAGCTGATTACACCTCCCACCCGTTCAATGGGATCAGAGGCCGAGAGCCAAGGACTGTCTATCGCCGAAGCGGGAAGGCGATACCCCTCCGGAATGGCGGACAAATCGATTTCCTCGTCGTTGAGCCACAGCGAGTCACCGAACACACTGGCAACCAGTGTTTCATTGGTCAGAAAGGGAAATAGTTTAATGTTCATGGCTTCCAGTACCCAGTTACACACACGCGGATTGCGCCGAATCGTTGAGCAACCGGCCCATTACGAATGGCGTAGGTGATGACCGAAGGCGTCGAGGCGTACTTCGCAATCACTCCGTAATGATCCCAGGTCGCCGAGGGTTGGCATTGGACGTCGACACTGACCCTGCCGTAATCATCGAAGGCGACGGGCAACTGGATATTGGTATGCACAATCCCAGAAGCCGGAAGCTCAATGTCCGGATTGACAGAATTGGTGAGCACGGTGAAACCGTTCTGGAACCTGGCGATACGCCAGGAGCCGATGTAATTACTGTCCATCAGGCCAGGGCCACCCACTACCTGGGTAAGCGCGTTGGCACTGGTGTAGATCAACGACCACTCAGACCAACCACCGCCGTTAAAAAAACGGGTGTAGTTTGAGCCGCCGAGGAACAGGTTCTGCATGGCGGTGTTGGCATCCCATGAATGCGCTTCAAGCAGTCCGCCATGCAGCCCACCCCATCCTGCAGGACGCGTCCCGGTTGTTTCGCTCGTAAGCTGGAAGGTCGAGAACCCACCGTCAGTGGGGTTGCCAATCTGGTCGATATTGCCGCCGAAAAAGTTTCTGCCGGCGAGGCCGAATGTTCCCTGCCTCAATACCCTGCCCCACGGGCTCCATCCGGCGTCCTGCCAACTTCGAGTGAACATCACACCGTGATTGCTTGCGGTGTGATAGGCCTGTACGGCGATCTGGGTCTTGCGCCCTGCGATACCCCGCGTCTCGATGTTCCACCACACAGGCCCGTCACTGCCGGGATATAGAACCGGCCAGTTAAGCGTGGCCGCCTGCGAGTCACTGCCGTTGTAGGCATAGCAGGTTCCGGTCGGTTGGTCGTTGGCGTTGATTGCCCCCACGCTTCGCGAGTCCCCCACCACGCCCATGGCCTGCAGCTCAGACCTGGCAATCTTGGTGTCGTACAACTCCTGGGTCATCGCATTGATTTTGATATTGGCACTTCGGGGTGTATCACCGCCTGTGCCTGTGGGCGCCGCGCCCAAGTTGATTTCCTGTCGAGCCATAGGACTCTCCATCGTCGAGGCAATAAAAAACCCGCTGATAAGCGGGTGCAAACTATGCTGGTCCGTCTTCAGGGCTTTGGTTTTTCGCCCAGTCGATAAATCGTGGCACGCGCGGCATTGCGAGCGGCCTGGATATCAGCCGGAACCGGTGTGCCTTCCTCCAGTTGAGCAAGCGCGTACCAATCACTTTCCCGCAGGTAGCTACGGGCCAGGTCGAGGGCCAGATCATTCTCCTGATCCTGGGCGCTCTTAATTTTTTCCAGCTTACTGATATCAATCATGGGTTAGGCCCTTGGCCGGAGCGACCGGCAGTGCTTTGGGTAAAGAGGAGGTCGGCAGTTGAACCGGACCATTGGTTGTTACGTCGATAACCAGCGGTTTGGCGGGGTTGCGCAGGGACTCCGGGGAGTCCCACCTGACCGGTAATTTCAGCGTCAGGAAGAGTGTCCCATTCACGCGCTCGATGGTTTCGACGAAGTGATCGCACCCTGTCGCCGACGCCGGCAGGCGATAGCCTTCGGGAATAAGGGAAAGATCGACAACTTGACCACAGAGGGTCATCACGTCCTCTTCGACGCAAACCGTCAATGGCTCATCTGTCAGAAAAGGGAACAGCTTTATTTTCATCATTTCCAGTACCCCCACACAGTGACCGCCGGTTGGAACGCCTTGGCTGCCGGGTCCATTCCTGATAATGATGTCGACAGCGGCGGTGCCATTAACGTAGCAATTCAACGCACCGTAGTGGTCGTAGGTATTTTGCGGTTGTGCGTTAACAAACACCCGGCCGGTTCCCGCCAGGATTGCAACCGGCATTGAAACCGTTACCAACGTTGCCTGGCTCGGTGGTAGCACCGGCGTTACCGGGCCTACGCCCTGAATACAGATTTGGCCATTCGCGTATTTACTGACGGTCCAGCCACCTACTACGGTTTTATTCATCAAGCCAGTGCCTGTGGACGGATCGTTCAGTGCATTTGCCGCTGTATAGACCCGCGCCCAGTCTGTCCACGTGCCGTTTGCATTGACCCTTCTGAACAGCGTATTCGCGGTGTCCGGATTGACCCACTCCTGGGTGGCGTATTGGGCTGACAAGTATTTATGCGACAAAAAACCATAACTGTTGGGCCCGTTCGGGCCGGGAATGTTATTGCCGTAATACTCGCCTGTGGCTTGCACGTTGTCCGCGCTGGTGGTCAGCAGTTTGACGGCGCCACCGTAGCCAAAATCGCCCGCCTTCAGCACCTGAGTCCAGGCCGTGCCCGCGGCCGCGCCCTGCCGGAACTGCCGTTCCCAAGTCATATTGTCCACAAGGCTGTAGGCGACCTGCCTGACATACCCACCCGTTCCCGAGAGCATCTGAATGATGTAGACGTAGGGGAACGGCAGCGACACGCCGCCGTCGCCGAACATGAACAACCCATTCACGACCGGCAATCCATCGGCGCTTTCGGTGGGTTTCATCGGGATAGGCAGGCTTGCTCCCCAGCCGCTGGCCTTTGCCAATGCATCACCTCTGTACAGCTCGTCGGTCATCGCATTGATTTTGATCATGGCACTGCGCGGGGTATCACCGCCGGCCCCTGTTGGGCGCGTGCCTATATCGATTTCTTGTCGTGCCATTTGAACATCCTAAAATATAGGCCAAAAAAAACCGCACTCAGGCGGGTTTTGGATAGGTGTCGTGGATTCGATCAGAATGCAGGCAGCATCACAGGAACAGATTCTGCGATCTCACAATGCACAGACATGGCCCCGACCAACTCATAGGGCTGCCCGTCTTTTTGCAGCTTGATGGTCATGATTTTTCGCGCGTACGTGACGACGGCCAACACGTCTTTCTCACCCACGCCCATGCTATAGCCCCACCCGTTGCCTTCGGGTGCCAGAGGGATAAGCCCCAGTGTGCCGCGCACTTCATAAATACCTCGAGCCTTTCGCCTGGCGGTGACCTTTTCACTGCTGAACGGAACAACCCAGCAAGCCCCATCAGCCCCGCGTAGTTCAATCACTGCTCGCATGTTCAAATCGCCTTTATCAAGCTGTCCGCCTGCCTGGCGCAGTTGGCCGTGTTCAGGGTGGTGATGACCGTCAGCGCGCCCATGTTCATGGCCGCGGTTGGCGGTGCGATGTCGGCCACGGTGGTCCAGTTCGAGGTATAGGCTGCGGGCACCTCAAGGGCGCCGGTCTGGATCGAGTACATGGCAAATCGGGGCAGATAGACCGCACCCGGAAAGCCGATGTAAATGGACATCAAGCCCGTCTCCGGACGCCGATACACACTGACCTTCAATCCCGGCACGCCTTGCACACTGCTGATGCCCGGCGAAGCCGAATTCAGCAGCGCAACACCCGAGTTGAACGAGCCCTGGTAGTAGTACCAGGAGAGGTCGAGGGTAAACGGCGACGTGTAGCCGTTGATGCATCCCAAGCAGCGGATCAGCGGCGATTCGCTTTCGGTGTAGGGCATGCTGGTATGGACAGTCAGGGAAGAAACCAACCCGCCACTGGCTTTGCCAGCCTCGGTGATGTTTTGCCCGAGCAGGCGCTCTCCATCGGCCTGGAAGGCGCGTGACTTGAGCCCCAGCCGTTGCTGCGTAGAGGCAAGGCCTGGACCGTCGGTGAGGACTTTCTGCCAGGGTTGCCACACGCCGGCGGCCTCGATTCGCACCCATTTGGCACTGTCGACACCGACGTACTCCTGCAGGGTGTAACCCCGGCCCGCCTCGTTGACGGTGACCCAGCCATTGGTTGCGTTGGGTGCATTGATGCCCGACATTGAGTAATAGGTGCCGACGGCGCGAAGGCCATCCAAATCTGCTTCTACAATTGATTTGACGGCACCTACACCAAAGTCCCCGACGCGAACCACTCGGCCCGGGGTGTGATCGTCGGTGCTGGTAGTGAGCGTGCCCAAAGCGGCTGTGCCCAGAGCATCAACGCGGCTGTACAACTCCTGGGTCATTGCGTTGATTTTTACGTTGGCGCTGCGAGGCGTGTCCCCGCCGACGCCAGCAGGCCGTGTGCCCAGGTCAATTTCTTGTCGTGACATCCTTGCCTCCCAATAAAAAGTCCATTTCCTCGCTCAGCAATACACTTTTGGTACTGCCTCTATTCGATCAAAATCAAATCCCGCTGACGTCCACAATTAAATAACTGTAGGCTTCCGCCCGATAATTAAACTGCTTGACCTCGTGCTGCTTGGTGTAGCCGTTGAAATAATAAATTTTCACTTTGAAACTAACCTTGCCTGGGCTCTGCGAGGCATAGTTAGTACTGGCGTACTCATTAATTCCGTAATTCCCGCCGCCGCCGGTGAATTGCGTTGTTCGCCAACTTCGTCCACAGCGACCACCGAACACAACGGCGTACTTTCTACCCGCATCATAATTATGATCACCGACAACAGCCTCAAAGTTTCCGCTCCCCACCAATACATCTCGGACAATCAACTGAGGCGTGGTCGCGTCGTACACCAGTTCGCGCTGCTCATTGAATATCTGCATGCCGAATGAGCCGCCCGCCGATACACCTGGTCGGAAACGATAAACATCGAGGTTAACAATCGTCGAGCCATCAGTTACATAACGCTGAATATACCCACTGCCACTGCGCGATACGTTGGCGAGGCAGACGGAATGGGCTTCATTCTGCGCTCTGACGGCGACGATCTCCTCAGCGTCTGGAATCCAGACATCCAAGTACTGACCCCACGCCGGATTACTGCTGGTCGCCGTACTCACCTGGGTGGTCTTACTCATAAAACCATAGGTTTTAAAGTTCTGATCGAGGAGTACGCTGCGATCCGCGTTGAATACTTGAAAGCCAATACTCATTATGAAATTCCGTAAGTAATAAGCCCAGGGTTAACGGACGCACTCCACGTGAGCGTATTGCCGGTAATATGGCACTGCGGGCCATCAGTGACATTGATGCCGGCCTCAAGCGTCACCATGTACCAGGGACGGCCTTGAGCGAAAGCATCGACGACTAAAGAGCCCGCTTGCGCTCCACTGCTTATCCTGCCAATCACCCGGGCTAGCCGCGTGTTGACGTCCACCAACACGTCGCCCTGAGCATTGAATGCCTGAAATCCTGCCGTCATGATATTTCTCCTGTTAGTTGCTTCAGAGATTAATCCCAGATGCCGAACCGGACCCGCAACTTCTGTTCGGCGTCGAAGACCTGAACCAACTGGTTGCTGATCGTCATTCGGCCGCCACCGCCGACGCCGTTAAGTTCCAGCCCACCGGCTTTATCAAGTTTCCAGCCGCGCTTACCTGCCTCGTAATCATTGGACTGAATGACCTGCCCGATTTTTGCGTTGGTAATGGTGCCGTTCTGAATAAATGCGCTTTCAATAAACGTCTCGGTGCCTTTGACGGCGAAAGGAGATGTGAACTTACCGGGGGTGTTTTCGTTATAAATCGCAAATTGATCTGCCGAGATCAGGAATTGGCTCTGCAACCCGCCAGGGCCATTTTCGATACCCAAGCCAATACCCGCAAACTTGTAACCGCCCCCCGCAGCCACCTGCATCCGCACCGACCAATTCGCCGCCAACTTCCCATTGGTATCCGCAATCGCGGTAGCGTTGGTTTGAATACTCGCCGACTGCTGATTCACTTTGGTCTGAACCGTGTCGATGCTTTGCGCGAGCGTTTTGTCTGCGGTGGCCAACGTGGTCAACTTCGTTTCAATCGAAGCGGAGTTGTCCTTGACCTGCGCATCCAACCGCGTCACCCGCTGGGCAAGCGCCTCATCCCGAGAAGCCGAAGCCGTATCCACATTGGTAATGCTGGCCTGGTTCTGATTGACCCGCGCATCCAACCGCGTCACCCGCTGGGCAAGCGCCTCATCCCGCGAAGCCGAGGCCGTATCCACATTGGTAATGCTGGCCTGGTTCTGATTGACCCTCACCTCCAACGCATCAGTCTTTATCGCCTGGGCAAGATCACCCTCGGCAATCGCCGACATCACCGACCAAGCGCCTGCGAGGGAAACGTCATCCCCGGCGTAAGAGGTTTTTTCGTCACCGGCCATCTTCGGGTTGACCTGGGCATACACCCCATCGGTTTTTTCCGAGGTGCTGGTGACTTTGCCGTCCAAGGTGGTGACCTGGCTTTTCAAGCCATTCAACGCGGTCGACGTCGCCGCCAAACCGCTGACCGGGTCATCCACTTTGGCTCGCACGCTGTTGAGCTGCGAAGCTTGGGCGGTGACCTTGCCGTCCACCGTTTCAATCGCGGTTTTGTTCTGCTGGATTTGCAGTGCCAAGGCGTTGGTGGTTTGCACCACGGAGCCGATGTCCAGCCAATAGGCCGCATTGGGTGGCGGGCTGCTAGCCGGCACGGCTTGGATTGCCTGGTAAAGGTGGCTGCCCTGACGCACAAACTCGCCATTGGCATAGGTTTTGGTCGCGTCATACAGCAACGCATCTGTCACTTGATCAACCAGCGCTTCCAGCTCTTTGCGGGTTGAGTCCAGGCGCGCGTTGACCGAACCGGCCCCCGTGCCATCGATCAACTCGATGCGATCCAACAGGTGTTTGCCCAGTTCGGTCTCTCTGATTTGCCCGGCAATCAAATCCAGAATCGGCGACGCATCTGAACTGGCCTGCCCGTTGACGCCGGCACCGGTCGGGAACCACGGCCCGATATTGCCGGTACGGTCCACCAGGCGTGCCCAGAAAAACAACGACGTACCCGCGCCCAAGCCCATCAGCGTCACGTCAGTTTGCGGATACGCGTATTCCCCCAACTTGGTCGCCAGCGCCAACTCGGCCGTCTTGCCATACCAGATCTCGGTACGCTGCAAATCCGCGGTACTCACACCCTGCGGAATCTGCCATTTCACCTTGATCGCGAACACCAACGACTCGGTCGTCAACGCCGCCACCGTCGGCGGCAAGGTGGTTTTGCCGTTAAGCACGGTCTCGATGGATTCGCTGTACAGCGAACCAATATCCAGCGCATTGATCGCGCGCACCTTGGCCACGTAGCGCCCGGCGTAGATCCCGGAAACCTCCATGGACGTGCCGCCGGTGCGTCCCGCGTACACCCACTCGCCATCGTTTTTGCGCCAGTAAGCTTCGAAGGCAATTGCATTCGCCGGGCGCTGCCAGTCGATGGTCATGACATTGACCGCGCTGCCCTGCTCGACAAAATGGTCATTGCTGACCGTCACGCCGGTCGGCGCGGCTTGCACACTCGGCGGGATCACGGTGATCGGCGGGCTGTCGATTTTTGCGCCGTTGTCGATCGCGGCGAATTTGCTCGGCACGTGCTTCACCGCGCTGAGGCTGTATTTGATTTCGTTATCGGCGAAGTCTTCGGAAATCGACAACACGCGGAACTGTTGCAAGGCCAAGGTGGCCGAGTCGATGGCCCAGATCGACTGCGCCGGTGGCACTTCGTCGAGTTTGCTCTGCAGCACAACCTGCTGCTCTTCGGCGTTCCCCGCGCTGGCGGATTTCACCACGCGCGACACCGCTTTGCCGTTAGGCATCACCAGGGTGATGGTGTCGCCGGCAGCGGCTTTGACTTCGGCATCCAGGGTCAGGGTGTCGAGGGTCGCGGCACGCAGGCGCCCACCAATGCGGCGACCGGCGCGGTCGTTGTCGGCCACGCGGATAATCTGACCGGGACGCGCCAAGGTGCCGTCGAGGCCGACCGAGAAGGTCACGCTTTCGGTTTCCAGGCGGTTGGTCAGCAACGCCCATTTGCCGATGCGCTGGGCTTGCGCCTGGGAGGTGCAACCGGTGGCGCTGATCTCGGTTTGCTGGATGCCGTAGCGGGCGATGCCTTCGGCGTCGTCGACGTATTGCACCTTCTGGCGGTAGAAATCGGTCGGGTCATTCCAACTGACCAGGGCGACGGTGTAGCGGGTCTTTTTCGCCGAGCCGCCGTAGATGAACTGGCCGCCGATCACGTTGGCGTTGGAGTAGGTGTAGACCGGGTCTTCCGGCATGTCCGCCACGGCCATCACCGAACCTGCGCCCCAGTAGGACATGCCACGGAAGGTGGTCGCCAGGTCTTGCAGCACTTTCAATGCATCGGCACGCACCGACAGGTACAGGTTGCAGGTGAAGCGCGGTTCGGTGCCGCCCTTGCCATCCGACACCGGCTGGTCGCAGTACTGGCCGATGCGGTACAGCTCCCACTTGTCCACTTGGCCGGCGTTGAGCAAGTGGCCGAGGCCATAACGCTGGTGCAGCAGCAGGTCGTAGTAGATCCAGGCCGGGTTGTCGGTCCAGGCGGACTTGAAGGTGCCATCCCACACACCGCTGTACACGCGGGTTTGCGGGTCGTAGTTGCTCGGCACCTTGATGATGCGGCCACGCAGTTCGAAGGAGCGCGACGGGATTGATTGAAATTGCGCCGCATCGAATTGCAGGCCGATCAACGCCGAACCTGGGTAGCGCAGTTTGGCGTCAATCACTTCGGTAGAGGATTCCACGGTGGTGGTATCGGCAATCGCACCACTGGTGGAGTTGGGCGTGATCCGGCGCACGCGCAGGGTCCAGCCGCTTTTTGCAGGCGGCAGGTCCACACGGTGCGAGCGCTCGTATTTGGTGGTGGTTTTGCCGCTGAACGCGGCCGCCAGCACTTGCACGAAGGCGCCGCCGTCGGTGGACAGATCGATCGCGTATTGCACGGTGTAGCCGTTGGTGTCGCCGTTGCTGGTGTTGGTCTGCGACAGTCGCGTGACCGCCAGACGTACCCGCACCGCAGACAGTTGCAGGTTGGAGTAAGACTTGGTCCACGGCTGATCGCTGCGCAGCTCGACGGACACGGGGCTTTCGTTTTCAACCGCCGGGAAGCCCGGGATGTGCGTCTGGTCCTGGCTGCCGCTGCGCGTGTCGAGTGTCACGCCGCTGAAGTTGAGGCTGCCATCGGCGTTGGCCAGGGGCGTCTCGTCGAGGAATACCGAGCGCTTATCGTTTTTCAAACCGACAATCTCGCCTTCGCTGACGAGATCGAGGATACGGGCATAGGCCGTACTTTGCAGGCTGTCTGGCGCCTCCACGGAGGGACGGGGCTTGGAGCCACCGCCTTTGCTGCCAGCGAGAGTGAGGTCAGTCATGGCTTTCCTTCAGGCGAAATAAAGCCCGCGCAGGGCGGGCTGAGTGAAGAGGAGGACGGTTAGAGTTGATCTTGAGCGTAGATGCCGGCGCTGATCACGGAACTGCCGACGATCAACTGGCCGTAGAGCAGGCCCACCGGGTTGCCCTGGGCGCTGGTATTGACCGGCCCGTTGAAGCTGTAGCTGGCGCGGTTGTTGGGGCTGTCCTGCGCGCCAAGCCCCTTGGGCGGCGGCGACAGCATCTGCATGACGCCCCCCATCACCATCGAGGCGCCTGCCATCATCATCATGCTGGCGGCGGGGCCGGTGAGGTAACCAAACGGGTTGAAATACGCCACGGCGATCAGCACCGCGCCAATAATCGTCTGCAGCCCACCGGCACGCTTGGAGCCGGTCAATACCGGCGCAATCCGGATCACATCTTTGCCGAGAGGCTTTTGGATATCGTCTTCGGCTATGTTGCGTTTGCCGTTGAAGACGGCGAAGCGCAGACCTTTATCCGCGCTTTGCAGCATGTAGCGTTCAAAGCCGGGAAACTGTTTGAAATAGCCCATCACATCCCTGAAACCACCCGAGGTGGTCACGCGATGCTCTCGACCGAAAAGTCTGGCGAGCGAGCCTGATAGCAGGACCGTTCGCATTGTGTGGTGTTCAACTGCCAATCCCATGAGTGCTCTCCTGGTCCTTTCAAAACGATGGTTAGAGCTGGTCCTGCGCGTAGATCCCGGCGCTGACCACGGCACTGCCCACCGTCAGCTCGCCATACAGCAAGCCCACCGGGCTGCCTTGGATGCTGGTATTCACTGGCCCGTTGAAACTGTAGCTGGACCGGTTTTCCGGGCGGTCCATGGTGCCCAGCCCCTTGGGCATTGGTGATATCAGTTGCATGACACCGCCCATGGCCATGGACATCCCCATGCTCGCGGCAAAGGACCACCCGGCTGTGGACGTGCCGCCGATCAGGCTTGAACCACCGGCAGCCAGGCCACCGGAGAAGTACGACGCGGCCACGATCAGCGCCACACCAATAATGGTTTGCATCGACCCTGCGCGCTTGCTGCCCATCAGCACCGGGGCGATACGGATATCCGACGCACCGGCGGGCGCCTTGAGGCGATCGTGGCCAATATTTTCCTGGCCCAGGAAAATCGAATAGCTCACCCCACGGTCCTTGGACTCCATCAGGAAACGCTCAAACCCGGGCACCAGAATGCACAACGCGTGTATCGCTTCCGAGGCATTTCTGACCGCCAACCGATGCACGCGCCCGAAGCTGGCGCCCAGGCTGCCGTAGAGGCGCACCGTCCTGACTTTTTCGTGATGCATGGCATCCTCCAGGCGAATGAACCGCCTATGTGATTAGTGTTTGACCCGCAGGCGATGTCGCCAAAAACTCACCGTCACCTCGCCCCAATAGCCGCCATAGGTGTCGCGTTTGCTGTCGCGGCCATAGAGGTGGTGCAGGATCGAGCCGGGGGCCGGGTAATGCTCGGGTTCACTTTGCAGCACGCCATCGGCCAGGTAGATGGCGGCATGGTTGGGCACCGGCGAGCGAATCTGCATCAGCACGATATCGCCCTGTTGCAGTTGGCTGACCTGCACAAAGCCGGCGGCCGGCAGGTTGTCCAGGTAGAGATTGCCGCCCTTGTCCCACCAACCGTCTTCGCGCTGATAATCACCCAGCTCGATACCCAACTCTCTGCGGTAGTAGTCCAGCACGATGCTCAAGCAGTCATGCACGCCATGGGCAAAGGCGCGACCGATCAAGGGCGCCTGGTAGCCGGTCGGTGTGCAGCTGGCCCATTCACCTGTGCGGACAATTCCGTCGTCGCCACGGCGCACGTCGACAATATGCCAAGGCAACCCGGAAGCCTCACACGCCACGCGATCCGCTTCGCTCGGCGTTGCCGGGCAATCGGGGTGGCTGTGCACCACCGCGAGGATTTCGCCGCGCTCTTCGGCGGCTGCATAGTCCTCGGGCGCCAGGCGAAAGTGCTCGCTGGGCGTACTCGCGGTGTTGCGACACGGCACGTACACGCGCTTGCGCCCTTCGCGAATCAGCAGGCCGCAGCATTCGTGCGGGTAGTCGGCCACGGCGTGGCGGGCAATCGCCGCCAGGTTGGTCTTGTTCATGCTCAGCTCCGCAACAGGCCCGCGGCCGGGAAGGAGCCGTAGGGCAGTGGGTTGTTCTCGCCGAAACGCAGCTTGCAACTGGTCAGCCGCCCACCGCATTTGTCCTTGGCCGCGTCCGTGACAATCACGTCGTTGGCATCCGCCACCGGGCCACCGTTGTAGCCGCAATAAGGGCCGCGATAACCGCCGCAGCTGAGCCACCAGCACACGTTGGCGACGATCTGCCGGCGCGGCAGTTGCACGCCGTTAAAGTCCAGTGCGCTGGCCAGTTCGAACTTTACCGTCTCGCTGCTTTCGGCGACCTTGCGTTCGATGTACCAGATGTCCGGCGGCAGTTCCTCTTCCGGGTCCGCCTCGGGTTGGCCATCGAGGTACTTGCCCAGGGTGCGGTGGCGGATCAGCCGCGCGCCTACCAAATCTTCGAAATACAGCACCAGCGCCGTGATGAAACCGCCGACGTTGCCTACAGCCAGGGTCGGTGTGGGCTGCGTGCCCTGCCCCGACATTTCAAACCCTTCGGCCTGGATCGGCCAGGGTGAATATTCCTGGCCCTGCCAGACGATCGAAGACGCCTGTGCATAACCGTGAAAACGGTACATCTCGGCGCCCAGGGCGGTGGCGTCGAGTTCAAAAAGCTCTACCCAGGCCCCGGGTTCCAGGGTCTGGATATCTGCGGTAATGGACATGTGATTCTCCGCGCAAAGAAAACCCCGCACTGGGCGGGGTGTGGGCGCCGCTGTTGGCACTAGGGATGAAAGGCCTGCTCGAACGTCGCCGTCAGGGAGTAAAGCCCGGCGCCCATCGGCGTCGGTTGATACCCCTTGCAGCGAAACAGCGCAGGCGTGGCCAACGGCGCGGTCCAACTGAACGCCTTGGCGCCGGCGTGGCGGTCGAGGAACGCGACAATTGCCTTGATTCGCGCCTCGTCACCGACGAACGTCAGTGGCCACGATTGGGTTTTGCTATTGATGCCGTCAGCGGCTGTTTGCTGGTAGCCGTCGCCGAATTTGGCCGTTTTCAGGCGAAACTCGACGCTGCCGACCGGCTCCACTTTGGGCTCCCAGGTGAAGGTTTCTGTGCTCATGTTTTCTCCCGGCGCAAGCCGTTGGTTGTCAGCGGCCGTTAATGGCCGACCAGATTTGCCCGCCCGGTTTGAGGTCGCGTGCAATTTGCTCGGCGGCGCCTTGGCGGGCGGAGCCGGCATAAGCACGGGCGACGTTCTGGGCATTGCCATCGGTGCCGGCGCCCTGGCCGTCGGCAACGTTGATGGTTTGCTGGATGACGACCTGGTTGCTGCTGGTACTGCCCGACTGGCCAGCGCCCAAGGCGCGCACGCCGAGGGAGCCGTCGGAACCGCGGCTCAGCGGCATGATGGCTTCCGGGCCGGCTTCGCCGAACAGCGCTAAAGGCGCCAATGTCGGGCCAGTGGCGACGCTGTTGGTAAATGCTCCGCCGTTGGCGAACGCTTTGACGCCCGCGTTCCATGCGCTCCCTTTGGCGTTGTAATGAACACCCGCCGTATTGATTTGAGGGGTGAAGGTATTGCTGAAGGGGCCAACACTGGTAGTCGTCGAAGTGGGCGTGCTGCCCCCGCTCCACCATGCGTTGATCGCCGAACTGGCAAGCCCGAACAACGAACTCAACGCACTCGACGCCGCCGTCTTCGCCGCCATCGTGGCCATGTCCTTGAGCACGGACGTGGCAAAGTCCGAAAAGTTGAATTTGCCTGTGGTCGCAAACGTGAGGACCGCTTGGTCCATTTTTTCGAAAGCACTGGCAAACACCGCTTTAGATTGCTCGGCCGCGGTGCCGGCCTTGTTCGAATACTCTTCGAACGCAGCGCTTGCGCCCTGCTGCCAATCATCCAGCAAACGCGTCATCTCGGCGAAGTTGCCCTTCACTTGGCGAGTTTTTTCATCGTCCAGAAATGCCATCACCTCCTCGTCACCCGAAGGCTTCGGCGCAGGTACATCCCCATACGGCCCACCCGTTGGAAACGTCAAACCCGCCCGCTCGGTATAACTCGACGGCCCATCCAACCCACCAAAAAAGTCACTTTGCGCACCCTGGCTCTGCTTGAGCACCTCCACCAGCTGCGCATTTTTCTGGATAAATTTTTCCGCCGCATCCGTGGCCGGATCATAGGACTTTTGAAAGTCCTTGAACTGGCCGGACGTGACCTGTAGCGCCGCTGCAGCAGACGCGCTGACCTTTTTACCGGCGTCCTCGATCTTCTGCTGCATCTCGCGCATGCTTTGTTCGGTAATCCGTGACGCCTTCGCCAGGGCCTGCTCCAGGCTGCCGAGGTTGAGCGTCAGATTACCCTGGGAAGCAGTTGCCATAGGTTTCTCCGGGTCATGGATAAAACCCGCTGGACGCGGGTTTCAAGGGAAGTGGCGTCGTCCTTAACGCCACTCGTTCATCGCACGTTCGAGTGACACACCCCGGCGCAGCTCATGGGGCATAAAGTCAATCAACTCGGCCGTGCCGCCGCCCAGCCGGTGGGTCTGCAGCGCCACCAGCGCGCTGCCCGCCTCCAGCCGCCTACCGGCGTGCAGGGAGCCATATCGGTCGATATAGCGGCCCCAGGCCAGGGCTTCGTGGTAGGTCATGCGTTCCTTGGCTTGCGCAATCGTGCGGCCGCCCACTCCGTTCAGCACCAGTTCGTGCCAGAACTCATCGGCGACCGTCAGCTCTTTACGCCGCCACCGCTGGTGCCATTCACCTCATTGACTGCATTGAGGATCACAAACCCCAATGACGGCTCAAGGCCGAAGGCATCGTCGTAACTCAGCGCTTCAGTGCCGTCGTTACCCAACGACACCGAAGCGGCGAGGTAACTGGCATTGCGGCTCTGGGCAGATTCGCCCTGGGTAAAGAGGCGCTCGATCACACCGAACGACTGGCGGCGGATGTGCAGCGTGAAGGTGTCAGTCACTTCCTTGCCGGTTTTGCTGTCCAGGTGCGTCCAGCTGATGTCTTTCTTCACCGGCTGGCCATCAACGATGCCGCCCTTGGCTTTCAGTTGTTTGAGGTTCATGGCTTCTCTCAGGCTTTCTTGATCCAGGCGCTGCCGCCGGTGCGTTGGATGGTGACGGTGGTGGTGACGACCGCGTTCAGTGCGAAGTTGAACGGGAAGTCCGAGACGTAGCCGTCGAACGTGAACCAGGTGCGGGTCGCCGGCAGTTCAAAGCCATCACCTTTGGTGTTGACGGTAGGCAGTACGTCCTTGCCGTCGGACCAGCCCACGGCCCACTTCACGCCGGTGTCACCCTTGGCTTCGGACAGTTGGTGCAGGCGGATATGGCTGGCGTTGGTAGGGTCGGCGTTCAGGCCCAGGCTCGCGGTGCCTGGGGTGCGCAGACCCTTTTTGTAGCTGCGCTCTTCGGCATTCAGGCTGGTGTCTTCGATCTGTTCGGCCGGCGCACCGCCCGGTTCGAACGAGGTGGCGTGCTCGATCTCCAGCACGGTGTAAGGCCCGGTGCCGGAGACCGGCGGGACGAGGGCAAAAATCTGGGTACCTTGGGTAAGAATCGACATCGAGTGTTCTCCATGAACATTAAAAAACCCGCAAAGGCGGGCTGTGGGGTGCAACGGATGCAGGGCTTTGGTCGAGGTGAATCAGGGCGCCGGTTTGCCATCCAGATAAGGCGGAGCATTCGGGTCCGGTTCACGGCTCTTGATCACGTCGACCAATGCCTGGTTGCTCTGGGCCAACAGGCGCAGGGCGGCATTCAGCGCCACCTGGCCGTCGGTTTGGGTTTGCAGGGCGGCGACCAAACGGTTGATTGCGGCCAAATCTTCGTCGTTCATAGGCATCTTGGTTCCTGTCTTGCTTCAGGTAGGCAGTGCGGTGAGAGGGGTTCAAACTTCAATAACGCGTGACGGCGACCATCAAGACGACAACCCGCTGGCTGTGATCGAACTGCGATAGCCCGTCGCCGTGTCGCCGACATGGGTCACGGTGGTAATCGACCAACGCCCCTGCATATACGAAGGCCAGGTCTCATCCAGCACCAGCAAGCCCTCGGCCGCCAACAGGGGATTGCCTGGGCAATCGATCAGCAATTTCAAATCTTCACGCCCGACACGACGCAGTTCACTTTCGGCCACGGCACGGGCCTCCGCTTCGTTCTGGTAGCGTTGGCGCAAGGTTTTGAACGGGGCATTTCCCACCTGAACCACGCGCTGCTTGCCAATGGCGGCATCCCACCAGGTGACGCGGCAGCCCTCGTATTTTGCGCGGGACTTTTCGTCGAGCTTGGCCGTGATGAAAGCCTGTTCACCGGGACGGTTGTTTTCGGTCACGGACAACTTCACTTCCGGCAGCATCTGGCCGGAAAGCGACGTGACCCGCCCGGCTTCGGCCAGCACATACAGTTCATTGAAGGGTTTGGTGACCGCGCAATAACGTTTGGCAAGGCGCGTAATGAACGCCATGTCGCTTTCGTTGGACTGGTCGATGTGCGCGATTTGCACCCCTTCAAGCGACGGTGCGACACGCGGTGAAAAGCCATGACGACTGACCAATTGGCGGAACAATGTACCCAACGTCGTGGGCCCATAACTGGCGGACCGACGTTGGCGATAACCGCTTTTGTCGGACATGCTGAACGGCGCAGCCGTGGCCACGATCATCAAACTCATGGGAAACAGCACCGGGGTACGTTGGGTGACGACAAACTCGCCCTTCTCCACCAATCCCGATTCCAGATAACCGGCACGCAAGCCAATCTTGCCGTCGAGGGTGGGCAACCCTTCCAGCCCCTCGATATTAAGGGTCAACTCAAGCCGATCACTTTCAATACCTGCGGTGTCGGTGTGACTCCAGCGCATCAACCGCTGGTTGAGCAGCGCCGCGTTGGCGCCGTAGAACTCCACGATCGGTGTGAATCCCTGTGCCATGCAGCCTCCTTAATCCCAGGCCAGAACAGGTCGCACGGCAGCGGGCCGCGCTTGCATTTCAGGCACCATGACCCACACACCAGCCGGCAGTACCGGACCGTATTCGGCCAGTAAGGGGTTGTGGCGCCAGAGGGTTTCTTCCGCCGCGTCATCGCAACGTCCCAACTCGCGGTAGAGCAGCAGGTTGACCGAATCACCGGCAATACTTCGCACTCTACGCATTGACGAACTCCTCTAATTCCAGGGTCCAGGCTATTTGCATGGCGGTGCCGTCGTCGATCACATTGCTCTGGGTTTCAATCACCGAATTGATCCGCCAAAGGCCCCAGTTGCGGCCGATACCATCGACCAGGGGCAATGGCGCCCGCGCATTTTGCAGCGTGCGCAATTCATCCAGCCGCTGCATGCCGATGGCGTACATCGCCGTGCCGCTGAACGTGATTTTTTCCAGCTTTTGCCCGCTCTGTCGTGACAGGGGTTTGCTGGCAATAATCGCCAGGTCACTCCAGCCGCCGTCGCTGGTACGTACTAGCGAGGAATAGGCAAAGCCTCGGGACAGACCAAAAATAAAGTCGCCGAGGACCATCTGTTGTCGCATCAATCACCTCCTGGAGGATCGGCCAGTGCCGCGTTGCGCCGGATCCCCAGGCTGTCGGTGACCATCGGCATGCATTGGAATTGCAAAGCCTGAATCACTTGGTTGACGACCTGCTGGGCATCGGCGGGGTTGACGCCAGTGATCTGGATGCTCGGGGCAATCGTGACTTGCACATTGTCCGTGCGCGCAGCGTTGAGCTCCTTGCTCACCGCAGCGGGCGCCGGCAGGCGATCACTTGAGCTGAACAATTTTTCACCGAGCCAGGCGCCCGCCTCACTGCCGAGCAAACCGCCGATTGCACCACCGACAGCCGTGCCGACACCGGGAAAAACCAGCGTGCCGATCGCGGCGCCGGCAGAAGCCCCAGCCCAGGCGCCACTGGCCGAGGTGAGTCCTGCACCGACAGCTTTGGCGTCACCGTTGCGTACGCCCTGCACCACGTCCATAGCGGTGTCGACGTACTTCAGTGGGCCGAGGCGGCGGGCGGCGGACGACTCCAGTTTGCTCATCGCGCCCCACAAGCCTGGAACAGGCACCTTGATTGAGCGGTGGGCCGGGGCTGGCAGACGTTCACGACTGATAGGTTGAGCCTGTGAAAGGGTGTCTCGGTGACCTTCGAACGGCAGGGGCACAAGGCCCCGCTCCAATGCTTCAAGCAGCCCGGGCGCTCTGCCCGAACTCAATCGCTGGGTGGCACTTTTTTTCGTTCGACTGTTTGTCCCGGCCGCGCGCGGCTGTAACCCTGGGGAAATGTCACCCGCAAACCCAAGAGACTGCTGCTTCGGAAACCACCTCGAAAGGCGTTCGCCCACGCCATACAGCGATGCAACCAAACCAACACCTTTTGCACGTGAGCGCTTGGCGGCGGATGGCTTCGCAGCAGGCGTTGGCTTCTTGTGCGAGGTTGGAGACGTCTGCGTTGTTTGAGCCTTTCGTACTGGCGCAGACTTTTGTGTTATTTGAGGCTTTCGTTCTGGATGAGACTTTTGCGTTGTTTGAGCCTTTCGCGCTGGCGGGGACGTTCGTGTTGTTTGAGCCTTTCGTGCTGGCTGGGACTTTTTTGCCGCCTGAGACTTTTTTGCCGCCTGAGACTTGGGCTTTCCGGGCTTCTGCTTCCCCGAAGACCCTCCGTGCGCCGAGTCCCTGCTCGAAATTGATTTTTCGCCCGCCGCTGCACAGCAGCATGGCTTGTCTTTTTCAAAGCCACCGTCCTGGAAAAACTTCCCAATCAAGGGAATCTTGCCAAGCGTCACATCCACCACGTTGCCTTTGACTCTGGAGGTGACTGTCTCCGTCAACCCCGAAATCACGGCCTCTGCCGTTTTAACCGTCTTGGCCCCGACCGGCGAGTCGCTGGCCCAGTTATTGGCTTTATCCATTACCTCGGTTTTGGCCTGCAACCATGTCGCTTCCAGCAATATCGGCGCAGGCTCCAGGGTCTTGGTAAGACGACTTGCGCTTTCAGTGGTTTCCTTTCGTAAAACCGTTATCGACTTCTCCGAAGTGGCCTTTGTATCAAACGAAAGATGGGCATTCGAATATCGCTGCGATGCCACCGGGTCGAGAGGTTGCCCAGCCCCCAGCGACATGGATTCACGGGTAAGGCGCAGATCTTCGGATGGGGTCGATGTGAATTCAGCGACCGTCTTCGATTCGCTGTGTTCGTCGGTTTTCAACGGCTGCACATCAGTCGTCTTCAGTGTGGATAAAGACGTTTCAAGCGCGTCCACCCCCTCACGCAGTACCTGCAGGGATTGCTCGAGTTCGTTAAGCCGAAAGTCTGCACTGGCCAACGCCAGGCTAATCCCCGTCGCGCGCTCGGGGGCGAGGGGTGCCAAAGTGCCCGGGGTGACGAGACTGGCATCATTTGCGCCATCTGCACTGCCGAAAACACCCTGACCATCCTTGGCCATGGCATACGCGAGCGAATACTTGTCTTGCATCCCGCTTACTCCTGTTTAACGCCAAGGCGAGTGATCGCAATGTCGTAGCGGCGCAATGCTTTGCCGGCGTCCCAGTCGAGGATTTCCGCCTCATTGACCGAGTAGATCAGCGGCACCACATCGAGGATTACTTCGATGTCGCGCTGCGAAAGAAGTCCGCCGGTTGATTTAAAAAATCGTCGATGCGCTCCTGCAATTCCGTCCAGTCGGGCACGCTGAGGCTGGCGAGATCAGGGATCATCAAACCGGTGCAGTGCGCAGTGATGAACTCGGCGCGCTCTTTGTTGGTGGCGAGCTTTTTCATCACTTTAGTGGCGCGCAGGGCGGGCATTTCCAAGGGCAACTCGGTCAGGGTGCGACCGGCTGTATCGAGCGGCAGCAACAGTTGGACCGGCTGGTCGTGGGACGTTTCTTCACGCGCATCCAGGAAGAAAGACGCAGGCCGCGTCGACATTTCATGTACGTACTGAGCAATGCTCACGTAGTCCGGGCGCTTGAGCTGATCGAGTTCTTTTTCCGACAGGCCGGTGGCGAGTTTCGCCAGTTCAAAAAACTGGTCGTCCTCGTCATCACCGGCCCGGGCCAGCGCAGCTTTTTGCGCGGCGTAGAACAGCGGTTTGAGTTGAATCTGCTGGATCGTCGCGCCGGTGTCGGCGGTGATCGGAGACAGCAGAATGTGCAGCGGTGGCATCCAGGCCATGGGGCAATTCCTTGTTTAAGCGTTGTTGAAATCTCAGGATGAGCGCAGTCAATGTGGGAGCCGGGCTTGCCCGCGATGGCATCACCGCGCAGCACCTGATAAACCGAATCGCCTGCATCGCAGGCAAGCCAGCTCCCACAGTGATCGTGCTCACTTCAGAGCACCGTCGCTCTTAAGGCATCAGCACCGCGCGGCGGGCATCGCCGAGAATGTCGATACCGTTGAGCATGAACTTCTGGGTGCGCACGTCGATGTCGATCACCGAAATTCCGTTTTCCAGACGGTTGTAGGTACGGCAGGACAGTTCCAAAGTGGTGGTGACCTTGTCGCCCATCTTCAGCTTCGCCTCCTCCAGGGATTTGAGTTTGCCGCCGACGGTGTGGTAGGTGAAATAGGTCTTGCCGTCCTGGTCCTGGCCGGCTTCACGCACGTTCAACAGGATGTCGTCGCCCATACGCACGCCCAGGGCCAGCATGATTTCCGGCCCGGCACCTTGCAGAACCAACTTGGCATTGAGCACCTTGCCGCTCTTGGCCATCTCTTCGGCGATGAAGCGCCCGCCGGACATGGATTCCATGTCGAACTCGATCTTTGGCGGGGTGAACTCTTCCACCGTCGCGGACAACGGCAGGCCTTGAAGGGTGGCCGCAATGGCCTGTCTTACACGGTTGGTAAACATTAGAGAACGTCCTCCAGGAACTGCTCGATGATTTCATCGCGGGCGTTGAGTT
>Ga0153931_100166_pt1 | contig 23939 bp, 22 predicted proteins | sample TSNJ015MetaG_FD_104730 | JGI IMG/M metagenome (GOLD analysis project Ga0153931, IMG submission 104730) | Attine ant fungus gardens microbial communities from New Jersey, USA - TSNJ015 MetaG | ecosystem: Host-associated > Fungi > Mycelium > Unclassified | place: USA: New Jersey, Wharton State... | reverse complement strand
CGCTCGCGTGCAGATCGGCCGCATCTCGCGTTTCGGCCTGCTGGAAATGTCCCGTCAGCGCCTGCGTCCATCGCTGGGCGAAAGCAGCGGCATCGTCTGCCCGCGCTGCAACGGCACCGGCATCATCCGTGACGTCGAATCGCTGTCGCTGGCAATCCTGCGCCTGATCGAAGAAGAAGCCCTGAAAGACCGCACTGCCGAAGTGCGCGCGCAGGTGCCGATCCCGGTCGCCGCCTTCCTGCTTAACGAAAAACGCAACTCGATCACCAAGATCGAACTGCGCACCCGTGCCCGTATCGTCATTCTGCCGAACGATCACCTCGAAACCCCGCACTTCGAAGTTCAGCGTCTGCGTGACGACAGCCCGGAAGCTGCGACCAACCAGTCCAGCTACGAAATCGCTGCTGCCGCTGCCGAAGTCGAAGAAGTCCAGCCAGCCGCTGCGACCCGCACCCTGGTTCGCCAGGAAGCCGCGGTCAAGACTGCTCCGGCCCGCGCCAACGCTCCGGTGCCGACCGAAGTCGCCGCGCCTGCCGCCGCTGCACCTGCCCCGGTTGCCGCGCCAGAGCCAAGTCTGTTCAAAGGCCTGGTGAAATCGCTGGTCAGCCTGTTCGCGACCAAAGAAGAGCCAGCCGCTCCGGTCGTCGTTGAAAAACCGGCCACCGAGCGTCCAGCCCGCAACGAAGAGCGTCGCAACGGTCGTCAGCAGAGCCGCAACCGTAACGGTCGCCGCGATGAAGAGCGCAAGCCGCGCGAAGAACGTGCACCGCGTGAAGAGCGCGCCCCACGCGAGCCGCGTGAAGAGCGTCAGCCGCGTGAAGCCCGTGAGCCGCGTGAAACCCGCACCGAAGCGCCAGCCGCTCGCGAAGAACGCGCACCACGCGCTCCGCGTGAAGAACGTGCACCTCGTGCGCCACGTGAAGACCGCAAGCCACGTGGCGAGCGTGAAGAGCGTGTCCGTGAACTGCGCGAGCCACTGGACGCCGCTCCGGCCGCACCCCTAGCTGCTGCCGCTGCCGCTGTTGTCGCAGAAGAGCGTCCGGCCCGTCAGCCACGCGAAGAACGCGCACCGCGTCCGCCGCGTGAAGAGCGTCAACCGCGTGCCGAACAGGCTGCTGCGGTAGCCGAAGAAGAAGTCATCACCGGCGAAGAGCAACTGTCGGAAGACGGTCAGGACAACGCCGAAGGCGATCGTCCACGTCGTCGCTCCCGTGGTCAGCGTCGTCGCAGCAACCGTCGCGAGCGTCAGCGTGATGCCAACGGCAACGTGATCGAAGGTTCGGAAGAGTCCGAGTCCGGCGAAAACGCTGAAACAGCACCAAGCGCTGCCGATCTGGCTGCCGGCCTGGCCGTGACCGCCGCTGTTGCCAGCAGCGTGATCAGCGCTCCAGCCGAAGCACAGGCACACGAGCAAGCTGAACGCGCCACCGCCGCCACTCTGGAAACTGCTCCAGTGGAAGCGCCGGTCGTTGAAGCCACTACCCCAGTGGAAGTGGTTGCTGCTCCGGAAGTCGAAGTGGCACCGGTTCGCGAAGCTCAGCCTCAGGCTGAAGTCGCTGCCGAGCCTGCTCCGGTTGTCGAAGCACCAGTTGTGGCCGCAGAGCCGGTTGCTGAAGCCGTCGCTGAAACCGTGACCGAAACCGTGCGTGAAGTTCGCGAAGAACAGACCGCCTTCAACTGGGTTGCCGAGCCTGCCGTCGCTGAAACGCCAGCGCCGGTAGCAGAAGCCCCGGTGGCTGAAGAAACCAAGGCCGCCGCGCCAGTCGTTGAAGTGGCCGAACCTGCTCCAGCGCCAGTGGTTGAAGCACCGGTCGTCGAAGCGCCTGTGGTTGCTGAAGCCCCTGCTCCAGTGGTTGAAGCCGCTCCGGTCAGCGCCCTGACACCAAACGGCCGTGCGCCAAACGACCCACGTGAAGTGCGTCGCCGCAAGCGTGAAGCCGAGCGTCTGCAGAAGGAAGCCGAACTGGCTGCCGCTGCTGCTCCAGCTGCTGAAGCCGTAGAGGTTGCTGCTTCGGTGACTGAAGAAGCAGTGGTTGAGTCGGTGATCGCCGAAGCACCACGCTCCGTTCAGGACGCGGTCGAGCATCACCAAGAGGCCCAGGAAAAAGAACACGAGCCTAAACCGCTCGTCTGATTCCGAAAGCCAATAAAAAGCCCCGCCTCGGTGAAAACCTGGCGGGGCTTTTTTATTCCATTTAGAAGATCAAAAGATCGCAGCCTTCGGCAGCTCCTACAGGTGATCACATCCAAAATGTAGGAGCTGCCGAAGGCTGCGATCTTTTGATCTGGCTTTTATTTGAACACCAACGCCTCAGGCACATCGATATCCCACAACACCCCGGGATCATCGACCACCACTTCAACCACCCGCCCCTGCTTGAACAACGGTCTGGCCCCGCGATCGCCACTCAACGCCTGCAACGCCGGCCCAAAAGAACGCCCAAACCCCACCGGATGCCCAAACTCGCCCTCCTGCACCGGCACACTAACCGCGTCATCGGTCATTGCCGCCACCACCCGCTCAATACTCGACGGCAAAATAAACGGCATATCCCCCAGCACAATCAACCAGCCATCCGCCTCCGGACAAGCCGCAACGCCCGCCGCAATGCTGTCACCCATCCCGGTCGAATCAATCGAGACCACCTCACAGCCATAGGCCTGAGCCATGCGCATCGCCTGCGGCCGCGCTTCGGTGGTGACCAGCACCCGCTTGTCGAGACCGGCCGGCAGATTCAGCAATACCTGCTCGATCACCGAACGCACCGCACCATCACGCCCGGTGCAATCGGCCAACAGCTTGTCCTTGTCCGCACCCGCGACCTGACGAAAGCGACTACCCTCGCCCGCCGCCAGCACAATCACTGCGATGGATCGACTCATGACGCCTCCACAACTTTCTTCTGTTTCAACTCGACGCCGTTCTTGATCGCGACGATCTCCGCCAACAACGACAGGGCAATCTCCGCCGGTGAATGGCTGCCGATGTGCAAACCGATCGGCCCGTGCAAACGGTTGATCGCCTCGGGTGACAAGCCCAACTGAGCCAGATTGTCCCGGCGCTTCTGACTGTTGACCCGCGATCCGAGTGCACCGACATAAAAGGCCGGCGAATCGAGTGCGGTGAGCAGCGCCATATCGTCCAGGCGTGGATCGTGGGTCAGCGCCACAATCGCCGTGCGTTCGTCCGTCTGAATGCTCAACACCGCGTCATCCGGCATGCCCGGGACAAAGCGACCGTGGTGCTCTTCCCAACCGTAGACGAACTCGGTACGCGGATCGCAGATCAGCACCTCGAAATCCAGCAGCCGCGCCATGTCCGCCACGTAACGCGACAGCTGTCCGGCGCCGATCAACAACAGACGCCAGCGCGGACCATAAATGGCGCGCAGGGTCTTGCCATCGAATTCGAGCACATCGGATTTGCTCGCCGCGGACAGCGCAACCTCACCGGTTTCGATGTTCAGCTCACGGGCGACAATCTCATGGTTTTCACAACGCGCCAGCAACTCCGCGACCCACGCCGGATCACCGACCCGCTCCTCGGTCAGACGCAACGTGCCGCCACAGGGCAAGCCGAAACGCGCCGCCTCCTCGCGAGTGACGCCATAGGTAATCAGTTGTACCGGCGGGCCGTCGCTGGCGATGCGCCTGTCGTGCAGGCGGGCGATCAGGTCATCTTCGACACAGCCCCCCGACACCGAGCCGATCACCACGCCGTCCTCGCGCAACGCGAGCATCGCGCCGGGTGCCCGGGGCGCTGTGCCCCAGGTCTGCACCACGCTGAACAGCACCACTCGCTGCCCGGCGCGGCGCCACTCGAGCACGCTGCGCAGGACGTTGAGGTCGACGCTGTCCATCAGGCCGGTACCTGCTGTCGAGAGTGCCAGACCTGAAGTTTCAGGGTAATCATGGGTTCATCCGCAGAGGGTTTCGGCTATGGCCGGCAGTTTACGCCAACCCTGCGACCAACAAAAAAGCCCTGCATTTTCCATTCGTGCAGGGCTCTGGGTGCTGCTTGAAAGCGTAGCCTCAATAACGGTTCGGCTCCATTTCCAGCTCGACATTGAAACGTTCGGCAATATCTTTCTGGATGCGTTGCGCCAGATCGAGCAATTGCAGGCCGGTCGCGGAGCCGTAGTTGACCAGCACCAGCGCCTGCAATTTATGCACGCCAGCATCGGCCTCACGGAAACCCTTCCAGCCAGCGCGCTCGATCAACCAGCCGGCGGCCAGCTTCATTTGCCCGTCCGCTTGCGCATAGGCCACCAGATCCGGGTGCTGCGCCTTGATCTGCTCGACCAGCGCCGCCGACACCAGCGGATTCTTGAAGAAACTGCCGGCATTGCCGAGCACCGCCGGATCCGGCAATTTTTCGCTGCGGATACTGCAGATCGCGCGGCTGACGTCGGTGGGCGTCGGTTGCTCGATGCCCTGCTCGGTCAGGCGCTGACGCACCGGGCCGTACTCCAGATGCAGGTGGGCAGCTCGATCAAGTTTGAAGCGCACCCGCAGGATCAGCCAACGCCCCGGCTGCTGCTTGAACAGGCTGTCGCGGTAGGCGAAGTTGCATTCTTCCAGGCTGAAGTCGCGCAGCTCGCCGGTCTGGCGATCCAGCGCGGTCAGCCCGGCGAACACATCCTTGATCTCGACGCCGTAGGCACCGATGTTCTGCATCGGCGCCGCGCCAACGGTGCCGGGAATCAGACTGAGGTTTTCCAGACCGGAAAAACCCAGCGCCAAGGTGTGTTGCACGAACGGATGCCACGGTTCGCCGGCTTCAGCCTCGATCACCACGTGGCTGCCGTCATCGCTGATCAGCCGAATGCCACGGCTGGCCATGCGCAGCACCAGCGCCGGGATATCAGCCGTCAGCAGCAGGTTGCTGCCGCCGCCGATCACCAGCAATGGCACGTCATGGGCAGTCGCATAGGCCAAGGCTTCGCGCACGTCGGCATCGCTGTGGGCCTCGGCGAACAACTGCGCGCGCACGTCCACGCCAAAACTGTTGAACGGTTTCAGCGAAATCTGGGGCTGCACCTGCAAACTCATAACCGGCCCTTCACTTCGATCAACAGTTGGTCACAGGCTGCTTCGATCAGATCCAGCACCTGCTCGAAACCCTGATCGCCGTCGTAGTACGGATCCGGCACTTCATCGACCACACCGGCATAACGGCGCAGGAACAGGTCAAGCTCGGCCTTGCCGGTGGACGGTTGCAGCGCCTTGAGGTTGCGCAGGTTGCTGTTGTCCATGGCCAGAATCAGGTCATAACTGGCGAAATCGGCACGGCTGACCTGCTGCGCACGTTGCGCCGACAGGTCGTAACCACGCAGTTTGGCCGCAGCCTGGCTGCGCTTGTCCGGCGGATTGCCGACATGCCAGTCACCGGTGCCGGCGGAGGCCACTTCGACCTGATCCGCCAGCCCCGCTTCGCGCAGTTTTTGGCGCAACACGCCTTCAGCGGTGGGCGAACGGCAAATGTTGCCCAGGCACACGAACAGGACGCGCATCAGGCCTCCAGCAGGCGACGAACGCGCTCAAGATCTTCAGCGGTGTCGACACCGGTCGGCGGCGCGATCAACGCATCGGCCACATGAATCCGCACGCCGTGCCACAGAGCACGCAGTTGTTCGAGGGATTCAGTGTTTTCCAGCCAGCACGGGCCCCAGCTCACGAAGTCCTGAAGGAACCCGGCGCGGTAGGCATAAATACCGATGTGACGACGGTACGGCACACCTTCCGGCAACTGCTCGCGATTTTTGGCGAACGCATCGCGGGCCCACGGCAAGGTCGCGCGACTGAAGGTCAGCGCCAGACCATTGAGGTCGCTGACGACCTTGACCACGTTCGGGTTGAACAGGGTTTCGACGTCTTCGATCGGCTCGGCCAGGGTGGCCATGCGCGCTTCGGTGTGGGCGGCGAGGTTGGCGGCAACCTGATCGATCACGCTTGGCGGGATCAGCGGCTCGTCACCCTGCACGTTGACCACGATCGCGTCAGGCTCGAGGCCCAGTTTGGCGGCGACTTCAGCCAGACGATCGGTGCCGGAATTGTGATCTTCACGGGTCAGCACCACTTCAGCGCCGAACACCTTGCAGGCTTCGACGATGCGCGCATCGTCGGTCGCGACCACCACGCGGCTGGCGCTGCTTTTGCTCGCCTGTTCCCAGACATGCTGGATCATCGGCTTGCCGGCGATATCCAGCAGCGGTTTGCCCGGCAGGCGGGTCGAGGCGTAACGCGACGGGATGACAACGGTGAAAGCAGTGGTCATTTATCCAGACGCTCGTCAGTGGTCAGGGTACGCGCTTCGCTTTCGAGCATCACCGGGATGCCGTCGCGGATCGGATAGGCCAGGCCGGCGCCCTTGCTGATCAATTCGGTCTTGTCGGCGCTGAGCTTGAGCGGGCCTTTGCAGACCGGGCACGCGAGGATGTCGAGCAATTTGGTGTCCATGAACATTCCCTGGATAAAGAGTTAAGGCAAAAGACGATCGGGCAACAGGCGCATCAACTGGGTGTCGAACCAGGCCACGAAGGCCGGTGACGGCACGGCATCGACGGCCAGATACCACCAGTCGTCTGCTGCGAAGGCACGGCACTTCACCGCGTCCTTTTCGGTCATCACCAACGGCAATGACGGTGTGAAATTCAAGGCCTGCACGCTGTATTCGGCGTGGTCGGCAAACGCATGGGGAACTGCTCGCCAGTCTAGCGCTTCGAGGGTATTGAAGAAACGTTGCGGATTGCCGATCCCGGCCACCGCGTGCACCGCTTGACCAGGCGAAAAATGATCGAGCGGCTTGCGTTCGCCACTGCGCAGATTGACCAGCGCCGTCGGTTGCAGGCGAAACGCGAAGCCATCTTCGCGATCCGCAGTGGCACCGTTGAACAGCACGCCATCGACGCTTTGCAGGCGTTCGATCGGCTCGCGCAACGGACCGGCCGGCAGGCAGCGCTGGTTGCCCAAACCACGGGCGGCGTCGATCAGCACCAGCTCCAGATCCCGCGCCATACGGTAATGCTGCATGCCGTCATCCGACAGGATCAGGTCCAGCGGTTCACTGGCGAGCAAGGCTTTGACCGCCGCGCTGCGATCAGGGTCGATCATCAGCGGTACACCGGTGCGCTGTACGATCAACAGCGGCTCGTCGCCCGCGATCTCGGCGCTCTGCTCGGCGGTGACCCGCCACGGCAGTTGCGGCGGTTTGGCGCCATAACCTCGGCTGACCACACCAACCCGCAGGCCGGCGCGTCGGCAATGCTCGATCAGCCACAGGATCATCGGTGTCTTGCCGGTGCCGCCCACCGTGATGTTGCCGACCACGATCAACGGCACCGGTGGCTGATAGATCTGGCCTTCACCGTCGAGAAAGCGCTGACGCTTGTTGACCACCACACGGCGGTAGAGCATTTCCAGCGGCCGCAGCAGCGTCAGGGCCGGATGCCCCTGATACCACGCGGCGAGCAAACGATCGGACAGGCTCATCAGGATTTGGGCGCCGCCTCGACCGTGGTCATGCGCAGATGGCTGAAACCGAGCTTGCCGGCCGCGTCCATGGCGGTGATCACCGATTGGTGTTGGGTCTTGCCGTCGGCACTGATCGACAACGGCATGTTGGTGTCACCGTTGGCTTCTTTCTGCATGGCTTCCATCAGCGTCGCCAGGTCGTTCTTCGGCAGAATCTTGTTGTTCACCGAGAACACGCCTTCGGCGCTGATCGCGATATCCAGTTGCTTGAGCTGCTGGTCTTCGGCGGGCGAACCGCTGACCGATTCCGGCAGATCGACGCGCAACTGTGTCTCGCGGGTGAAGGTGGTGGTCACGACGAAAAACAGCAACAGGATGAACACCACGTCGATCAGCGACGCGAGGTTGATGTCGATCGTTTCCCGGGGTTTGCGACGGAATTTCACGCTTTGTCCCCGGCCAGATCGACGTCACGGTCGCCCTGCACCACTTCGACCAGTTTGATCGCTTCCTGCTCCATGCCCACCACCAGTTCATCGATGCGGCGCTGCAGGAAACGGTGGAAGAACACCGACGGAATACCGACCATCAGGCCCGCCGCCGTGGTGATCAGTGCCTTGGAGATACCACCGGCCAATACCGAGGCGTTGGTGGTCATGCCGGAACCGGTGAAGGCGCTGAAAATATCGATCATGCCCAGAACCGTGCCCAACAGGCCCAGCAACGGCGACATGGCGGCAATCGTGCCCAGCGCGTTGACGTAGCGTTCGAGCTCGTGAATCACCCGCGCGGCGGCTTCTTCGATGCATTCCTTCATGATCTCGCGACCATGCTTGGAGTTGGCCAGGCCCGCGGCGAGAATTTCACCCAACGGCGAATTGGCGCGCAGTTCCTTGAGTTTTTCTTTATTGAGCTGCTTGTCCTTGATCCAGACCCAGACCTGACCCAGCAGATGCTCGGGGGTGACGCGGCTGGCGCGCAGGGTCCACAGACGCTCGGCGACAATCGCCATGGCCGCGATGGAACTCAGAATGATCGGCAACATCATCCAGCCGCCGGATTTGACCAATTCCCACACAGTGACAGTCCCCTCGAAAAAGTGCGCCACTTTACCATACCGGTTCGCGATTAAGACCCGCTGCCCCGACGACCTGATGCCACATTCGGCGATCCCGCGATCAATGGTGTTTCAACGCCAGAAACGCCGTTGTTGACGCATCAGCCACGGCGCCTGAAAGCTGCCCAGGCGCAGCTGAATGGCGCCGTGCTGCGCGCTGTCGTAGATGCGCAGCCCTTGCTGACGATAACGCGCGAGCACCAGCGGGTGCGGATGACCGAACGAATTGCCCTGGCCCCGGGAGATCAGCACCGAATGCGGCTTCAATGCCCGAAGCAGCGCCATCGAGGAGGAACTGCGACTGCCATGGTGCGGCGCCTGCAGCCAGTGCGTCGGCACGGCCAGCGGACTGTCGAGCAGAACCCGTTCGGCGGCGATGTCGATATCGCCGGTCAGCAGCAGACGCTCGCCGTTGGCCTCGATCTGCAACACGCAGGAGCGCTGATTGCTGTCATTGGCGGCCGACCATTGCCACAGCTGAAAACGGACCCCGTCCCACTGCCACTGCCGCCCGGTTTCACAGGCCTCAGCCCGCAGTATGGCGGGCAGGCCCGGCGGATCGCCGCTGATCACCCGCGTCACTTTCAAGCCCCGCGATACCGCCAGCGCACCACCGGCATGGTCGGCGTCGGCATGACTGAGCAGCATCAGATCGATGCGCTCGACCCCGAGTTTGTGCAGCGTCGGCAGCACCACCCGCTCACCCAGATCGAAATCGCCGAAGCGTGGACCGGCGTCGTAGAGCAACGTGTGATGACGCGTACGGATCAGGATCGCCAGGCCCTGACCGACATCGAGCTGCCAGACATCGGCCAGCCCCTCGGCCACCCGCTCGCGAGGCGGCGCCACCAGAATCAGCAGCAACGGCCAGCCCAGCGGTCGTAATGGCACTCCGCGTGGCAACAGCAGCAAAAAGGCGCCGAGACTGCCAATCAACAAGGCCCACCACGGCAGCGACGGCGAGATCCACGCCGGCCAGGCCCCGGCAATCATCGACAAGCCGCGAAACAGCCAGTCGATCAAGCCACCCGCCAGCCACAGCAACCCCGCACCGACATAAGGCACCGGCAACAACAGCGTGCCGAGCAGCGCCGGTGGCAGCACCAACAGGCTTACCCACGGCACCGCCAACAGATTCGCCAGTGGTCCGCTGAGGCTGATCGGCAGATTCAGCGCCAGCAGCACCGGGCACAGACCCAGCGCGATCAGCCATTGCGCCCGCGTCCAGGTCTGCCACCATTTCCACGCACCGAGTCGACCACCGAAGGTGAAAATCAAAATCCCCACAGCGGCGAACGACAACCATAGACCGGGACGCAAACTGGCCAACGGGTCGAGCAACAGCACCGCATTCAACGCCAGTAACAGCGGCCACCACGCGCCGAGATGGCGAAATCGCAGACGCCACAGCAGTACCAGCCCGACCATCACACAGGCCCGTTGCACCGGCACATCAAACCCGGCAAGCAAGCCGTAACCGAGCGCCGCGGCAAACGCCAGCCCGCAGGCCCAAGGCAGCCAAGTCCTGCGCAGCGGCCACCAGCCGTAGCGCGCCAGCCCGGCGACCAGCAGATACATCACCGCCGCCAACATCCCGATGTGTTGGCCGGAAATCACCAGCAGATGCACGGTGCCGGTGTCCTGCAGGATCTGCCAGTCCTCGCGACTGAGCCCGGAGCCATCACCCAGCACCAGCGCCGCCAATGCACCAGCCCGCCCTTGTGCATCGACTGCCAGCAAGCGCTGGCGAATGCCGTCGCGCCACGCCCAGTTTGCCTCGGCAAGGCGCTGACCATCCTTGATCGTACCTGTCGCGCCGATGCGTTGTGCCAGCAGCCAGGCTTCGTAATCGAAGGCATCGGGATTGAGCAAGCCGCCGGGGCGCTTGAGTTTCACTGCCAGACGCCAGCGCTCGCCACTTTTGACCGCTGGCCCGGCGTACCACGCCAGACGCATCAACGACGGCAGCTTGTCGTGGCGCGAGCGGGCATCGGCCAACTCGAAACGCACCACGCCCTCGCTGGTTTGCGGCAAGCCGACCACCCGCCCCTCGACCCAGCGGGTTTCACCGTCAAGTTGCGCCGGTAATCGCTCATCCAACGCCCACTGCGCACTGACGCAAGCCCAAGTGAAACCGAACAGCAGAAACGCCAAGGGATGGCTGCGAAACGGCAGCAACATCAGCCCCACCATGGGCAACAACATCATCAACCCGACCGGCGGTAAAACCGGCAAAAAACCTGCAACCAGCAAACCGGCTGCCAGCGCCATCATCCCTGTGCGCATAAGCCTGTCCTTGAGAGTGCCCTCACTAGGCTTAGCTGGCGTGGAGCACAAGCGTCGTCAACAATTGTCACAAAGTCTGAATGGGCGCTTCGTAGAATCCAGACATACTTGCCGCCTTAACCGACCGAGAAGCCTTATGCCCCGGCGCTTATTCAAACGTTACATGCCCGACCCGACGAGCATCAGGGAACACAAATCCTTACGCTTTCTCGGCAAGTTGCTGCATGACCCGAACCTCTGGCATCTCAATCGTCACTCGGTGGCCCGGGCGATGGCCGTCGGCCTGTTCGCCGCGTTCCTGCCGATTCCGGCGCAGATGCTGGTAGCCGCCGCACTGGCAATCACCGTGCGTGGCAATATGCCGATTGCCGTCAGCCTCGTGTGGCTGACCAACCCGATCACCATGCCGGCGGTATTTTTCTGCACTTATCAGGCCGGGGCCTGGTTGATGAATGTGCCTGCCCGTACCCTGCCCGATTCGTTGACCTGGGAATGGGTCAGCGGAGAGCTCTCGACCATGTGGCAGCCGTTTTTGCTGGGGTCGGTGGTATGCGGACTGCTACTCGGCATCCTCGCCTACTTCACGGTGATGCTCTATTGGCGCTGGTGGGTGGCGCGGCAATGGGCGCGGCGCAAGAAAAACCGCATGCGCTGAATGCAAAACGGCCTCCGCAGTGGAGGCCGTTTAGTTTTGTGTTGTCTGCATTCGCGAGCAGGCTCGCTCCCACACTGGATCAGGTCCGCATCCCGCGTCCACTCACCAGCAACCGCGCACAACCGAGATACAACACCACCGTCGCCACCAGCATGAAGGTGATCGCGATGCCGATCCGGATATCCGACACGCCAAGAATGCCGTAACGGAACGCGTTGACCATGTGCAGCACCGGGTTGGCAAGCGACACGGTCTGCCAGAACGGCGGCAGCAAGGTGATCGAGTAGAACACGCCACCGAGGTAGGTCAGCGGGGTCAGCACAAACGTCGGGATGATCGAAATGTCATCGAAGTTGCGCGCAAACACCGCGTTGATGAAGCCCAGCAGCGAGAAGATCGTCGCGGTCAGGATCACCACCAGCAAGGTCACGCCGAGGTGATGCACCTGCAGATGGGTGAAAAACAGCGACAGGATCGTCACGATGACCCCGACCATCAAGCCACGCAGCACGCCGCCAACGGTGTAGCCGATCAGGATGGTGTGCGGCGACACCGGCGAGACCATCAGTTCCTCGATGGATCGCTGGAACTTGCTGCCGAAGAAGCTCGACACCACGTTGCCGTAGGAGTTGGTGATCACCGACATCATGATCAGCCCCGGCACGATGTACTCCATGTAGGTGAAACCACCCATGTCGCCGATCTGCCGACCAATCAGGTTACCGAAGATCACGAAATACAAAACCATGGTAATCGCCGGCGGCAGCAGCGTCTGCGGCCAGATCCGGGTAAAGCGGCGGACTTCCCGATACACGATGGTATTGAGGGCGACGAGGTTGGGACGGAACTCGGAACTCATACCGCCACCTTCGACAGATTCTTCTCTACCAGAGACACGAACAGCTCCTCGAGGCGATTGGTTTTGTTACGCAGGCTCAGCACTTCGATGTTCTGCTGTGCCAACTGGGTGAACAGCGCGGTGATACCCATGGATTTGTCGACCTGGACTTCCAGGGTATGGCCGTCGAGCAACCGGGCGGGATAGCCGAGCAATTGCGGCGCGGCGTTCAAGTCGTTTTTCAGATCCAGCAGGAAGGTTTCGACGTGCAACTGTCCCAGCAGCTGTTTCATGCTGGTGTTCTCGACAATGGTGCCGTGGTCGATGATGCCGATGTTGCGGCACAGCTGCTCAGCCTCTTCCAGATAGTGCGTGGTGAGGATGATGGTGATGCCTTTCTGATTCAGCTCTGTGAGGAACGTCCACATCGAGCGACGCAGTTCGATGTCGACGCCAGCGGTCGGCTCATCGAGGATCAGCAGGCGCGGCTCATGCACCAGGGCGCGGGCGATCATCAGTCGGCGCTTCATGCCACCGGACAGCGAGCGCGAGGGCACATCGCGCTTGTCCCACAGGCCGAGCTGGGTCAGGTACTGTTCGGCGCGTTCCTTGGCGATTTTCGCCGGAATGCCGTAGTAACCGGCCTGGGTCACGACGATGTCAAAAGTCTTTTCGAACTGGTTGAAGTTGAACTCCTGGGGCACCACGCCGATCGAGCGCTTGAGCGCGGCGGGGTTCTTGTCCAGGTCGTGACCGAAGATGTTCACCGTGCCGCTGGTCTTGTTGACCAGGGTCGAGAGAATGCCAATGGTCGTGGATTTGCCGGCACCGTTGGGGCCGAGCAAGGCGAAAAAATCACCTTCGGCGACGTCCAGATCGATACCACTCAAGGCCTGGAACCCGTTGCCGTAGGTTTTGGTTAGCTGCCGGATGGACAGAGCGGAACTCATATCGGATTTACGCACCAAGAAGGGAAGAAGAGGAAAGATTGGGCCGGGCGGCGGACAAAACAACCACGGCGCGTGAACGCAATGGTGCTTGCCGCCGCCACACAAGTACAGTCAAGTGTGTCGATAGTTATTATCAAGTCAACGCGGTCATGACCGCTTTCTGATACGCCGGACGCTGCTTCAACCGTGCATACCAGGCTTCCAGATGCGGCTGCGAGGCACGCTCGATGGGCATCTCGAACCAGGCATAAATGAAACTGCCCAGTGGAATATCGCCCATGCCGATGTCGCTGCCGGACAGATACGGCTGGCGGGCGAGGGCCTGATCGGCCATGGACAGCAGCGCTGTGCACTCCTTGATCGCCGCGTTGATCGCCGGCCAGTCCTGCTTGTCTGCCGGTGTGCGCAATACGCCCCAGAACACCGTGCGAAACGGTCCGGCAAAACTGGAGGTGGTCCAGTCCATCCACTTGTCCGCGATGGCCCGGGCCTGCGGGTCTGCCGAGTACCACGCACTGTCTGGCGCATGTTTGGCCAGCAGATAACGCACGATGGCGTTGGATTCCCACAGCACGAAGCCGTCGTCCTCGATCACCGGAACCCGACCGTTCGGGTTCATCGCCCGATATTCGGGCGTATCAACCACTCCGAAGGCGCCACCGGCATCAATCGCCTCATAGGCCAGGCCCAACTCCTCGGCGGCCCACAGTGGTTTCCTGACATTCGATGAGTTTTTCCGTCCCCAGATCTTCAGCATGACCGCCTCTTTTCCAATGCGTGGGCAAGCAGCATACGCCGGATCAGGCACGGCTCAAATCACTCTGCAGATCGCCCAGCACCGTCGCCCGGTGTTCGCCGAACAGATGCGGGTAGCACTTTTCCAGGTGTTCGAAAAAAAATCGCTCCGGCACATCGGCGAACTGGCCGTGATCGACCAGATATTCCATCAGCAGCGCGCCATCACGGTTATACGGGTGGAAAACGCTGTCGTTGATCCCGTCGAACTCCAGCGGCGCAACGTTGAACAATTCGCAGAGCTTCTGGTTGAAAGCCGGTGTGGCCTTGACCCAGCGCTCGTTGAGAAACAACTCGGTGTAGCCGTGCATGGCGAACACATCGCTGCGCAACAGCTCCAGCAAACGCGGGGTCGACAGGTGATTCCTGACGTCGGCCAGACCAATGCGCGCGGGAATGCCGCAATGCCGCGCACACCCGGCGAGCAATGTGGCCTTGGGCACGCAATAACTTTCCCCGGCCGCCAGCGCGTAACTGCCACACAAGGTCTGCGGGTCGAGGCTGAAGGTATACGGGTTGTAGCGCACCGCTTCACGCACGGCGTAATAGAGACTGATCGCCTGCGCGAGCGGGTCGCGGCTGGCACCCCGGTGCTGTTCGGCGAACTCCACCACCGCCGGGTGGTCACTATCGATGAAGCGGCCGGGACTCAGATACTCGCGCATGACGATGTTCTCCTGGGTGAGTCCCGAGTCTAGCGACAGCTCAAGCACAGAGATAACGACGTTTCGGCCAAACATGGACGCAAAGACGCGGGAACGGCGAACGATTTCCCACGGATGTTGCCCACCGAACCTACGAAAACCATCCGGGGTTTCCCACAAGTTCAATCACCATGTTCTGACCAACCCGTTTTACAGATGCCGTCTAAGCTCTGGAGGGTCGGTTTGCCCTGGTTCACGGAGGATTACATATGCTGTTGTTGTGGATACTGGTTCTGATCGTCGGTGTGGCGTACCTCGCCCACCGTCGCATCGCCCCCCTGCCCGCGTTGGGTATCGTCGCCATTTACCTGCTGGCGATGGGCATTTTCAGCCATGCTCCGGGCTGGTTGCTGCTGGTGTTCTGGGTCGTGCTCGCAGCGGTTGCCGCGCCTTTGCTGCTGCCTGAACTGCGCCGCAAACACTTCACCGCGCCGCTGTTCAACTGGTTCCAGAAAACCCTGCCGCCGATGTCGCAGACCGAGCGCGACGCGATCGATGCCGGTACCGTCTGGTGGGACGGTGAACTGTTCAGCGGGCGTCCGGACTGGGACAAACTGCTGTCCTATCCAAAAGCGCAACTGAGCGAAGAGGAACAAGCCTTCATCGACGGCCCGACCGAAGAACTCTGCGCAATGGTCACTGACTGGCAGATCGGCCAGTCGATGGATCTGCCACCCGAAGCCTGGAGCCACATCAAGGAACACGGCTTCTTCGCCCTGATCATTCCCAAGGAGTTCGGCGGCAAGGGCTTTTCCGCCTACGCCCACTCGCAAGTGGCGATGAAACTCGCGACCCGCAGCGGCGACCTCGCCTCCACGGTGATGGTGCCCAACTCCCTCGGCCCGGCCGAACTGCTGCTGCATTACGGCACCGACGAGCAACGCAATCACTACCTGCCGCGGCTGGCCCGCGGTGACGACATTCCGTGCTTCGCCCTCACCGGCCCGCTGGCCGGCTCTGATGCCGGCGCCATGCCGGACACCGGGATCATCTGCAAAGGTGAATGGGAAGGCCAGGAAGTCATCGGCCTGCGCCTGAACTGGGAAAAACGCTACATCACCCTCGGCCCGGTCGCGACCCTGCTGGGCCTGGCCTTCAAGGCCTACGACCCGGAGCATCTGCTGGGCGACAAGGAAGACCTCGGTATCAGCCTGGCGCTGATCCCTACCGATACCGCCGGCGTGCAAATCGGTCGTCGTCACCTGCCACTGGGTGCCGCTTTCATGAACGGCCCGAACTCGGGCAAAGACGTGTTCATTCCGCTGGACTTCCTCATCGGCGGCCAGGAAATGCTCGGCAAGGGCTGGATGATGCTGATGAACTGCCTGTCCGTCGGGCGTTCGATTTCGCTGCCTGCAGTCGGCACTGGCGCGGCCAAGTTCACCAGCCTGGTGACCGGTCAGTACGCGCAGATTCGTGAACAGTTCAACGTCCCGCTGTCGGCTTTCGAAGGCATTCAGGAAGCGATGGCGCGCATCGGCGGCAACGCCTGGATGATGGACGCGGCGCGCATGCTGACTGCCAACGCGGTGGATCTGGGTGAGAAACCGTCGGTGCTGTCGGCGATCCTCAAGTACCACCTGACCGAACGCGGCCGCGAGTGCATCAGCCACGCCATGGATGTGCACGGCGGCAAGGCGATCATCATGGGGCCGAAAAATTACCTCGGTCGTAGCTGGAACGGCGCGCCGATCTTCATCACCGTGGAAGGCGCGAACATCCTCTCGCGCAACTTGATGATCTTCGGTCAGGGCGCGATCCGCTGCCATCCTTTCGTCCTCAAGGAAATGGCCCTCGCCGGCCGCGAGGACAAGGACCAGGCACTGAAAGAGTTCGATGGCCTGCTGCTCAAGCACATCGGCTTTGCCGTTGGCAACGCGGCCAGCACCCTGGTGCTGAACCTGGGCTTCGGCCACTTCGAACATGCGCCTGGGGACAGGATCAGTCAGGGCTACTTCCGCGCACTCAACCGTCAGGCCGCAGCATTTGCCATGCTCGCCGACTTCAGCATGATGTTGCTGGGTGGCGAACTGAAACGTCGCGAACGCCTGTCCGCGCGTCTGGGCGATGTATTGAGCAACCTGTATCTGGCCTCTGCCGCGCTCAAGCGTTATCACGACCTGGATTCGCCGGCGCATATGGAGCCGTTGTTCCGTTGGGCCATGGAGGAAAGCCTCGGCCAGTCGGAACGAGCGCTGGATGAACTGCTGAGCAACTTCCCGAACAAAGTGTTCGGCTATCTGTTGCGGGTAATCGTGTTCCCGTTCGGTCGTCGCCACAAAGGCCCTTCGGACAAACTGGGTGCCGAAGTGGCAGCAGTGATCGGTCGCGCCAAAGGCGATCCGACCCTCGAAGAACTGCTCGCCGGCTGCTATCGCCCGCAGTCTGCCGACGATGCCGTCGGTGCTCTGCAACACGCCAGCGATCTGCTGACTGCCGCGCAACCGCTGCACAAGAAACTGCACACGGCACTGAAAAGCGGTCAGGTCAAACCGGTGGCTGGCGAACACGCCATCGACGCTGCGCTGGAGGCCGGGGTGTTGCAAGCGGCGGAAGCGCAGACCCTGCGCGATGCCGAAGCGGCACGGCGCAAGGTGATCGACGTCGATGATTTCGACAAGGAAGAGCTGAAGCTGGCTGAGGGTAAAGTCCGCTGATGCTGACGACCGTGTAGCTGTTTATTTATGAAAAACGGGCGCGAGAGCTTTATACTCCCGCGCCCGTTTTGCTCTTGAGGACTTATCTCGTGTCCAACGTCGTTGCCGATCATCTGGTTTTGCTCGACCATCTGCGCAGTATCCTGGTCGCCGTAGGTGAGGCCGAACAGGTTCCCGAAGAAAGCCATGCCTTGTTCCTGGAGCGCTTCGACGAACTGCTGGCGTCCCTGCCGATCGACCCGATCGAAAGCCAGTACCTGGGCCAGGACATCCTGACCCAAGTGATTACCCGTTATCCGCAAATTGCCCACCTGATTCCACGGGATCTGCTGTGGTTCTTCGCCGGCGACTGCCTGCACTACCTGTCTGATGAAGAAATCGATCTGTATCAGGCACTGGAAGAACGTCGCTACGAAGCCGAACAGAACGACGAACCGTTCGACTGGAATCAGGAAAAACAGCTGATGGCGATGTCTGCTCAGGACAGCAAGCACTGATTTAATGGTTTGAAGATCAAAAGATCGCAGCCTGCGGCAGCTCCTACACAGATCTCGTGTACGCACGTTCAATGTAGGAGCTGCCGCAGGCTGCGATCTTTTGCTTTTAAAGCAGCCCCTCGCTCTCCGGCAATTCATACGCCATCGCCAGATTATTCGGCGCCCCCGCCTTCCCCGGCTTGCTCAACGTCGGCTCCTTCTCCAGGCACTCCACCAGATAATCGATGAACACCCGCAGCTTCGGCGGCAGGTAACGCGTCGGCGAATGCAGCAACCACAGCCCACCGTGATACGAAGCCAGGAACGTCCATTCCGGCAGCACCTGCACAATCAACTTCTGCTCCAGCGCATAACGCGCGGTGAAGTACGGCAGGCTGCCGATACCGATGTGCTGCAACACTGCTCCCAGCCGCACGCCGGTATGGTTGGCGGCATAGCGGCCACGCACGCCGACGGTCACCGCTTTACTGCCCTTCTTGAATTTCCAGCGTGCATCGCTCGGGGTTTCCCCCAGATAGATGCAACTGTGATCAAGCAGGTCATGCGGATGGGTCGGCGTGCCGTGTTCGGCCAGGTATTGCGGGGTGGCGCAGAGCAAATGGTCGATGGTCAGCAACTGCCGCCCGACCAGCCCGGCCGGTGGTCGATCAGTGATGCGAATCGCCAGATCGACATGATCGTCAATCAAATCAACCTGCCGGTCTTCCAACAGCAACTCGACATCGACCTTGGGATAACGCCGCAGAAACTCGGGCATGTGCGGATGAATCACGAAACGCCCGACCGCTTTCGGCACACTGACCCGCACCAGCCCTTCCGCCTCGTGGGTGAACTGCCCGCTGATCTCCATCACCGATTTCGCGGCGCTGACCATCTCCTGACAGCGCTTGAACACTTCCTCGCCACCGTCACTCAAGCGCAATTTGCGGGTGGTGCGCTGCAGCAAACGCGTGGCCAGGGCCTTTTCCAGCCGGGAAATGCTGCGACTGATCGCGGACGGCGACGAACCGAGTTGGCGGGCAGCCTCGGAGAAACTGCCGGTCTCTACGACCTTGACGAAAATCGCCATTTCACCGAGCAGTGGCAGCGGTAGATTGATGCTCACAGCGCACAAGTCCTTTGATGTTTGAACGGATTATCACGTTATTGCACGATTCATATAATAAAAATAGAAACTTTAATAAGGGCATGGAATATGACGCTTCGCCTCTTTTTCCATAGTGATGACCTCAAGGCTAATGTGGAAGTCCTCGACTGCACGCCCCACGAGAACGAATTTGCCGTGGTGCTGCGCGCCACCCTGTTTCACCCGCAAGGCGGTGGTCAGCCTTGTGATACCGGCATGATCGGCGAAAGCCAGGTGCTGCGCGTGGTGCAGGAACCCGACCGGATCGTGCATTACGTCGATCGTCCGGTGAAACTGGGCATGACCTGTATTCACGTCGATGAACAACGTCGCCGCTACAACACTCGCATGCATTCTGCCGGGCATTTGATCGGGCATTTCGTCCAGGCCATGGGCTGGACACCGGTCAAGGCACACCACTGGCCAGACGAAGGCCGGGTGCAGTTCAAGCCGGGCGATGCCGCTCAGGAAGTCGACGCGCCAACCGTTCAATACGGTATCCGACAGTGGATCGAACACGATCTGCCGCGCCTGACCTCGCTACGCGAAGGCGCGCGAGAAATCGGTTTTGGCGAACTGCCGGCCTACGGCTGCGGTGGCACCCATGTACGCAGCCTGAAGGAATTGGGCACAGTCACGATCGCCTCGCTTTCGCAGAAGAAAGGCACGTTATCCGTCCACTACAGCGTGGATTAAGCATCTCGGGCGTTGCTCCACGCAGCGTCCGACGCCGGGGGAACCGCATTCGCTGGTTCCGTTGACTATCGATAGATGGACCTAAAAACAATGATGCTAGACGTCGAGCGTCTCGATGAGACGTGCATAAAAAAACTGGCCAACGAAGAAGTCCTCGCCATCCGCGTCAAAGGCTTTTTGCCCGAGACGCTGGCGATCCAGATTGGCGACAAGATTCTGGCTCCGGGCTTCGAAGGCTACATCAACGCGCCGAGCATCGGCCGGATCGGCATGGCGTTTTACGAGGCGGAAAACCAGCCGCTGCTGATCGAGGACTACTTCGAACGCGCCGCCAGTAACATCGCCGAACTGCGCGAGCGTTGTGCGCCCTACTCCTCGCCGGTCGACACCCTGCGCTGCATGCTCGATGAGTCATGGCCGGCCGGTGCCCATCTGGAAAACCTCTACGGCCGCAAGATGTACGTCGGCCTGTCGCGGGTGGTCAAACCCGGCGTGTGCTTTCTTGCCCATCACGACATTTTCGCCAAAGACGCCCCGGACAGCTTTCAGGCCCGCAGCCTGGAGGCGCAGTTCGCCTGCAACGTCTACCTGAACATGCCGACCGAAGGCGGCGCGCTGCAGATGTGGGATGACGACATCACCCCGGACCAGTTCGACGAGATGCGCGGTGACAGTTACGGCATCGACCCGGCGCTGCTCGGCCCACCGACCCTTGAAGTGCGGCCGCAACCGGGAGATTTCATCATGTTCAATTCGCGCTGCATGCACTCGGTCACCCCGGGCGTGGCGGATCCGCGACTGAGCCTTTCGTTCTTTGTCGGCTATCGCGGCAATGCTTCACCCCTGACCTTCTGGAGCTGAGATGTTATCGAACTACCTGGGCGAGTTTCTGGCGCTGGCCACCATTCACTTTCTGGCCGTGGTCGCTCCCGGCCCGGACTTCGCTGTCACCATCCGCCAGAGCGTACGCTTCGGCCGACTGGTGGGGATCTGCACCGCACTGGGGATCGGCGCCGGCATTTCCGTGCACGTTCTCTACACGTTGCTCGGCGTTGGCGCTCTGATGCACACCACACCGTGGTTGCTGACGGTGGCCAAGGTGATCGGTGGCGCGTACATCTTTTACCTCGGCATCAGCCTGATTCGCAGTAAACCGAAGACCGCGCTCGAGGGCGAAAAGAGTGCGGATGAACCGCTGGTCGAGCAATCGCTGTTCAAGGCGTTCAGCACCGGTTTTCTGACCAATGCCACCAACCCCAAGGCCACGCTGTTTTTCCTGGCGATCTTCACCACCATCATCAGCGCCAGCACCCCGCTGGAAATCCAGGCGCTGTACGGGGTGTGGATGTGCTTCGTGAATGCGCTGTGGTTTGTGATCGTCGCGCTGTTTTTTTCCAGCAGCCGGGTGCGAACACTGTTCATGCGCATGGGCCATTGGTTCGAACGCAGCATGGGCGTGATCCTGATTCTGTTCGCCGGCAGGCTGGTGCTGTCGATGTAAAAGCCGCGTTCAAAGCAAAGGCCCGATCGGTTGAACGCCGATCGGGCCTTTTTCGTTTGTGCGCCGCTTTTGCATTTCTGTGCGACGGATCCCACTTCAGGGGCTCCCCTTCAACACCTTCGCGGTGTTAGTTTGGAAAAGATTTGTTTCATCTTTCAAACACTTCCCACTCAACTGCCTGCAAAGGAATGCCCATCGCAATGCATTTTCCCCTCAAGCGTCTGGCTGCTGCCAGCCTGGTTCTGGCCAGTCTCTCGTCGTTCACCCTGCCTGCTCAGGCCAACATCACCCCCGAGCAAAGCGCTGCGATCCTCAAGACCTTCAGCGATACGACGGTCAGCGATTTTCGTCAGTTTCTCGGCGCCGTAGCCAAGAGTGATCTGAGCAAGACCGACAACCTCGCCCCGGCGATCAATGGCTTTCTCGACAACAAGACCCTGACCGCCGAACAGCAGAACGAGATCTATCGCCTGCTGGGCATCTACACCCGCGTGAAGTACGGCAAAGCCGCCCTCGAAACCCTGCGCGAACTGGTGGAAATCCCGACCTTCCAGAAAGAAGGCGTGGCCCAGCACGACAATCCGGAGTTCATCAAGATCGCCGAAAAGATCAAGAACCTGGCCGAATCGTTCAACCTGAAGTTCCGCAACGTCGACAACCGCGTCTATGAAATCTCCCTCGACGGCAGCGGCGACGAAGTTGTGGGCATTCACGCGCATGCCGACGTGGTGCCGGTCACCCCGGAAAACTGGGTACTGAAAGACGGTACCAAACTCGATCCGTTCAAAGTCACGCTGATCGGCGACCGCATGTATGGCCGCGGCACCGAGGACGACAAGAACGGCATCGTCGTCGCGATGTACGCGATGAAAGTGATCAAGGAAGAAAAGCTGCCGCTGGCACGCAACTTCAAACTGCTGGTGGACACCACCGAAGAAACCTCCGGCGACGCGATCCCGTATTACTTCGAACACAACCCGACGCCGAACTACAACATGGCGCTGGACGGCGGCTATCCGGTGGTCATCGCAGAGAAAGGCTACGGCACGGTCATGGCCAACTTCCCGCTGCGCAAGGCTGAAGGCAGCGGCGCAGAAATCATCTCGATGACTGGCGGCCTGGCGACCAACCAGATTCCATCGGTTTCGGTTGCGACCCTCGTCACCGACAAGCCTGAGCAACTGGCGGCGAGCCTGCAAAAGGCCGGCAACGAGTACGCGAAAAAACACGGCGGCAACTTCGAAGTCGCGGCCAAGGTTGACGGCAAAGACGTCAAACTGACGATTACCGGCGTATCCGCGCACTCCTCCGAGCCCGAGTCCGGCGTCAATCCGGTTGCGCGGATGCTCGACTTCATCAACAACCTCGACGGCAAGGTGGCGCTCAAGCACAACCAGATCACCGACGCTGCACGCTATGCGTCCAACAATTGGGGCCTGGACTACCTGGGCAAGAAACTCGGCGTGGGTTTCTCCGATTCGTTCATGGGCCCGCTGACCACTTCCCTGACCTATGTGGGCGTGGACGACAAAGCCTTCAAACTGGCGGTCAACCTGCGTGTGCCGAAGGGTAAATCACCGGAGGTACTGAAGAAGGAAATCGCTGACAAACTCACGGCCTGGAGCAAGAAAACTCACGTCGCCGTGGACTTCACCTATTCGATCGCCGAACCGATGTACCGCAATCCGGAAGGCGAATGGGTGAAAGCGCTGCTGGCGGTAGCCACTGAAAACCTGGGCATGAAGCACGAGTTCGGTACGTCTGCCGGCGCGACCTCGGTGCATGAATTGCCGAACGGCGTGCAATTCGGCCTGGCCCGACCTGAAGTCAAATACACCGGCCATACCGATGGCGAGTTCAAGACGGTTGACCAGTTCCTGCTGGACCTGCAGATCGTCACGGAAATGATGGGGCGTGTCGGACAACTGCCGAAGCTCTGATAAGACACGGGCCCGTGATTCAGAGGGCCTGATGTGAAAACAAAAAAGGACCCGAAGGTCCTTTTTTGTTGCGCGACAAATACTGCACAAACAAAAACGCCGATCATCACTGATCGGCGTTTTTGTGAAATTGGAGCGGGAAACGAGACTCGAACTCGCGACCCCGACCTTGGCAAGGTCGTGCTCTACCAACTGAGCTATTCCCGCAATGGCGTCCCCTAGGGGACTCGAACCCCTGTTACCGCCGTGAAAGGGCGGTGTCCTAGGCCACTAGACGAAGGGGACAGGCTACAACTTTCACTAATAAAAACGCCGCTCACTGAGCGGCACTTTTAGAATTTGGAGCGGGAAACGAGACTCGAACTCGCGACCCCGACCTTGGCAAGGTCGTGCTCTACCAACTGAGCTATTCCCGCAAATGGCGTCCCCTAGGGGACTCGAACCCCTGTTACCGCCGTGAAAGGGCGGTGTCCTAGGCCACTAGACGAAGGGGACACGCTACCCGGAACACATGGTGTGTGTTTCGGTGTCCAGATCCGCATCCGAAGACTTGGCTCTGGTTTCACTCAGCCCCGCCCGAAAGCAGTGCCGTTTAAAATTGGAGCGGGAAACGAGACTCGAACTCGCGACCCCGACCTTGGCAAGGTCGTGCTCTACCAACTGAGCTATTCCCGCATTGGCGTCCCCTAGGGGACGCCAATGCG
>Ga0153931_100165_pt1 | contig 24154 bp, 23 predicted proteins | sample TSNJ015MetaG_FD_104730 | JGI IMG/M metagenome (GOLD analysis project Ga0153931, IMG submission 104730) | Attine ant fungus gardens microbial communities from New Jersey, USA - TSNJ015 MetaG | ecosystem: Host-associated > Fungi > Mycelium > Unclassified | place: USA: New Jersey, Wharton State... | reverse complement strand
CGCTCCCCTGGTTCACGTCAGCGGTGACTTCCTGCTGATCGCCGCGCGCAAGAAGAACGCATCCTGCCGGGTAGCGTGGTGCGCGACGCAGTCAAAGAGAAAGTCGAAGAGATCGAAGCCGAGCAAAAGCGCAAGGTCTATAAAAAGGAACGCGACCAGATCAAGGATGAAATCATCCAGGCCTTCCTGCCGCGCGCCTTTATCCGTCGCTCGTCGACCTTCGCCGCCATTGCGCCGAAACAGGGCCTGATCCTGGTCAACTCGGCAAGCCCCAAGCGCGCCGAAGACCTGCTGTCGACCCTGCGTGAAGTGATCGGCACCCTGCCGGTTCGCCCACTCACGGTAAAAACCGCGCCAACCGCGATCATGACCGATTGGGTCACCACGCAAAAACCGGCCGATGACTTCTTCGTCCTCGACGAATGCGAACTGCGCGACACCCATGAAGACGGCGGCATTGTGCGCTGCAAGCGCCAGGACCTGACCGGTGAAGAAATCCAGCTGCACTTGACCACGGGCAAAGTCGTGACCCAACTGTCACTGGCCTGGCAGGACAAGTTGTCCTTCATGCTCGACGACAAAATGACCGTCAAGCGCCTGAAGTTCGAAGACCTGCTGCAAGACCAGGCCGAACAGGACGGCGGCGACGAAGCCCTGGGCCAACTGGACGCCAGCTTTACCCTGATGATGCTGACGTTCGGCGAATTTCTGCCGGCGCTGGTTGAGGCACTGGGCGGCGAAGAAACCCCACAGGGCATCTAAGTCGACTCAAGGTCAAAAAATGTGGGAGCGGGCTTGCTCGCGAATGCGGTGGGTCAGTCACTGGATAGGTTGACTGATCCACAACATTCGCGAGCAAGCCCGCTCCCACATTTGATTGGGTTTCCAAGCAGACATCCGCGTTACCGAACTTAACTAATAACAAGGACATCCCCATGCGCGCACTCGCCGCCTTGAGCCGTTTCGTCGGCAATACCTTCGCCTACTGGGTGTTGATTTTCGCGGTGCTCGCCTTCCTTGAGCCAGGCTGGTTCATTGGCCTGAAAGGCGCCATTGTGCCGCTGCTGGGCCTGGTGATGTTCGGCATGGGGCTGACCTTGAAACTTGAAGACTTCGCCGAGGTTGCCCGCCATCCGTGGCGCGTGGCCCTGGGCGTGGTCGCGCACTTTGTGATCATGCCGGGCATGGCGTGGTTGCTGTGCCAGGCCTTCCACCTGCCGCCGGACATTGCCGTCGGCGTGATCCTTGTCGGGTGCTGCCCAAGCGGCACCTCGTCCAACGTGATGACCTGGCTTGCGCGTGGTGACCTGGCGTTGTCGGTGGCGATTGCCGCCGTTACCACCCTCCTCGCCCCGCTGCTCACGCCGGCGCTGATCTGGCTGCTGGCGTCGGCCTGGCTGCCGGTGTCGTTCATGGAGTTGTTCTGGTCGATCCTGCAAGTGGTGCTGCTGCCGATTGTGCTCGGCGTGATCGCGCAACGTGTGCTCGGCGAGCGCGTGCGCCATGCGGTGCAAGTACTGCCGCTGGTATCGGTGGTAAGCATCGTGATCATCGTTGCGGCCGTGGTGGCGGCGAGTCAGGCCAAGATCGCCGAATCGGGCCTGTTGATCATGGCCGTGGTGATGCTGCACAACAGCTTCGGCTACTTACTGGGTTACTTCACCGGCCGGTTGTTCAAACTGCCACTGGCCCAGCGCAAGTCGCTGGCGCTGGAAGTCGGCATGCAGAACTCCGGGCTGGGCGCCGCGTTGGCCAGTGCGCATTTTTCGCCATTGGCGGCGGTACCCAGCGCGCTGTTCAGCGTCTGGCACAATATTTCCGGGGCGTTGCTGTCGACCTACTTCCGCCGCATGAGCGAAAAGGAAGACCGCCGGGTATTGGAAAACACGCCAAAAACTTGATCGCCTGATCGATATTCGGCACTCTACCGAGCTTCGCGGGGACGACCCCGCGACGCTGTCGAGCGCTATTCCAGGGGACGACCCCACTTTTAGAAGAGAGGTCATCATGTCCTGGATCATCCTGTTTTTTGCCGGGCTGTTTGAAGTGGGCTGGGCGGTCGGTTTGAAGTACACCGATGGTTTCAGCAAGCCATTGCCCACCGCCCTGACGATTGCCGCCATGGCCATCAGCCTCGGCCTGCTGGGCCTTGCCATGAAAGAACTGCCGCTGGGCACCGCCTATGCCATCTGGACCGGTGTCGGCGCGGTGGGCACGGTGATCGCCGGGATCATCCTGTTTGGCGAGTCCATGGCGTTGTTCCGGTTGGCGAGTGTGGCGTTGATTATCTGCGGGCTGATTGGCCTAAAGATCAGCGCCTAATTCACTGTCGCTGTCGCAGGCAAGCCAGCTCCCATATTAAACCGCGTTCGCTTGAACAACTCGGTCAACGGTGGGAGCGGGCTTGCTCGCGAAGAAGCCCGAACAGTCAGTAAAAAACTACCTGACACTCCCCCGCAATACCCCCACCCGTTCCTGCAACTGCGCAGGCGTCGCCGCCTCGACCGTCACCGGCTCACCCGCCACCAGCACCACCCGCGACCAGATCCGGTGAAAGAACCCCTTGTTCGGATCGCGACTGAAAAAACTCCCCCACAAGCCCTGCAACGCCATTGGAATCACCGGCACCGGCGTTTCTTCCAGAATGCGCGTCACGCCCCCGCGGAACTCATTCATCTCACCGTCCCCGGTGAGCTTGCCTTCCGGAAAAATGCACACCAACTCGCCTTCCTTCAAGTACTGGGCAATTCGCGCGAAGGCCTTTTCGTAGATCTGGATATCCTCGTGACGCCCGGCAATCGGAATCGCCCCCGCAGTGCGGAAGATAAAATTGAGCACCGGCAAACGGTAGATTTTGTAGTACATGACAAAGCGAATCGGCCGACGCACTGCGCCGCCGATCAACAGCGCATCGACAAACGACACGTGGTTGCACACCAGCAACGCCGCGCCCTCGTCCGGAATCAGCTCAAGGTTGCGGTGCTCCACGCGGTACATGGAATGGCTGAGCAGCCAGATCATGAAACGCATGGTGAACTCGGGGACGATCCTGAAGATGTAGGTGTTGACCGCGATATTGAGCAGCGACACCACCAGGAACAATTCGGGAATCGACAGCTTGGCCACGCTCAGCAGCAGGATCGACACGATGGCCGACACCACCATGAACAGCGCATTGAGAATGTTGTTGGCCGCGATCACCCGCGCACGCTCGTTTTCAGCGGTGCGCGACTGGATCAGCGCATACAGCGGCACGATATAGAAACCGCCGAACACGCCCAGCCCGAGGATATCGAACAACACCCACCAGGCCTGGCCGTAGCCGAGTACGCCGAGCCAGTCATGTTCCTGAGCACTTTGCGGGAAGCCGCCGGAGTGCCACCACAGCAGCAGCCCGAACACTGTCAGGCCAAATGAGCCAAAGGGCACCAGGCCGATTTCCACCTTACGCCCGGAGAGCTTTTCACAGAGCATCGAGCCCAGGGCGATACCGACCGAGAACACCGTGAGGATCAAGGTCACTACAGTTTCATCGCCGTACAACCACTCCTTGGCGTAGGCCGGGATTTGCGTCAGGTAAATCGCGCCGACAAACCAGAACCACGAGTTGCCGACAATCGAACGCGACACCGCCGGGGTCTGCCCCAAGCCCAGGCGCAAGGTGGCCCACGATTCGCTGAATATGTTCCAGTTCAGGCGCAGCCCTGGGGTAGACGCCGCCGCGCGCGGAATGCTGCGGCTGGCCAAATAACCCAGCACTGCCACACCGACAATTGCCACGGCCACGATCGGTGCGTAATGGGTTGAAGACATCATGATCCCGGCGCCAATGGTGCCGGCCAGGATCGCCAGAAACGTGCCCATTTCCACCAGGCCGTTACCGCCCACCAATTCATCGTCGTGCAGGGCCTGGGGCATGATCGAATACTTCACCGGCCCGAACAGCGCCGAATGCGTGCCCATGGCAAACAGCGCCAGCAGCATCAGCTCCAGGTGGTTGAACAGGAACCCGGTGGCGCCGACGCTCATGATCACGATCTCACCGATCTTGATCGCGCGGATCAGTGCGTCCTTGTTGAATTTCTCGCCGAATTGCCCCGCCAGCGCCGAGAACAGGAAGAACGGCAGGATAAACAACAATGCGCACAGGTTGACCCAGATCGAGCGGTCACCGTCGATGGTGAGCTTGTAGAGAATGGCCAGGATCAGCGATTGCTTGAAGATGTTGTCGTTGAAGGCGCCCAGCAACTGGGTGATGAAAAACGGCAGGAAACGCCGTGTGCGCAGCAAGGTAAATTGTGAGGGGTGGCTCATCGTCCGTGTTCCTGCGTGGCCTGGTAGGCTTGATTGCCGGTTTTTATAAAAAGACAGGCCACGACTTTACCTAATCCCGCTTACTTATTCCCTAGTCCTGCAATGCAGGGCGATACAAAAAGCTCACCTTTGTAGGCGCCCTGCACAGTGCGCGTGGCAACGATCAGCCACATCAGCGCCAACGCCCCCACCAGCACGCACCCGAACACACTGAAGAACCCCAGGTGCAGCAGGCTCGCAAGCTTCAGTGTGGCCAAGGCATAAACCCCCAGCGGGAACGTAAAACCCCACCAGCCCAGGTTGAACGGAATGCCGGCGCGCAGGTAACGCAGGGTGATCAACACGGCGATCAGCATCCACCACAGGCCGAAGCCCCACAGGGTAATGCCGGCCACCAGGCCGAGGCCGTTGGCCATCTCCCCTACGCCTGGCAAACCGTTGGCCGCGAAGATCGCCGGTGCGTCGCCGCCCAGCAACAACATACCCAATGCACCGGTGCCGATAGGGCCGAGGGCCAGCCAGCTGGACGCGGCCATGTTGGCGTGAGGCAGTTTGTGCAAGGCCATGCGCAGCATCAGGATGGTCAGGATGCTGAAGGCCACCGGCAGGGAAAACGCCCACAGCACATAGCTGGTCACCAGCATCACCAGCTGCGAGTGAGCATCGGCCAGGTGCGGCGCCAGCAGGCCACCGCTGGCGGCAGCGACTTCAGCGGCGACCACCGGCAACAGCCACACGGCGGTCATCTGGTCGATGCTGTGTTGCTGGCGCGTGAACATCATGAATGGGATCAGCACGCCGCAGGCCAGGGCCATCGCCACGTCCAGCCACCATAAGGCTTCGGCCAACAGCACCACATCGGCGCCCCAGCGCGGCAGCCCGAACAACAGCAAACCATTGATAATCGTCGCCAGGCCCATGGGGATGGTGCCAAAGAACATCGAGACGGTGGAGTGCCCGAAAATCCGCCGCGCCTCGTGGAAAAACATCAGCCAACGGGCCGCGTACAACACGCTGAACAGCACGAACAGGCCGACGGTGAACATCCACAGCCCTTCGGCAATGGTGTGCAGGCCGGGCAAGTGGGCCGGCACTTGGGCCAGCGCAAGGGCCAGCACGCCGGTGCCCATGGTGGCGGCAAACCAGTTGGGCGTGAACTGGCGAATCACTTCCCGTGGACGGGCCAGGTGACTGAAAGGTTTGTAAGTAATGGCAGTTGAGCAGGTCATGATGGTAATCCTCTTCCTCGCATGAGGTTGGGACCATCATAGAACCGGATTGAATATCTATATAACGGGTAATATCTCTATCTGTTATCTATTTTGCCAATATAGAGAGGTCGGCTAAACCGTAGCCTTGGCCCGCGCCGCCCCTTGCATCAGCAAGCCTGCCAGCGCGCCGAGCGCCAACACGATGAGCACTGCGCCATAACCATCGGTGGTTGCGATCAGGCCAAACACGCGGCTCAGGTTGCCCGCCAGCAGTGACGGCACGCAGAACGCCAGGTAGCTCAGCACATAAAAAGCCGACATCAACCCGGCCCGCTCATGGGGCAACGCCAAGCTGACGATGCTGCGCACACTGCCCATGAACCCGCCGCCGAAGCCAAAGCCTGCTATCACACTGGCAACAAAGAACAGCCACAGACTGGCGCTCTGCACCGCGACCAGTAATAACGCCACGCCCACCGCCAGCAGCACCGCCGACAGACGCATGACCTTGTGTGCCGGGTGATCGCGCAGGCTGTAAATCATCACCGCACCGCTCAAGGTCACGACTGCGACCAGGCCGCCGCCGATCAAATGCGAGGTCGAGCCCGTCGCCGCCCGCACCAGCGAAGGCGCCAGCGATGAAAAGAACCCGCCCAGCGCCCACACTGCCACATTCAGCGGCATCGCCAGCCACAAGGCCCGGCGCGCCTGCGCAGGCACATGCAGGGTGGGCGCCAACGACCTCAAGGCACCCGGAATGCGGCTGACGGTTTCAGGCATGCGCCACACGTAAAGCGCCTGCAGCACCATCAGGCCCAGCAGCGTGAAGTAGATCAATTGGGTCGGGCGTGGCGCGTATTCCACCAGCAAGCCACTGCCCAAGGCGCCGCTGGCCATGCCCAACAGCGGCGCGAGGCTATTGAGCATCGGCCCGCGCTGGCGGTCGGTGTCCAGCAGCGTTGCCGCCAACACTGCAGTTGCCGTGCCGGTGGCAAAACCTTGCAGCGCCCGAGCAGCAATCAGGCAGGCGGTGCTGTCAGCATTGATAAACAGCAGCATCGCCACAATATTCAGCAGCAACGCGGCGAAAATCACCGGCTTGCGCCCCACGTGGTCCGACAGCGAACCGACGGTCAACAGCGCCGCCAGCAAGCTCACGGCGTACACGCCGAAGATCACCGTGAGCATTGCTGCGGAGAAATGCAGGTTGTCCTGATACACCTGATACAACGGCGTCGGCGCGCTGGACGCAGCCAGAAAGGTCAACATCGTGATGACCAGGAACGCCAGGCTGGAACGTTGAGAAATGACGCTAGACATGTGCACACTCCGCTAAAGCTAATATTTTGCTTTTGCAGAGTGTGCTACCCGCAAGCGCTTAAAGCAAATTCTTTGTGTTAAGGTTTTACGCATGGCGATTAAAGAAGGCCTTCGCCCGGGGGGCCGCAGTGCCCGGGTTCAAGAATCAGTGCATAACGCCGCGCGCGAACTGCTGGAAGCCCATGAGCGTTCCAGCGTCACCGTGCCGATGATCGCTGCGCGCGCGGGCGTCACGCCGTCGACCATCTACCGCCGCTGGGGTGACTTGTCTGCGCTGCTCGCCGACGTGGCGCTGGAACGCCTGCGCCCAGACAGTGAACCCGCCAACACCGGCAGCCTGCGCGGCGATTTGCGTGCGTGGGGCGAGCAATACCTGGACGAAATGAGCTCCGAGCTTGGGCGCAACATGATGCGCGACGTGCAGTGCAGCCATCCCCGGGACTACTGCAGCAACATCCTGATGGGCCAGATGCAGGTCATTCTCGACCGCTACCAGAGCACCCACGACGCACTGCCGAGCCTGGACAGGTTGCTCAACCTGATCGCCGCGCCCACGGTTTACCGCAGCCTGTTTGCCAGTGCACCGCTACCGGTTGAAGAACTGCATGAACTGATCGAGCTGGCACTGAAAGACTAAGGGCCCAGCGCCTACAGAAAAGCAGAGCTCGGCAGCCTGACAGCCCCCCCTGATCTTGAGCGCTGACCTCGATTAAATTGTGGGAACGGGCTTGCTCGCGAAGGCGGTGGGTCAGTCAGCTCATGTGTAGCTGACACAGCGTATTCGCGGGCAAGCCCGTTCCCACATTTGGATCTCTGTGTATCAGGTTGATGTGGTGTTGTGCTGCTTTCGCTTCTACCACTCAGGTCGGCTACCAGGCCGCCGTGCTCTGCTTTTGATCTTGCTTTTGATCTGATAGGCCCCGTCAACCCCACTGGCCGAACGCAGGCAAGCCAGCTCCCACAGGGCTTTTCTGCACGCCATAAAAAAGGCCTCATAAAGAGGCCTTTTTTTTGCAACTGACTGCTTACGTTCGCATCCCGCGCCCGCTCACCAGCAACCGCGCGCAGCCGACATACAGCACCACGGTGGCCACCAGCATGAAGGTGATCGCCACGCTGATCTTGATATCCGACACGCCCAGGATGCCGTAGCGGAAGGCATTGACCATGTGCAGCACCGGGTTGGCCAGCGACACGGTCTGCCAAAACGGCGGCAGCAAGGTGATGGAGTAGAACACCCCGCCCAAGTACGTCAACGGCGTCAGCACGAAGGTCGGGATGATCGAAATATCATCGAAATTGCGTGCAAACACCGCGTTGATAAAGCCCAGCAGCGAAAAGATCGTCGCCGTCAGCACCACCACCAAAATGGTGACACCCAGGTGATGCACTTGCAGATGAGTGAAGAACAGCGACAGCAAGGTAACGATCACGCCCACCATCAAGCCCCGCAGCACGCCGCCGAGGGTGTAGCCGATCAGGATGGTGTGTGGCGACACCGGCGACACCATCAACTCTTCGATGGAACGCTGAAACTTGCTGCCGAAAAAGCTGGAGACCACGTTGCCGTAGGAGTTGGTGATCACCGACATCATGATCAGGCCCGGCACGATGTACTCCATGTAGGTGAAGCCACCCATGTCGCCGATTTGGCGGCCGATCAGGTTACCGAAGATCACGAAGTACAGGACCATGGTGATCGCCGGCGGCAGCAGCGTCTGCGGCCAGATCCGGGTAAAGCGCTTCACTTCGCGGTAGACGATGGTCTGCAGCGCGACAATGTTGGGTTGCAGTTCGGAACTCATACCGCCACCTTCGCCAGATTTTTCTCCACCAGGGACACGAACAACTCCTCAAGGCGATTGGTTTTATTACGCAGGCTCAGCACTTCGATGTTCTGGGCGGCCAATTGGGTGAATAGCGCGGTGATGCCCATGGCCTTGTCCACCTGGACTTCCAGGGTATGACCATCGACCAGCCGGCTTGGGTAGCCAAGCAGCTGCGGCGCCACCGACAGGTTGTTTTTCAGGTCGAGCAGGAAGGTTTCCACATGCAGCTGGCCCAGCAGGCTACGCATGCTGGTGTTCTCGACGATGGTGCCGTGGTCGATGATGCCGATGTTGCGGCACAGCTGCTCAGCCTCTTCCAGGTAATGGGTGGTGAGGATGATGGTGATGCCCTTCTCGTTCAGCTCGGTGAGGAAGGTCCACATCGAGCGACGCAACTCAATGTCCACACCTGCGGTGGGCTCGTCGAGGATCAGCAGGCGCGGTTCGTGCACCAGCGCGCGGGCAATCATCAGGCGGCGCTTCATGCCGCCGGACAGCGAACGCGAAGGCACGTCGCGCTTGTCCCACAGGCCCAGCTGGGTCAGGTACTGCTCGGCGCGCTCCTTGGCGATTTTCGCCGGGATGCCGTAGTAGCCAGCCTGGGTCACGACGATGTCGAAGGTCTTTTCAAACTGGTTGAAGTTGAATTCCTGGGGCACCACGCCGATGGAACGCTTGAGCGCCGCCGGGGATTTGTCCAGGTCATGACCAAAGATATTCACCGTGCCGCTGGTCTTGTTGACCAATGTCGAGAGGATACCGATGGTGGTGGATTTGCCGGCGCCGTTAGGGCCGAGCAAGGCGAAGAAGTCACCTTCGGCAACATCCAGATCGATACCACTCAGGGCCTGGAAACCGTTGCCGTAGGTTTTGGTTAGCTGCCGGATGGACAGAGCGGAACTCATATCGGAATACGCACCAAAGAAGGGAATAGAAACAATAGATGAGGGCGCAGCCCAGGTAGTTCAACGGCGGCGCATGACAGGCATGGTGCTTGCCTGCGCCGCACAAGTACAGTCACCCGTATTAATAGTGGGTATTAAGTCAACGCGGTCATCACCGCTTTGCGGTATGCCGGCCGTTGCTGCAGACGGTGATACCAGGCCTCTAGATGGGGCATCGAAGGCCGTTCGATAGGCATTTCGAACCAGGCATAGATAAAGCTGCCGAGTGGGATATCACCCATGCCGATTTCGTTGCCCGACAGGTAAGGTTGCTCTGCCAGGGCCTTATCCACGGTGCCTAATGCGTCGATACAGGCCTGGCGCCCGGCATTGATGCTGTCCCAGTTCTGTTTTTCAGCCGGGGTGCGCAGGATGCCCCAGAACACCGCCTTGAACGGTTCGGCGAGAGTTGAAGTGGTCCAGTCCATCCACTTTTCGGCATTCGCCCGGGCTTGCAGGTCGCTTGGGTACCAGCTCGACGCCTGCTTGGCGCAGAGATAACGCACGATAGTGTTGGACTCCCACAGCACGAAGTCGCCATCTTCGATCATCGGCACCCGGCCATTGGGGTTCAGCGCGCGGTATTGCGGTGTATCGACCACACCAAATGCCCCGCCCGCATCAATTGCTTCATAGTCCAGGCCGAGTTCCTCGGCGCACCACAGTGCTTTCCTGACGTTTGATGAATTTTTACGACCCCAGATTTTCAGCATGACCGCGCCTTATCGTTGATGAACATGGCTTGATGAACGCAGCAGCATACGCCGGTTCAGGCGCGGCTTAAATCGCTCTGCATGTCCCCCAGCAGGGTCGGCATGTCCTCGGCAAACAGGTGCGGGTAACACTGCTGAATATGCGCGAAGAAAAAACCCTCCGGCACGTCGGAAAACTGCCCATGGTCCCGCACGTACTCCATCGAGCGCCGGCCCTGGCGGTTGAAGGCATGAAACACGCTGTCGTTGATCCCATCGAATTCCAGCGGCGGTACATCAAACACCTCGCACAGCTGCTGGTTGAACGCCGGCGTGGCCTTGACCCAACGGCCACGCAGGTACAACTCGGTGTAGCCGTGCATGGCGAACACATCGCTTTTGAGCAGGGCGATCAGGCGCGGTGTCGAGAGGTGATTGCGCACATCCGCCAGGCCGATGCGTGCCGGGATGCCGCAGTGGCGGGCACACGCGGCCAGCAGGGTGGCCTTGGGCACGCAGTAGCTCTCACCGGCGGCGAGGGCAAAGCTGGCGCTCAAAGTGCCTGGGTCGCGGCTGAAGGTGTAAGGGTTGTAGCGAATCGCCTCACGCACGGCGTAATAAAGACTGACTGCCTGGTCACGTAAATCCGCGCTCGGGCCGCGATGTTTTTCGGCGAACTCCACCACCGCAGGGTGGTCACTATCGATGAAGCGGCTGGGACTCAGGTACGTATCCATGCGCGTTATCTCCGAAGGAAGCCTTGAGTCTAACGACTGGTTTGGCGCAGAGATAACGACGATTCGGCCAAATGTCGGCGCCTGGTGGTCGGTGCTTCGCGTACAACTCGTTACACCCTGATCACCGCGCTTTTTCGGATGCCGACTAAGCTCCATGGTGGTTTCGCCCCTGGTTTCACGGAGGATTGAATATGCTGTTGTTGTGGATACTGGTTCTGGTGGTCGGCATTGCCTACCTGGCACACCGCCGCACTGCGCCCCTGCCCGCCCTGGGCGTGGTCGCCGTTTACCTGCTGGCGATGGGCGCCTGGAGCCACGCACCGGGTTGGCTGCTGCTGGTCTTCTGGGTGTTGATCGCGGCCGTGGCCCTGCCCTTGCTGCTGCCCGACCTGCGCCGCCAATATTTCACCAAGCCGCTGTTCAGCTGGTTCCAGAAAGTCCTGCCGCCGATGTCCCAGACCGAGCGCGACGCGATTGACGCCGGCACCGTGTGGTGGGATGGCGAACTGTTCAGCGGCCGCCCTGATTGGGACAAGTTGCTGGCCTACCCCAAGGCGCAACTGACCGAAGAAGAACAGGCCTTCATCGACGGCCCCACCGAAGAACTCTGCGCGATGGTCAGCGACTGGGAAATCGGCCAGGCCATGGACCTGCCGCCCGCCGCCTGGGAGCACATCAAGACCCACGGCTTCTTCGCCCTGATCATTCCCAAGGAATACGGCGGCAAGGGCTTCTCCGCCTATGCCCACTCCCAGGTCGCGATGAAGCTCGCGACCCGCAGCGGCGACCTGGCGTCCACCGTGATGGTGCCCAACTCCCTCGGCCCGGCCGAGCTGCTGCTGCATTACGGCACCGACGAGCAACGCAACCACTACCTGCCGCGCCTGGCGCGTGGCGATGACATCCCATGCTTTGCGCTGACAGGCCCGCTGGCTGGCTCCGACGCCGGCGCCATGCCCGACACCGGCGTGATCTGCAAAGGTGAATGGGAAGGCAAGGAAACCCTTGGCCTGCGCCTGAACTGGGAGAAACGCTACATCACCCTCGGCCCGGTCGCGACCCTGCTGGGGCTGGCATTCAAGGCGCATGACCCGGACCACCTGCTGGGCGACAAGGAAGACTTGGGCATCAGCCTGGCGCTGATCCCGACCGATACCCCCGGCGTGGAAATCGGCCGTCGTCACTTGCCGCTGGGCGCTGCGTTCATGAACGGCCCCAACTCCGGCAAAGACGTGTTCATCCCCCTGGAGTTCCTCATCGGTGGCCAGGAAATGCTCGGCAAGGGCTGGATGATGCTGATGAACTGCCTGTCGGTGGGCCGCTCGATCTCCCTGCCTGCGGTCGGCACCGGTGCGGCCAAGTTCACCAGCCTGGTAACGGGCCAATACGCCCAGGTGCGTGAGCAGTTCAACGTGCCGCTGTCGGCGTTCGAAGGTATCCAGGAAGCCCTGGCGCGCATTGGCGGCAACGCCTGGCTGATGGACAGCGCACGCATCCTCACCGCCAATGCAGTCGACCTGGGGGAGAAACCCTCGGTGTTGTCGGCCATTCTCAAGTACCACCTCACCGAGCGCGGCCGCGAATGCATCAGCCACGCCATGGACGTGCACGGCGGCAAGGGCATCATCATGGGCCCCAACAACTACCTGGGCCGTAACTGGCAGGGCGCACCGATCTTCATCACCGTGGAAGGCGCGAATATTCTTTCGCGCAACCTGATGATCTTCGGCCAGGGCGCGATTCGCTGCCATCCGTTCGTGCTCAAGGAAATGGCCCTGGCCGGCCGCGAAGACCGCGATCAGGCATTGAAGGAATTCGACGGCCTGCTGATGCAACACATCGGCTTTGCCGTGAGCAACGCCGCCAGTACTCTGGTGCTGAACCTGGGCGTAGGTCACTTCGAGAAAGCGCCGGGCAACCGCCTGAGCCAGGGTTACTTCCGCGCACTGAACCGCCAGGCTGCCGCGTTCGCCCTGCTCGCTGACTTGAGCATGATGCTGCTGGGCGGCGAGTTGAAACGTCGCGAACGCCTGTCGGCACGCCTGGGCGATGTGCTGAGCCATATGTACCTGGCGTCGGCGGCGCTCAAGCGTTACCACGACCTGGATTCGCCGGACCATCTGGAACCGCTGTTCGCATGGGCCATGGAGGAAAGCCTTGGCGAGTCGGAGCGTGCGCTGGATGAGCTGCTGAGCAACTTCCCGAACCGGCTGCTCGGTTGCCTGCTGCGGGTCATTGTGTTCCCGTTCGGGCGCCGCCACACCGGACCGTCCGATGCACTGGACGCCGAGGTGGCCGCGGTGATTGGTCGTGCCAAAGGCGACCCGACCCTCGAAGAGCTGCTGGCGGGCTGCTACCGCCCGCAATCGGCAGATGACCCGGTCGGCGCCCTGCAACACGCGTACGACCTGCTCGGTGCCAGCCATCCGCTGCAGAAAAAACTCCATGCGGCGCTCAAAAGCGGTCAGGTCAAACCCACTGCTGGCGAACACGTCATCGACGCCGCCCTGCAGGCCGGCGTGCTGCAACCGGGCGAAGCGCAAACCCTGCGCGACGCCGAAGCTGCACGGCGCAAGGTGATCGACGTGGACGATTTCAGCAAGGAAGAGCTGACCCAGGCTGAGGGTAAAGTCCGCTGATACCAGCGGTCATATAAAAACGGGCGCTTGAGCTATATACTCTCGCGCCCGTTTTTGCTTTAGAGGACTTATCTCGTGTCCAACGTCGTTGCCGATCATCTCGTCTTGCTCGACCACTTGCGCAGCATCCTGGTTGCCGTCGGCGAAGCCGAACAGGTGCCCGAGGAAAGCCACACCCTGTTTCTGGAGCGCTTCGACGAATTGCGCGCCCTGCTGCCGATCGACCCGATCGAGAGCCAGTACCTGGGCCAGGACCTGATGAGTCAAGTCATCCTGCGCTACCCGCAGATCGCCCACCTGGTGCCGCGCGACCTGCTGTGGTTTTTTGGCGGTGATTGCCTGCACTTCATGCCGGATGAAGAACTGGACCTGTACCAGGCCCTGGAAGAGCGGCGCTTCGAGGCCGAACAGAACGACGAACCGTTCGACTGGAACCAGGAAAAGCAGCTGCTGGCCATGCCGCAAGACCAGAGCAAGCACTGATTTTTTTCAGACCGCTGCCCGTCTGAATGTGGGAGCGGGCTTGCTCGCGAAGGCTACGGATCAGTCGGTGAAAACGTTGACTGACACGCCGCCATCGCGGGCAAGCCCGCTCCCACCTTTCTACTGCGCTCCCTACCTTCGACGCAGTGTCGGTTCGCGTGCCATACACGCGACCAGATAATCAATAAACACCCGCAACTTCGGCGGCAGATACCGCGTCGGCGAATGCAGCAACCACGCCTCGCCATGATAAGAGGCAATAAAATCCCACGCCGGCAACACCTGCACCAAACGCCCCTCCTCCAACGCATGCCGCGCAGTGAAGTACGGCAAGCTGCCAATGCCCACATGCTGCAACACCGCATCCAGCCGGACCCCGGTGTGATTCGCCGCATACCGCCCGCGCACGCCGACCGTCACCGCCTTGGCGCCCTGGCGGAATTTCCAGCGCGAATCGCCTGGGGTTTCACCCAGGTAAATGCAGCTGTGCTCGAGTAAATCATGCGGATGGCCCGGTGTGCCGTGCTCGGCCAGGTACTGCGGCGTCGCGCACAGCAAATGCTCAATGGGCAACAATTGTCGGCCGACCAACCCAGGCGGTGGGCTGTCGGTGATGCGGATACTCAGGTCGACATTGTCATCGATCAAGTCCACGTGGCGGTCTTCAAGAATCAGCTGCACATCGACTTTGGGATAGCGGCGCAAGAACTCCGGCATGTGCGGATGCACCACGAATCGCCCGACCGCCTTGGGCACGCTGACCCGCACCAGCCCTTCGGCTTCATGGGTAAACTGGCCGCTGATTTCCATCACTGAACGCGCCGCGTTGACCATTTCCTGGCAACGCTTGAACACCTCTTCGCCCCCCTCGCTCAGGCGCAGTTTGCGCGTGGTGCGTTGCAGCAACCGCGTGGCCAGGGCCTGTTCGAGACGCGAAATACTGCGGCTCACCGCCGAGGGTGAAACGCTCAGTTGCCGCGCGGCTTCAGAGAAGCTGCCGGTTTCCACGACTTTGACGAAAATCGCCATTTCACCCAGCAGGGGCAAAGGAAGATTGATGCTCATGACGCACAGGTCCATTGATAATTGAACGGATTATCACCCATCTACGCACTATTTATACTGCCCGTAGAACCCTGATGCGGATGTAGATGATGACCGAGCGCCTGTTTTTTACCCATGACCACCTGACCGCCGAGCTTGAAGTGCTGACCTGTACGCCGCACGAGGACCAGTTTGCCGTCACGCTGCAGTCAACCCTCTTCCACCCGCAGGGCGGCGGGCAACCGTTCGACACCGGCTGGCTCGGCGACAGCCAGGTGGTGCGCGTCACCCAGGAAGCCGATCGCGTCGTGCACTATGTTGACCGCCCCGTGGCGCCCGGCCCGATCACCGCACAGGTCGATGAACAGCGCCGCGCCCTGTACACGCGCCTGCATTCGGCCGGGCATCTGATTGGCAATGCCGGGGAAAGCTTGGGCTGGATGCCGATCAAAGCCCATCACTGGCCGGGCGAATGCAAAATCACCTTTATCCGCGGGCAAGCGGCGCAAGCCGTGGACGCCGAGGCGTTTCAAACCCGAATCGACCAATGGATCGCCGCCGACTACCCGCGCCACATGAGACTGGAAGACGGCACCCGCGAAGTGGGTTTCGGTGCATTGCCGGCCTACGCCTGTGGCGGCACGCACGTGCAAGCGTTGAGCGAGTTGGGCCAGGTGACCATCCTGGCCCTGTCGGAGAAAAAGGGCGCGCTGTCGGTGCGTTACAGCCTCGACTAAAATCCCAGCGACAGGGCCTCCTGTGGCGAGCGGGCTTGCCCCGCGTTGGGGCGCGAAGCGGCCCCATACAGTCACCGCGTTTTTTCAGAAAGAGGTAATTGTCAGGTTTTGGGGCTGCTTCGCAGCCCAACGCGGGGCAAGCCCGCTCGCCACAGCAAGCCCGCTCGCCATACCCCAACCTGCACACACCCCACTGTGCATCAAACCGCAATCGCCCCCGCCCTCCCCGGCTCCACCACAAACGACTTGAGCGTCGACACCGTCGCCGCCGGGTCACGTGGGTCAGTGATCACCCGGTAGTTCGTCAGCATCTTTGACGCCTCAAGCTTCACCGACACGTACCCACGCTGGCGACTGTCGAAGAACTTCACGTGCGGATTGAGCGGCAAGATCTGACTGAAGGCGTCAAAAGGCGGGCCGTCGGAGGTCACCGAGCTGCCGACAAATTCGGTTGCGAGGATGGGCGAGTCCGGGTTGTTGCCATCGGCATGCAGGTCGGTGGTCCAGAACGAATGGATATCACCGCCCCAGAACACCGGGTTCTTGACCTGATTGCGCGTGATGGACGCCAGCATCCGAGTACGGTTGGCCATGTAGCCGTCCCAGCCATCCGTCCAATGCCCGACCTGATGGCTGGTCAGGTCACGCTGGATCAGCGGCGCCACCAGCAAGTCCTGGGCGATCACATTCCACTGCGCTTTCGACTGGGCAAAACCCTGGTCGAGCCAGGCTTCCTGTTGCCAGCCAAGCATCGTGCGGCCGGGGTCGCGCAGGTCCTTGCAGGTGTTGGCGGCGATATGCCCCTGGTGACTGCCGTTAGCCTGAATACACGGCTGCTCGGAGCGGTATTGGCGGCCATCAAGCACATGAAAACGCGCCAGCCGGCCATAATCGAGGCGCCGGTAGATACGCATGTCCGGCCCTTTCGGCACACTGCTGACACGCAGTGGCATATGTTCGTAAAACGCCTGGTACGCCACCGCCCGTTGCCTTAAAAACTGCTCAACCGGAATCTTCGGGTCTTGAGACCAGCGGTTGGCGTAGTCATTCTGCACCTCATGGTCGTCCCACGTGGCCACGCTGGGTGCTGCCGCGTGCAAAGCCTGCAGGTCCGGGTCGGTTTTATACAGCGCGTAGCGGTTGCGGTAGTCACTCAGGCTCACGGCATTGCCGCTGCCGTGCGGGCGGATGATCTTGCCTGAGTCCGCTGCGTACGAGCTGTCGTAGATGTAGTCGCCGAGGAAAAACACCAAGTCGGGTTGCTCCGCCGCCAGGTGGCGATAGGCACTGAAATAACCGCGCTCCCAGTGCGAGCAGGAGACAAACCCCACGGTGGCCGCCGCCATCGCGTGCAGCGGCGGCGCGGTACGTGCCTGGCCCACCGGGCTCTGTGCGCCAAGGCCGTCGAATTGGTACCAGTAAGGCCTGCCAGCCTCCAGCCCCGCCACCTCGACATGCACCGAGTGAGCAAAATGCTGCGTTGCCATCACCTCGCCTTGCTTGACGATACGCGTCATCGCCGCATCCTTGGCCACGCGCCAACGCACCGGCACGGCGCGGCTCAACCCGCCGCGCCCGTCCGCAGCATCGAACAGCGGCGCCAAGCGCGTCCAGATCACAAAGCCATCCGGCAACGGGTCGCCGGAGGCCACGCCGAGGGTGAACGGGTAATCCACACCGGCGCTGCGCGCAAACGGGCTGAGGATCGAAAACGCGGTGGTAACCGCCAGCCCGGCGAGCAGCCGGCGCCGATCATGATCCACTGCGCCACTCACAACGCTCGCTCCCAGTCGCTGCGCACGCTGGCGAATGTCAGCAAATCCTCGTACACACCGTTCTTGAAAAACGCTTCGCGCAGGCAGCCTTCATAGTGCAGGCCAATTTTCTGCATGACCCGCGCCGACGCCTTGTTGCGACCAAAACACTGGCTGCCGACGCGCTGCAGCCCCAGCGTGGCAAACCCGAAGTCCATCACCGCACTCGCCGCTTCCGCCGCATACCCCTGGTTGCGAGCGTGCGCCGCCACCCAGCCACCCAAATGCCCGGCGTGATGACGGGCATTCAGACGCAGGCTGACCATGCCGATCAACTCGCCGGTTGCTCGCACATGCATCCCCAGGTTCAGCACCTCACCCGCACGGTATTTTTCGGCGATCCCGGCAATAAAGTCCTGGGCGGTCTGCAAGGTATAGGGCGACGGAATATTGGCCGTGTTGTCAGCAATTTTCGGCCCATTGGCGAGCCTGTAAAGCACCTCGGCCTGGTCCATTTGCAGCGCGCGCAATAGTAGTCGCGAGGTGGGTAAATGCGGCAATGCAGTGGGCATACGAGCAGGCTCTGGAGATAAATTCTTCAAGAATGTATGGCCTTCATGTCAATTGCATTACGTCATAAAACTGCAAGGCAAACCCCCTGCAAGACGCGTCCTAGAGCCTTCAAAACGTCAATTAAAGTTAACCATTCGGTCATTTTTGGTTGTTAGCGTGTCGCCCCTAATTCAATGACGGGGCAACAGAATGAGAACCTGGGATGAACCCAAGAAACGCAAGGCGCACATCGAACTGATCCCGATGATCGACGTGATGATGTTCCTCCTGGTGTTTTTCGTACTGGTGAGTTTGAACGTGATTCCGGCACTCGGCATGAAGACTCAACTGCCCAGCGCCAGCAGCGCGCAGCAACTCAAGCCGCAGAACAAATTCATCCTCACGCTGGGCCTGCAAGGCCAGCTGCAACTCGATGGCAAGGACCTCACGGTCGACGCCCTGGTCCCTGCGCTGAAGGCCGCTGAAAAGCCGGATACCAAGTCGACCATCATCGTCAACAGCGACAAAGGCGTGGAAGTTGCGCGCCTGGTGGAAGTCATGGACACCCTGCGCCTGGGTGGCTTTACCTCCGTGTCCATCGCCACGCGTAAGTCCTGATCATGTATGCCCTGTTTCGTGTGCGTCGGCTGCTGGGCAGTGTCCCGGCCCTGATCGCCCTGGTGCTGATTGCACTGGGTATCCAGTCCCAACCCCTGAAAATCCAGCCGCAGTATGACGAGTCGGCAGTTGAACTTGCCCTGGTCGAGCCCGAGCCAGAAGTGGTGCCCGAGCCCGTGGTGGAGCAGGAGCCACCGCCGCCGGTGATCGAGGATGAAGAGGCCGAACCGGCCCCGCCGCCGCCACCGCCCAAACCATTGCCAAAACCTGAACCCAAACCCAAGCCGGTGCCCAAGCCCAAGCCGGTGATCGCCGCCAAACCGACCCCAACGCCAGCGCCAGCACCAGTGGCGCCGGTTGCCGCCAAGCCGGTACAGGCCGCCGTAGCGCCGACACCTGCGCCACCCGCCCCGCCGGCGCCGCCCAAAGTCGATGGCCAGGCACTGGAAGGCGGCTACCTCAAAGGCCTGCGCAACGAACTGGATACGTACAAGCAATACCCCACCGGCCGCCAGGCATCTCTCGAACGCCCCAGTGGCGAGGTGGTGGTCTGGTTGATGGTGGACCGACAAGGTCGCGTGCTCGATGCCGGGATCCAGACCCCTGCGCCGAGCATGCTGCTCAATCGGGCCGCCACCAATAGCCTGCGTCGCATCAAGCAGGTCAAGCCGTTCCCCGAACAAGCCTTCGGTGGACGTAACGAGCAACGCTTCACCGCCACCTTCAACTACAGCGTGCAATAAGCACCCGACACCAGGACGACAGTGATGAGGTTCACCCGTATTCATCTGGCACTCGTTGCCGCGACTAGCATGAGCCACGGAGTGGTCATGGCAGATACCAGTGACAGTGACGTCGGGACTATTGGGGTACAGGGGGGCAAGGCAACCGCGGGGGGCGGTTACATGGTCCAGGAAGAGAGCGCCAAGGGCCGCTCGACCGTCACCAAGGAAGCGTTGGACAAGCAAACCGCCACCGGCAACGCCATCGACAAGCTTAAGTACACGCCGGGCCTGAACATTTCCAGCGAGGACAATACCGGTCTGTCGGGCTTTCGCTTCACCATGCGCGGCATGAACTCCGACCAGGTCGGCATGTCGGTGGATGGCATGCCGATCAACGACTCCGGCAACTACGCGCTGTATTCCAACCTGTTGGGCGACCCGGAAAACATCGAGCAGATTTTTGTCACCCAGGGTTCGTCGGAAGCGGATGGCCCGCATATCGGCTCCAGCGGCGGCAACATCGGCATCGTGACCATTCGCCCGACCAAGGAAACCGGGGCCTTCGTTAAACAAGTGGTCGGCAGCAACGCCACGCGCAAGACCTTTGCGCGCCTCAACACCGGTGAGGTCAACGGCCTGAGCAACTGGTTGTCGGCGTCCCACACCGAAGGCCAGATGTGGCGTGGCTCGGGCGCCGTGCGGGCGGACAAGGTGGAGTGGAACAGCTTTTTCGACGCTGGCAACGGCAACACCGCCAACCTGATCCTCAAGTACCACGAGCAGGACAACAACAGTTACAGCCAGCTGACCAAGGCGCAGTTCCAGCAGTTCGGCCGCAAGTATGACCCGTACCCGGCCAAGCCGGCGCTGGGCGCCAACGGCAAGATCAGCAGCTACTACGACCTCGCGCAGAACCCGTTCCAGACCTTTACCGCCGTGCTCAACACCCAGTACAAGCTGAGCGACAACCTGGCGCTGTCGGTGATCCCGTATTACTACTACGGCAACGGCAGCGGCGTGGGCTCCTCTGCCTATGCGCTCAACAGCGGCTCGAACAAGGGCGGCGTTTTCGACCTCGGCAACCTGCCGACGGCGGCCCAGTACAACGCCGACGGTTCGTCCACCACGGGCGTTTACTACCGCCCTTCGCGCACACAGACCTGGCGCCCGGGCATCACCACCAAACTCAACTGGGACCTGGGCGACCACAGCCTGCAGTTCGGCTACTGGTACGAACGCGCGCGCCAAAGCCAGACCCAGCCGTTCATTGCCCTCAAAAACAGCGGCAAGCCCAGCGACACCTGGCCGGATGGCGACTCGGTGGTCGATGCCAACGGCAACACCGTACAAGGCCGCGACCGCTACACCGTGACGCCTGCGCAAAAAGTCTGGGCCCAGGACACCTGGTACATCAATTCGGACTGGACCCTGATCGCCGGCCTTGCCTACATGAATGTCGAGCGTGAAGGCACCAACCACGGCAGCCTCACCGAGCAACCAGGCAAAGCCGACCAGACCTACAACAAATTGCTGCCCAATGCCGGCCTGAAGTACCAGCTCGACGAGCGTGACCAACTGTTCTACAGCCTGTCGCGCAACATGCGAATTCCGCAGAACTACGTGCTGTACGACAAAGGCGTCGGCTCGCTGGACTCCAAACCGGAACTGAGCTGGAACCAGGAACTGGGCTGGCGCTACACCGGCGAAGACATGACCCTCGCCGCCACCTTGTTCTACATGCAGTTCAAGAACCGCCAGCTCACGTCCCTGGACAGCAACGGGGATTCGGCCGACATCAACGCCGGCACCGTGATCAACAAAGGCCTGGAACTGGAGTGGAGCGGCAAGCTGCCGCACAACTTCAATTACTACACCTCCTACACCTACACCAGCTCCAAGCAGCAGGACGACCTGACCGTCTTCAGCGCCGGCAAACCCATCGTGCTGCCCACCAGTGGCAAGCAGTTCGCCAACGTACCGACCAACATGCTGGCGGCCAACGTCGGCTACGACGACGGGCGTTTCTACGGCACCTTCGGCGGCAAGTTCACCAGCAAGCTGTATGGCGACCTGACCAACGACGAAGCCATCTCGGCGCGCACCATTTTCAACCTCGGCGCCGGTATCTACCTGCCCGTGGATAAAAAAGTCGTCAAGGACGCGACCCTGCGCCTGAACGTCGACAACCTGTTCGACAAGAAGTACCTGGACGGCGTGTACACCACCAAAACCAACGCGGCGAGCTACAGCGGTTTCCGCGATGGCGACCCGGCCTACATCGTTGGCCTGGACCGTACCGTCACTGTTTCTCTGGAAGCGAATTTCTAACTGCGAGGCTATAGATCATGGACATGAACCTGCTTCACGACATCACCTTTTATGTGATGTACGCCGCCATGGCGATTGCGATTTTCATCACCATCGAACGCGGCATTTACTTCGCCTACGTGCGTCGCCAGGCGCGGGCCTTGACCGAGGTGCTGGGCGCCAACGTGCACAGCGAGCGCGACTTGCCGCAAGGCTTGACCCGTCGCGACAGCCTGCCACTGAACATGGTGCTGCCGGTGCTGGCGCAAAAGGCTTCTCAGGGTTCGCGCAAGGACCTGGACGACGAAATCGAAACCCAGTACCTGAAGACCCGCGCACCGCTGTCGCGCAGCCTTTGGATCATCGAGACCATCACCACCGCCGCGCCGCTGCTCGGCTTGTTGGGCACCATCCTGGGCATCATCGACACCTTCAAGGCGCTGGCCAGTGCCGGCGTGTCCGACCCAGGCCAGATCTCCGGTGGCATCGGGACGGCGTTGTTCGCCACCGGGTTGGGCATCGCCATCGCGCTGTTCTGCGTGGTGTTCCACAACTTCTTCCAGGACAGCCTGGAGCGCATCAACGACCAGCTGAAAATCCTGCTGATTCGTGCTGCCACCGGCGCCCGCGTGCAGAGTGAAGTGCCGCACCTGGTGCCGACGCCGTTGCACAGCCGCACGGCGTGACCCTCCCACGGCGGGCGCAACCTGCGCCCGCCGTTTTTTTGCCCGATGAGACGCCTATGTCCCTTTCGATGAAGTTGCGTATTGCCGGCCTCACCGGCTTGCTCCTCAGTCCGCTGGCCCAGGCGGACTTTTCGATTCCAGGCTTTGAACTGGTGCACACCGTGCCAGTGGACACCGCGCTGGGCACGGCCGATTTGCGCCAGCCGGGGCCGGTGTGGATCGCCTTGTTTGATGGCGCGAAAAGCAGCATTGATATCGGCCAGTTCTACGCGGCCGACCATCCTGGCTCGGTGATGGACACGGTGATTGAGCATCTGGAAGCTGCCGGCAAACGTGGTGTGAAGATTCGCTTTTTGCTTGAGGAAAAAGGCATTCGGCTGTCGGAGGCTTCTACCCTGGAACGCCTGCGCGCGATTCCCAACCTGACCTTCCGTGTGCTGGCCTATGGGCAGTTGAGCGGCGGGATTATCCACGCCAAGTACATGGTGGTAGACGGCAAGCAGGCGTTTGTCGGCAGCCAGAACTTCGATTGGCGTTCGCTGGAACATATCCACGAGACCGGTTTGCGCATCAGCGATGCCACCGTGGTCAGCCAAGTGCAGGCGATCTTCAATCAGGACTGGCAGGCCCAGGCCGCGCTTGCAGATAAGCAACCCGTGCCGCTGCCGGCTGCGGGCCAGGAGCCGGCACGCACCGGCAACTATCTGGTGGCCAGCCCGCAACGCTACAACCCGCCCGGCGTAGGCGATTCACAGCTGGAACTGCCGCGCCTGTTGAGCGAGGCCAGGAAAGAAGTGCGCGTGCAACTGCTCGACTACGCGCCGCTGTCCTACGGGCCGGACCGAACCCGGCCGTACTACGCGGTGATCGACAACGCCGTGCGCGCCGCCGCCGCGCGTGGCGTGTCGATCAAGCTGATGGTGTCCAACTGGAACACCGACTCGCTGGAACTGCCCTACCTCAAAAGCCTCGCCGTGCTGCCGAACGTAGAGGTCAAAATCGTCACGCTGCCGCAGGCCAAGCAAGGGTTTATCCCTTACGCGCGGGTGATCCACAGCAAGACCATGGAAATTGACGGGCAAGTAGCATGGGTCGGCACCAGCAACTGGCTGGGCGGGTACCTGGATAACTCGCGCAACCTGGAAGTGGTGATGCATGACGCGGCGATGGCCAAGCGGGTGGGCGAGCTGCATGCGCAATTGTGGGATGGGCCGTATGCCAAAGCGCTGGATGTAGCGGCGCAGTACCCGGACCCGCATCCTGGCAAGCCGTGAGCTGAACTCGGTTCTTCCTACGCAAAAAAGCAAAGTGGGAGCGGGCTTGCCCGCGATAGCGGAGTGTCAGCCAACCTAGGCGCTGACTGACACACCGCCTTCGCGGGCAAGCCCGCTCCCACAGTTGATGCTCGGTGGCTCAAATGGAAGTGGTGAGGCATGACCCGGCGATGGCCAAGCGGGTGGGCGAGCTGCACGCGCAATTGTGGGATGGGCCGTATGCCAAAACGCTGGATGTAGCGGCGCAGTACCCGGACCCGCACCCTGGCACGCCGTGAGCTGAACTCG
>Ga0153931_100164_pt1 | contig 24348 bp, 24 predicted proteins | sample TSNJ015MetaG_FD_104730 | JGI IMG/M metagenome (GOLD analysis project Ga0153931, IMG submission 104730) | Attine ant fungus gardens microbial communities from New Jersey, USA - TSNJ015 MetaG | ecosystem: Host-associated > Fungi > Mycelium > Unclassified | place: USA: New Jersey, Wharton State... | reverse complement strand
GGTCGTTCCTGGATGACACCAGCGTCGAGATCATCGGCGTTGAAGCGGCCGGCCACGGCATCGAAACCGGCAAGCACGCCGCCAGCCTAAACGGTGGCGTACCTGGCGTGCTGCACGGCAACCGCACCTTCCTGCTGCAGGATGACGACGGCCAGATCATTGACGCCCACTCGATTTCCGCCGGCCTCGACTACCCGGGCATCGGCCCTGAACACGCCTGGTTGCATGACATCGGCCGCGTCCAGTACACCTCGGTGACCGACGACGAAGCCCTCGAGGCGTTCCACAAATGCTGCCGCCTGGAAGGGATTATTCCTGCACTGGAAAGCGCCCACGCCCTGGCTGAAGTGTTCAAACGCGCACCGACCCTGCCGAAAGATCACCTGATGGTGGTCAACCTCTCCGGCCGTGGCGACAAAGACATGCAAACCGTGATGCACCATATGGAACAGTCGAAGCAGGAGAAACACTGATGAGCCGCCTGCAAACACGTTTTGCGCAACTCAAAGAACAAAATCGCGCCGCCCTGGTGACTTTCGTCACTGCCGGCGACCCGGGTTATGACACCTCGCTGGCAATCCTCAAAGGCCTGCCGGCAGCTGGTGCCGACGTGATCGAGCTGGGCATGCCCTTCACCGACCCGATGGCCGACGGCCCGGCGATTCAGCTGGCCAACATCCGCGCGCTGGAAGCCAAGCAGAACCTGGCGAAAACCCTGCAGATGGTTCGCGAGTTCCGCAAAGACAACAACGACACGCCGCTGGTGCTGATGGGCTACTTCAACCCGATCCACAAATATGGCGTGCCGCAGTTCATCAGCGACGCCAAGGAAGCCGGCGTAGACGGCCTGATCGTGGTCGACATGCCGCCTGAGCATAACGGCGAGCTGTGCGACCCGGCCCAGGCAGCAGGCATCGACTTTATCCGCCTGACCACGCCGACCACCGATGACGTGCGTCTGCCGACCGTGCTCAATGGCAGCTCCGGCTTTGTGTACTACGTGTCGGTGGCCGGTGTGACCGGTGCCGGTGCGGCCACCCTGGAGCACGTTGAAGAAGCCGTGACTCGCCTGCGTCGGCATACCGATCTGCCGATCAGCATTGGCTTTGGTATCCGCACGCCGGAACAGGCCGCCGCTATCGCGCGCCTGGCAGACGGTGTGGTGGTGGGTTCGGCGTTGATCGATCACATCGCCACTGCCAAAAATGATCAGCAGGCAATTGATGGCGTGTTGACCTTGTGCGCGGCGCTGTCGGAAGGCGTTCGCAACGCCCGTAAGTAAACGCCGTGTAGCAGTAGGTAAAGTTCCTGATACAGAGGAATCATACTGTCGAATCAGTACCTAAACTGACAAGACCAAGGGATTTCGAACCCGGTTCGAAATCCCTTTTTTGTTCGTGCAGTACTGAGGAAACACCCCATGAAAATGCCTAAACGCTTGATCGCTGGTCTCGGCGTGCTGATGCTCGGCGCGAGTGCCTTGGTGCAAGCCGCGCCGCCCGACCAACGGGGCGATGACAATGGCCCTGGCCGTGGCGGTCCGCAAGGCCAGCACGAGCAACGTGGCGATGACCACCGTGGCCCGCAGGACAACCGTCGCGGCCCGCCTCAGGACTTCGGCCCGGTACGGCAGATCATCCACGACAACCACGGCCAGTTCGCCCGTGGCGCACCGCCGCCACCGAATGTACGCCTGGTCCGCGGCCAGCCACTGCCACGCGGCTACTACGGCGAACGCCTGGACAACCGCGCCCTGGCACGCCTGCCGGTTTACCAGGGTTATGAATGGCGCCGTTCCGGCCCGGACGTGGTCTTGATCGCTGTCGGCACGGGCATCGTCTACGAGATTCTGGACGGCGTACTCAACTAATCCCTCGCACTACCTGTGGTGAGCGGGCTTGTCGTGGCGAAGGCGCTTGGCGTGGTGAGCGGGCTTGCCCCGCGTTGGGGTGCGAAGCGCCCCCGGAACCGGATAACGCGGTGTCCCTGAAAGACCGCAGTAGCCTTGATGGGGCTGCTGCGCAGGCCAACGCGGGGCAAGCCCGCTCGCCACAGCAAGCCCCGCTCGCCACAGGAGGCCCGCTTGCGACAGGCTATTCCTTCAGTTCTATACGTTCGACTTTGCCTACAAGCAACACATAGGACAGCGCGCCCAACAATGCCAGCACCGCGATGTAGGTAATCGCAGGCGCAAACGAATCACCACTGGCCAAAAAGCCAATCACAATCGGCGTAGTAATCGCCGACAAGTTACCGATGAAGTTAAACACTCCACCGGTCAACCCCAGCAGCCGCGCCGGCGCCAAGGTCGACACCAGCGACCAGGTAATCGACGCCAAACCATTCCCAAAGAACGCCACCGCCAGAAACGCAATCACCCACGCCGTCGAATCCACATAGTTGGCGCCAATGATCGCCGTGGAAATCAACAGCCCACCAATAATCGGCAACTTGCGCGCAAAGCCTACCGACGTGCCGCGGCGAATCAGCCAGTCAGAAAACAGCCCCGAACACAGCACACCCACAAACGCCGCCAGAAAGGGCAGCGACGCCAGCAAGCCCGACTTGATGAAGTCCATGCCGCGATATTTCACCAGGTAGGTCGGGAACCACGTCAGAAAAAACCACAACGTGGAGTTCAGGCAGAACTGCCCCAGGTAGATGCCCCACAGTTTGCGCTTGCTCAGTACGATCCCAAGATCGACCCAACTGAATGGCGCCTTGACCGCCTTGGCCTGCATATCCACGAGCCCGCCGCCTTCGCGGATCAGCTCGATTTCAGCCGCATTGGCGCCTTTGAAGTCCTTCGGCTCGCGGTACACCGCGTACCAGATCAGCGCCCACACAATGCCCACGCCACCGGTGGCGACAAACACCATGTGCCAGCCGAACGCGTGTTGCAGCCAGGCCAGTACCGGCGTGAGAAACGCCAGCCCGACAAACTGGCCGGAGGTGTAAACGCCAATGGCCGTGGCACGCTCGCGTTCGGGAAACCAGGTGGTGACCACGCGACTGTTGATCGGATAGGCCGGCGCTTCCAGCGCGCCGACCGCCATGCGCAGCACAAACAGCGCGATAAAGCTGGCGGCAAAACCGAGCATCACGGTGGCAATCGACCACAGCAGCAAGGCCACGGTGTAGAGAATGCGGGGCGGCACACGGTCCACCAGCCAGCCGCCGGGGATCTGCATGGCGGCGTAGGTCCAGCCGAACGCCGAGAAGATCAGCCCGACATGCACCGGGTCGATGCCCAGCTCGCTGGTCAGCGCCGGGGCGGCAATCGACAGGTTGCTGCGGTCGAGGTAGTTGATCACCACGGTGATAAACAGCAGCACCATGATGAAGAAACGCTTTCTGCTGGGCGTGACAAGAGAAGCCTGCCCGTTGAAGGATTCAGGGTGCATGAGGGGTTGCCTCTTCTTATGTTTATTGAGGACAGGTCTTACTGAGTAAACCGGGATGTGGGAGGGGACTTGCCCCCGATGAGGAGGCCAGTCACCGAATGCATCAACTGATACACCGCCATCGGGGGCAAGCCCCCTCCCACATTTTGTGTCCGATTTCGTCAGGGGTTGATTACCACTCGGCAAAGCTGCCGTCGGCATGCCGCCAGATCGGGTTGCGCCAGCGGTGGCCGATAGCCGCGCGCTCGATCACGTATTCCTCGTTGATCTCGATGCCCAGGCCTGGCCCGTTGGGGATTTTCACAAAGCCTTTGTCATAGTCGAACACGCCCGGGTCACGCACATAGTCAAGCAGGTCGTTGCTCTCGTTGTAGTGGATGCCCAGGCTTTGTTCCTGGATAAACGCGTTGTAGCAAACCGCGTCCAATTGCAGGCAGGCCGCCAGGGCAATCGGGCCGAGCGGGCAGTGCAGGGCCAGGGCCACGTCGTAGGCTTCGGCCATGTTGGCGATCTTGCGGGTTTCGGTGATGCCGCCGGCGTGGGAGGCGTCCGGCTGGATGATGTCGACGTAACCTTCGCTGAGCACGCGCTTGAAGTCCCAGCGCGAGAACAGCCGCTCGCCCAAGGCAATCGGCGTGCTGGTCAGCGGCGCCAGTTCTTTGAGCGCTTCGTAGTTTTCGCTGAGCACCGGTTCTTCGATAAACATCAGTTTGTAAGGGTCGAGTTCTTTCATCAGCACCTTGGCCATAGGCTTGTGCACGCGACCATGGAAGTCGACGCCAATGCCGACGTTCGGGCCCACCGCATCGCGCACGGCGGCAACGTTAGCCAGGGCCAGGTCGACTTTTTCGAAACTGTCGACAAACTGCAGCTCCTCGGTGCCGTTCATTTTCACGGCAGTGAAGCCACGGGCCACGGCCTCTTTGGCGGCACGCGCGGTATCGGCGGGGCGGTCGCCGCCGATCCATGAATACACGCGAATCTTGTCGCGCACCTGGCCGCCCAACAGATCGCTGACCGACACGCCCAACGCCTTGCCCTTGATGTCCCACAGCGCCTGGTCGATACCCGCGAGAGCGCTCATGTGCACGGCGCCGCCCCGGTAGAAGCCGCCGCGATAGAGCACCGTCCAGATGTCTTCGATATTGCGTGGGTCTTTGCCGATCAGGTAGTCGGAAAGTTCTTCGACAGCCGCCGCCACAGTGTGCGCGCGGCCCTCGACCACAGGTTCACCCCAGCCGGTCACGCCCTGGTCGGTTTCGACCTTTAGGAAGCACCAGCGCGGCGGGACGATGAAGGTGGTCAGTTTGGTGATTTTCATCTTCTTATCTCTCTTGTCGATGCAGCGCCGAGGGCGCAAAACGTGCGTTCTTTTCAGGGCATCAATTCAGCGCATTCCAGGCGGCGACATACGCCTGGGCACTGCTCGCCACTTGACCCACAGACATGCCCGGCTTGAACAACCCGGACCCCAGGCCGAAGCCCTTGGCGCCTGCGTCGAAATACATCTGCATGTTGTCCGGGGTCACGCCGCCGACCGGCAGCAGCAATGTGCCGGCCGGCAATACCGCCAGCCACGCCTTGATCACTGCCGGGCCCATTTGCTCGGCCGGGAACAGCTTCAGCACGTCGGCGCCCTCGGCCAACGCAGCGAAGGCTTCGGTGGGCGTGGCCACACCCGGCGACAGGTACAAGCCCGCCGCTTTCGCGGCGCGTAGCACCTTGGCATCGCTGTGGGGCATGACGATCACTTGGCCACCGGCGGCTTTGACGTGCTCGACCTGCTCGGGCGTCAACACGGTGCCCGCGCCGATCAGGCAATCGGCGGGCAGGCTGTCGCGCAGCGTGCGGATGCTGGTGTAAGGGTCCGGCGAATTGAGCGGAACTTCGATCACGCGAAAGCCGGCCTGATAGAGCACTTGGCCGATTGCTTCAGCTTCGTCCGGCCGTACACCGCGCAGGATTGCGATCAAACCGTTGTGTGCGAGTGCTTGCTTGAGCATGTCAGGCCTCCAGGGCCGGTTGAGTGAGCCCGGCCGCCACGGCCAATTGCCACAGGCCGCGTTCGGTGGCGGCTTGCGCCAGGCTGACGTGGGCGAAACCGCAGAGGGCGAGGGCGCGCTGGTAACGGGCGCAGAGCGCTGCGGTGCCGACCAGGACGATGGGCTTGCGTTTTGCAGGGGCCGGCAAACCGGCGAGTTCATGCCCGATCAGCAGGCCGGACAGGTAATCCGGTTGCTGGTCGGGAGCCAGTTCGGCGGTCAGCCCGAGTGTGCGGGCGCTGAACAATGTCGAGAGCACGCCACGCTGGCCGTCGTTGGAGAGTGCCACCTGCACGCCGCGATCAAAGGCCTCGGCCTGGAAGTGGTCGGAGGTTTTTTGCGTACGGCCGAGAATGCTGTGCTGGCTCAGCACGGCAAACAGTTCGCCGGTCATGAAGGTGTCAAAGTGCGTGATGCAGCCATCCACCACCTCGACCCATTTGGAATGGCTGCCCGGCAGGCCGATCAATACCTCAGCCGCGAGGCCTTGCAGCACGCCCAGCACCTGGGTTTCTTCGCCGCGCATCACATTGGGCAAGCCCACCTGTTCGATCACGCCGGGCACGATATGCACCGTCACCCCGCGCAGGCTGCGCACGCTGTGCAGCGCCTGGCCGAGGCTCGCGACATCGACCGGCGTGTTGCGATACGCCGCTTCACTCCAGCCCTGGGCACTGCCGACCATGCCGCAGGCGATCACCGGCAAGTCGGGCTGGGCGTCGAGCCAGTCGCCGCAGGCCGCGTCAAACGCCAACTCGAAGCCATCACTGCAACGCACGCCGGCAATGTCCCGGGGTTCGCTGGGCAGGTGCATGATGCCGAACGCCAGTGCGCGCTGGTCGAGCACCTTGCCAGCCGGGCCGAGTTTATAAGCACGAAGGGAGCTGGTCCCCCAGTCGAGCGCGATCAATTGCGCCTGCATCGCTTCACCTGAAATGAGTGGGTGCTGAAAAAAGCAGATGGGCGAATATAAACCTATGACTGACGATATCTCAATATATAAATAACAGTCCCATATAGTGGGCCAAATCATAAAAAATCCCATCGCCTCTGCCCAAGGGGATGGGATTTTTATACGCGCTGGTTAAAAAATAGACAGATCCAGCTCGCGCATCGCGCCCATCCAGATCGCGTAATCGGTGTGATCCTTCAGGTCATCGCCGGTATCAGGGTGCAGGAACACCACCAGCCCCTCGCGATGCAAAGCCAGCCATGGCAACACCACACCGATGTATTCCGGCTCGAACGCCAGCTGGCAACTCCAGTCCGGGTGCGGGCCCACCGGGCGTTCATGCACGCGGCCCATGCGCAACGGAAACAGCTTGGCCGCGTCCTCGCAGAGCTGGCGCGCCTGGTCGATGGTGCTGGCGTCGAAGTAGATATGAGCGTGGTAGCCCTTGATACGTTGCATGGCGAAATCCGGATCCAATATGCGCCGATCCTAGACCGCAATCGACGGCAGGGCCAGCCCGGTCAGCGACTGTGCGCTGCGGGCTTGCTCGGCCACCAGCCAGTCGACAAAGCGTTCGACCAACTGCCCCCGGCGTTTGCGCTGGGGCTGGACCACGTAATAACCGAAGCGTGAGATCACCGTGTCGCTGATCGGCCGACACAGCCAGTTCTGCTCCAGCAGGTTATCCACCAAGTGGCGCCAGCCAATGGCCACGCCCTGGCCGGCAATCGCGGCCTGGATCAACAGGGTGTAGTTGTCGAAGCGCAGTTGGCCGGGTGTGGGCGCGGTGGTAATGCCCAGCTCGCGAAACACGCCGCTCCAGTCGAACCACTGGCTATTGTTTTCCTGGCGCAGGTGCAGCAGCGGACAGTCCTGCAGCGTCTGCACGGTCAGCGGCGTGGTCTGGTCCTTGAGCCATTGCGGGCTGCACACCGGGAACACTTCCTCGTTGAACAGCCAGAGGCTGTCGCCCTGTTTAAAACGGCCATCGCCAAACAACACCGCCACGTCGATATCGCTGCGCAAAGTGGCATGGTTGCGTTCGCTGGTGACCAGGCTGACGTCTACCTGCGGGTTGGCCTGGTGAAAGCGGTGCAGGCGCGGCATCAGCCAATAGGCGGCGAAGGCGAAGTCGGTGGCCACTTGCAGCACTTCATGCTGGTCCTGCTGGGTGATCGCGCTCAGGCCTTGGTTGATGGTCTGCAACCCGCCTTGCACATGCTCGAACAGCAGGGCGCCGGCATCGGTCAATTCAATGCCACGGTAAATGCGATCAAACAGGCGAATCGCCAGCTGTTCTTCGAGGCGCTTGATCTGCTGGCTAATGGCAGGCTGGGTAGTGCCCAGCTCCATGGCCGCAGCAGTGAAGCTGCGATGACGCGCCGCCGCCTCGAACGCGCGCAGCAGGTCGAGGGATACATCGCCGAGGGATTCATACATAAGCTGTGCTTATCCTAGACATTGCTTTTCATGGGCTTTACCCCATTTTCCATGGGCCGCATGCTCATTCGCATAAACACCGCCTATGGAATGCCGAAGACTCATGAAGCGCAAGAACATTCTTTTCATCATGGCCGATCAAATGGCCGCGCCGCTGCTTCCGTTCTACGGACCTTCCCCGATCAAACTGCCAAACCTGAGCCGCCTCGCCGAACAGGGCGTGGTGTTCGACGCCGCCTATTGCAACAGCCCGCTGTGCGCGCCATCGCGGTTCACGCTGGTCAGCGGCCAGTTGCCGAGCAAGATCGGCGCCTACGACAACGCGGCAGATTTCCCTGGCGATGTACCGACCTATGCCCACTACTTGCGCCGCCTCGGCTACCGCACCGCGCTGTCGGGCAAGATGCACTTCTGCGGCCCTGACCAGTTGCACGGCTATGAAGAACGCCTGACCAGCGACATCTACCCCGCCGACTATGGCTGGGCGGTGAACTGGGATGAGCCGGACGTGCGCCCCACTTGGTATCACAACATGGCATCGGTGCTGCAAGCCGGCCCGTGCGTGCGCACCAACCAGCTGGATTTCGACGAAGAGGTGGTGTTCAAGGCCCAGCAGTACCTGTTCGACCATATCCGCAATGAGGGTGACCAGCCGTTCTGCCTGACCGTGTCGATGACTCACCCACACGACCCGTACACCATTCCCAAGCCGTTTTGGGACCTGTACGACGATGCCGACATCCCATTGCCTACGACGCCGGCCCAGGCCGACCTCGACCCGCATTCGCAGCGCCTGCTCAAGGTCTACGACCTGTGGGACAAGCCGCTGCCGCTGAACAAGATCCGTGATGCGCGCCGCGCCTATTTTGGCGCGTGCAGCTACATCGACAGCAACGTCGGCAAACTCCTGCAAACCCTGGAAGACACCGGCCTTGCCGATGACACGATCATCATCTTCTCCGGCGACCACGGCGACATGCTCGGCGAGCGCGGCCTCTGGTACAAAATGCACTGGTTTGAAATGGCCGCCCGCGTGCCGCTGCTGGTCAGTGCGCCGGGGCAATTCGCGGCGGGCCGCGTAACCAAAGCGGTTTCCACGGCCGACCTGTTGCCGACGTTGGTGGAGCTGGCCGGCGGCGAGCTGGACCCACGCTTGCCGCTGGACGGACGCTCGCTGGTCCCGCACTTGCAGGGGCAGGGCGGGCACGACGAAGTGTTTGGCGAGTACATGGCCGAAGGCACCATCAGCCCGCTGATGATGATTCGCCGTGGCGCGTACAAGTTCATCTACAGCGAGGACGATCCTTGTCTACTGTTCGATGTGCACAACGACCCGCACGAGCGGGAAAACCTCAGACAGTCACCGGAACACCGGCCACTGTTCGAGGCGTTTTTGAGTGAGGCGCGGGCCAAATGGGACATCCCGGCGATCCACCAGCAGGTGCTCGCCAGCCAACGCCGTCGCCGCCTGGTGTTTGAGGCGCTGACCCAAGGCAAGCTGAAGAGCTGGGATCACCAGCCACTGGTGGACGCCAGTCAGCAATACATGCGCAACCACATCGACCTCGACGACCTGGAGCGCAAGGCACGTTACCCACAACCCTGCCAAAACCAATAAATAGACAGAGGGAAGGCCATGCAAAAGTTGACTGTAGTGCTGGGCATGTTGGTGCTCAGTAGCGCCAATGCGTACGCGGACACTGGCTGCGACACGGTGAAGATGGCCGATCCGGGCTGGAGCGATATCGCCGCCACCAACGCCATCACCGGTTTTCTGTTGAACGGCATGGGCTACAAGGCCAAGGTCGACACCCTGGCGGTGCCGATCACCTTTGGCGGGCTCAAGGACGGCCAGGTGGATGTGTTCCTGGGCAATTGGATGCCGGCGCAGCAGGGCTTCTATGACAAGTTCGTGGCCAATGGCGATGTGGCGCAACTGGCAAAAAACCTCGACGGCACCGAGTTCACCCTCGCGGTGCCGGACTATGTGTGGGACGCCGGGGTGCATGACTTTGCTGACTTGAACAAGTTTGCCGACAAGTTCGACAAGAAGCTCTACGGCATCGGCTCCGGCGCGCCGGCCAATATCTCGCTGCAGGACATCATCAAGAAGAACGACTTCGACCTCGGCCAGTGGAAGCTGATCGAGTCGAGTGAGCAGGCGATGCTGGCCGAAGTGTCGCGGGCGGTTAAAAAACAGAAATTCGTGACCTTCCTCGGCTGGACGCCGCACCCGATGAACGTGCAGTTAAAAATGCATTACCTCAAGGGTGGCGAGAAGTACTTCGGTGACACCGGCAGCGTTTATACCTTAACCCGCAAGGGCTATGCACAAGCCTGCCCGAATGTCGGAAAACTGCTGACCAACCTGAGTTTCACCCAGGAAATGGAGAACAGCATCATGGCGGAGGTGGTGAATAAAAAAGTCAGCAACGCTGATGCGGCGAAGGCCTGGATCAAGGTCAATCCGGCGGTGCTGGATAAGTGGCTCGATGGCGTAAAAACCGTGGACGGCCAGGATGCGCTGGCGGCAGTCAAAGCCAAGCTCTAACCCCCCGACATCGATCCTTTTGGGAACTGGCTTTTGTGGGAGCTGGCTTGCCCGCGATGCAGACAACTCGGTCTGTCAGTTAGACAGAGGTGATGCTATCGCAGGCAAGCCAGCTGCCACGGGGGGCTGTGTGTGCTGATACCCTGATGCAAACCTTTCGAACCGAGCCTTTCATGCCCCGGCCCAACCGACACACTCTCTTCCCCTTCCTCGCCTGGCTCCCGCGCCAAACCCGCGCCAGCGTCGGCCGGGACGCGATGGTTGGCTTAAGCGGTGCCGTGCTCGCGCTGCCGCAGTCGATTGCCTACGCGCTGATCGCCGGTCTCCCACCCGAATACGGCTTGTACGCCGCCATCGTCCCGGTACTGATCGCCTGCCTGTGGGGTTCCTCCTGGCACCTGATCTGCGGGCCTACCGCCGCCATCTCCATCGTGCTCTACGCCAGCGTCAGCCCCTTGGCCGTGCCAGGGTCGAAGGACTACATCACGCTGATCCTGCTGCTGACCGTCCTCGCCGGCGTTTTCCAGTGGCTGCTGGGTCTGCTGCGCTTCGGCGCGCTGGTCAATTTCGTCTCTCATTCGGTGGTGCTGGGGTTCACCCTCGGCGCTGCCGTAGTGATCGCCTTGGGGCAGTTGCCCAACCTGCTGGGGTTGGACCTGCCCAGCCAAGCCACAGCGATCAAGAGTTTGCTGGCGCTCATCGATCACGCCGGCGAATGGGACCACGCCTCCCTCGCCTTGGGCCTGGGCACTTTGCTGGTGGGCGCGCTGCTCAAATACCGGGTGCCGCGCTGGCCAACACTGTTGATCGCCCTGGCCTTGGGCAGCCTGGCGGCGTGGTTGTGGCCGTCGATGTTCGGGCATGTGGCGCGGGTCAGTTCGTTTGTGGGCACACTGCCGCCGTTCAGCCCATTACCGATGGACCTGGACATGCTCCTGCGCCTGCTGCCGAGCGCGGTGGCGGTGGGCATGCTCGGGCTGGTGACCAGTTTGTCGATTGCGCGCTCGCTGTCGGCACGTTCGCAGCAATTGCTCGACGCCAATCAGGAAGTCCGCGCGCAGGGCTTATCCAATATCGTCGGCGGATTTTTCTCTGGCTACTTGTCGGCCGGTTCCTTTACACGCTCCGGCCTCAGTTACGAGGCGGGCGCTTGCTCACCCTTGGCAGGCGTGTTTTCCGCCGGCTGGGTGGCGTTGTTTGCCGTATTTGGGGCGGCATTGATCGCGCACATACCAATCCCCAGCATGGCCGCGAGCATCCTGCTGATTTGCTGGGGCCTGGTGGATCATCGCGGCATCCGCGCGCTGTTTCGCGTGAGCCGCGCAGAATTTGTGGTGATGAGCCTGACGTGCGTTGCCACCTTGCTGCTGGAGCTGCAAACGGCGATTTACGCCGGGGTGCTGGCGTCGCTGTTCTTCTATCTCAAACGCACCTCGCAACCGCGTGTTCAGCAGTGGCGCGACGGTGATGAGGATGTATTGCGGGTGGGAGGCTCGATCTTTTTCGGCGCCAGCCATTACCTGCAAGTGCGCCTGCAGAGCTTGCAGGGTGAGCGGGTGGTGATCGAAGCGCAGCAGATCAACTTTATCGACTATTCCGGGGTGGAGATGCTGCACCAGGAGGCGCGTCGATTGAAGGGGTTGGGGCGTAGCCTGACGTTGCGCAGGGCCAGGCCGCAGGTGGTGGAAGAGCTGAAAAAACTCGAAGGGGCCGACAACTGCCCCATCCATTTCGAAGAATAAACACGGTTAAACAATGTGGGAGCTGGCTTGCCTGCGATAGCGGTGGATCAGCCAGCACCTCTGTATCTGTTACACCGCCATCGCAGGCAAGCCAGCTCCCACATTAGACCGTGTTCACTTTTAGATTGATGCCGCAGCCAATTGCCTACGCAACTCAGCCAACACCGGCGCCGACTCCGGGCGCACACCGCGCCACAGGAAGAACGCTTCCGCCGCCTGCTCCACGAGCATGCCCAGGCCATCCATCGCCACTGCTGCGCCATGCTCTGTCGCCCAACGGCAGAACGCGGTGGGTTCCTTGGCGTACATCATGTCGTAGCAAAAGGTCTTGCCCGGCTCGATCAGGCTGCTGGCAATCGGCGGTACATCGCCTGACAGGCTCGCGGACGTGGCATTGATGATCAGGTCCACCGGCTCACGCAGCCAGTCGAAACCGCTGGCCGACACAGGGCCCAGATCGTCAAACAGCTCGGCGAGCAACTCGGCCTTTTCCACCGTGCGGTTGGCGATGATCAGCGCGGCAGGCTGCTCGGCCAGCAGGGGCTCCAACGCCCCACGCACCGCGCCGCCAGCACCGAGCAACAGGATGCGTTTGCCTTGCAGGTTCAACCCGGCATTCACCTTCAGGTCGCGCACCAGGCCGGCGCCGTCGGTGTTGTCACCCAGCAGGGTGCCGTCGGCCAGCTTGCTCAGGGTGTTCACCGCGCCGGCGCGCTGGGCACGCTCAGTCAGGCTGTTGGCCAAGCGGTAGGCGTCTTCCTTGAATGGCACCGTGACATTGGCGCCACGGCCTTGCTGAAAAAACTCACGGGCACAGCCGGTGAAATCCTCCAAAGGCGCGAGCAAGGTGCTGTAGTCCAGTTGCTCGCCGGTCTGCTCGGCGAACATGCGATGAATCAACGGCGACTTGCTGTGGCCGATAGGGTTGCCGAACACCACATAACGGTCCATCAGACAGCCGCCTTGGGCGCGGCGAGGCCGAGCCAGTCGCGGTCTTGCAGGAAGTAATCGGTGAGACGCGCCTCTTCGCTACCGGCCTCGGCCTTCCAGTCATAGCTCCAGCGCACTTGCGGTGGCAGCGACATCAGGATCGACTCGGTGCGCCCGCCCGACTGCAGGCCGAACAGGGTGCCACGGTCGTAGACCAGGTTGAATTCGACGTAGCGTCCTCGGCGGAACTCCTGGAACTGGCGCTGCTGTTCGGTGTAAGCCATGGCCTTGCGGCGCTGCACGATCGGCAGGTAGGCGTCGATATACGCATTGCCGATGGCGCGGATGAAGGCGAAGCAGGTGTCGAAGTCCCACTCGTTCAGATCGTCGAAGAACAGGCCGCCGATGCCGCGCGGTTCGTTGCGGTGCTTGATATGGAAATACGTATCGCACCAGGCTTTGTAGCGCGAGTACACGTCCGGCCCGAACCGCGCACAGGCCTGCTCGGCAACGCGGTGCCAGTGGATGCAGTCTTCCTCGTTGCCGTAGTAGGGCGTGAGGTCGAAGCCGCCCCCGAACCACCACACCGGTTCTTCGCCTTCTTTTTCGGCGATGAAAAAGCGCACATTGGCGTGGGAGGTCGGCACATGCGGGTTGTGCGGGTGGATCACCAACGACACGCCCAAGGCTTCAAACCCGCGACCGGCCAGCTCGGGGCGATGCGCGCTGGCGGACGGTGGGAGACCGCTGCCGAACACGTGGGAAAAGTTAACGCCGCCTTTTTCGATGACCGTACCGTTTTCGATCACACGGGTGCGACCGCCGCCACCGGCAGGCCGGGTCCAGGCGTCTTCGATAAAGCGAGTGTCCGTCTCGAAGGTTTCCAGGGCGCTGCAAATGCGGTCTTGCAGGTCGAGCAGGTAGGCTTTAACAGCCTCGGTGCGGGTAGTCATGGCATCACCTTGAATCGGGCAAAGCTACGCGAGGCCATGCGGCGTCGGCGGCAAATGGGCGCACAGGATACCACTGCGATTACGTGGCACTGCACTTAGGTGCGCCGCAGTTGACGAAGATCAAGCATAGGAGTGGGATAGAGGGCTACGCGAATTCGACCTCAGGAGAAGTGCAGATGGCCAAACGTATCCAGTTCAGCGCCCATGGCGGCCCCGAAGTGCTTGAGTATGTGGACTACACGCCGGCAGAACCTGGCCCGCAGCAGGTTCGTGTGCGCAACGAGGCCATCGGCCTGAACTTCATCGACACCTACTTCCGCAGCGGCCTCTACGCGCCGCCGGCCCTGCCCTCGGGCCTGGGCGCAGAGGGCGCCGGTGTGGTCGATGCCGTGGGCAGCGAGGTTACGCAATTCAAAGTCGGCGACCGCGTAGCCTACGGCAGCGGCCCGCTGGGCGCCTACAGCGAATTGCACGTACTGCCCGCCGCCAACCTGGTGCATCTGCCGGACGGGATCAGCTTCGAACAGGCTGCCGGTGCGATGCTCAAAGGCCTGACCGTGCAGTACCTGCTGCGTCAAACCTACGAATTGAAGGGCGGCGAAACCATTCTGTTCCACGCCGCCGCCGGTGGTGTGGGCTCGCTGGCCTGCCAATGGGCCAAAGCCCTGGGCGTGAAGCTCATCGGTACGGTGAGCTCGCCGGAAAAAGCCGCCTTGGCCAAATCCCTCGGCGCCTGGGAAACGATCGACTACAGCAAGGAAAACGTCGCACAACGCGTACTGGAATTGACCGACGGCAAAAAAGTCCCGGTGGTGTACGACGGCGTCGGCAAGGACACCTGGCTGACCTCGCTGGACAGCGTGGCGCCACGTGGGCTGGTGGTGAGTTTTGGTAATGCGTCGGGCGCGGTGGACGGGGTGAACCTGGGCATTCTGGCGGCCAAGGGCTCGCTGTATGTCACCCGGCCGACCTTGGCGACTTACGCCAGCAACCCGAAAGACTTGCAGGCGATGGCAGATGATTTGTTCTCGATGATCAAGAGCGGCAAGGTGCGCATTGACATCAACCAGCGGTTTTCGCTGGCGGACGCGGCGAAGGCGCAGACTGAGCTGTCGGGGCGGCGGACTACTGGGTCGACCATTTTGTTGCCGTGAGGCGATAGATCGCTGGGGTCAGTAATGGCCTCATCGCGGGCAAGCCCGGCTCCCACACTTTGATCGCATTCCAACTGAAGGAACGCGACCGAATGTGGGAGCGGGGTTGCCCGCAATGGCCGACCTCGGTCTCAGGAAGGCCGCACCACCTCACCCGTCGCCAAATCGCGAATCAGGCTCGGGTTCTTGCGCCCACCCAGAGCGCCGCCCAATACCCGATCTACCTGGCCACGGAAGTATTGCTCCACGCGAAGCCGCGTGCGCGCAGCCGGGCGCCCTTGCGGGTTAGCCGAGGTGGAAATCAGCGGCCCGACCAGCGAGCACAAATCCCGCACCAGCGGATGATCAGTCACCCGCAACGCCACCGTGTCATGCACACCCGTTACCCACTCAGGCAGCAAGTCCTGATGGGGCACCAGCCAGGTGTTGGGCCCAGGCCAGGTGCTGGCCATGCGCTCGATCCAGGTGTCCGGGAAGTCTTCAAAGAGAAAATCGAACTGGCGAATATTGTCCGCCACCAGGATCAGGCCCTTGTCCACCGACCGATTCTTGATCGCCAGCAGCCGGTCCACCGCTTCTTCGTTCCACGGATCGCAGCCAAGGCCCCAGACCGCTTCGGTCGGGTAGGCAATCACCGCGCCTGCGCGAATTTCCCGTGCGGTTTCCAGCACACGCCACCTGTTGACCATTACTCACTCTCCGGACTAAAGCTCTGCGCAGTTTACCGATCTTCTTTACAAAACCTAGCAGCGCGCAAGCCAGCGCCCGCTTTCGCAGATCACCTGGCCTTCGAGCTCAAGCTCGGTGAGGGTAGCCAGCACCTGGGACAATGGCCGCCCGCTGGCAAGGGCCAAGCCCTCGCTGGTGTGAGGCGCGGCATGCAGCAGCGCCACCAGCGGATGCGTGACCGGCACGGGCGCCGGCCGGGACAGCGCCTGCCAGCCACGTAACCCTTCCAGAATGTGCTCGATGGATTCCACCAGCGTCGCGCCATCGCGGATCAATTGGTGGCAGCCTTTGGCACCGGGGTGATGGATGGAACCCGGGATCGCATACACCTCGCGCCCTTGCTCGGCCGCCAGCCGCGCGGTGATCAGCGAGCCACTGGCCATGCTGGCTTCCACCACCAGCACGCCCAGCGACAGGCCACTGATGATCCGGTTGCGCCGGGGGAAGTTGCCAGCCTGTGGCGAGGCGTCCAACGGAAACTCGGAAACCACCGCGCTGCCCTGGGCAATCATCGTGGCTGCGAGCTGCCGGTGGCGCTGTGGATAAAAGTTTTCAAGCCCGGTGCCGAGCACGCCGATTGTCTGGCCGCCGACATCCAGCGCTGCCTGGTGAGCCGCGCCGTCTATGCCCAACGCAAGACCACTGGTGATGACAAAACCGGCGCTCGCCAAGCTGCGGGAAAAGGCCGCTGCGGTGTCCATGCCGGGTCGCGACGCACGGCGACTGCCGACCATGGCCAACTGCGGTTTTTCCAGGATTTTGGGGTCACCGGCGACGAACAATAGCGGCGGGGCATCGTCGATCTGGGCGAGGAGTGCCGGGTACTCAGGTTGGTCCCACATCAGCAAATGCTGGGCCGGCTGCTCCAACCACGCCAATGCTTCACTGGCACCGTCGCGTATTTCAGGGCTGCGGCGGGCATCGGCGCTCACGGCCGGCAACCCGAGGGAACGCCATGCACTGGCAGGGGCGCTGATGGCTTTTGAGGCAGAGCCGAAGGCTTCGAGCAACACACGAAAACGCTTGGAACCCAGTTCTGGCAGCCTGTGCAAGCGTAGTCGAGCTTCCAGTTCTGACGGGGAAATTTCGCTGCTGTTTATCGGATACATTTGATCATCCTTGACCGGAACAAGCTGTGGATAACTCTGTTGGTAACTTATTTAGCAGGCTATTTATTGTGTTTGTTGGGCAGTCTCGAATCGGTCCATGACTGCCAGCGAGCGTGAGGCGCTGAGAACCAGGCCATAGCTGAGCTTTTCATAGGTGCGAAACACCAGCAGCGTGCCGGCGCGTTCATCGGGGAGTTGGGTTGCCGCGCCGGTGAGGTTGTCGCGGATCGTCTCGCCGGCTTTGATCACGGTCAGCAATTGGCCTTCAACCAGCCCGTCGCGTCGGCCTTTGTTCAGGGTAACGGCGTCCAGTACGCCAATCTGGGTGACGCCTTTGGGAATGTCGATGATGTGCCCCTTAACAAAGGACGCACGCTTCACCGGGGCCGGGTCAACCGGAGGTTCGGCGCGCAGCAGCCGATCGCCGGGACGTACTTCCTGGGTGACTCGCTGCACCGCCAGCGTAGTGAGATCGCCGGCCATTACGAAGCGCGCGGTGCCGATGTTGTCGGCGTTGATGCCCAGCAATTCCTGAGTGTCGGGGTCGGTGTAGGCCTTGGCGCGGCGAAAAATCCCGTAATTGGGCTGTGTGGGGTCCAGGGCGCCCCTTGCATACACACGGTCGCCGTTGGCACCCAGCACCCGGCCCGCGTCGGCCGCGACAATGTAAGGCGCGTTGTCCAGGTCGTGGGCCGTGTCGAGTATGCGGTTGTGCAGCAAAAAGTACTGGATGGCCTGCTGCGTCGCTGGCTCCAGGCGCTGGCCAGGCGGTGGGATCAAGGCCATCGTGAGCGGCGTCCACAGCAGCAAGACGAGTAGCGATTTCCTCATGGGGTCAATCTCCTTTATTATGTGCGTTCGCGTGAAATGCCATAGCCTTCGCGGCTTTCGAACCTTTCACACCGGCTGCCTGGGTCCATCCCACCGCCGATTTGCCTCTACCTCACATGTGCAGCAATTACGCTTATGGCTATTTTGAACATCCTCGAATTTCCCGACTCGCGCCTGCGCACGATCGCCAAACCGGTGGCCGTAGTGGACGACAAGGTTCGTCAGTTGGTCGATGACATGTTTGAAACAATGTATGAAGCCCCGGGCATCGGCCTCGCCGCCACCCAGGTCAACGTGCATCAGCGCGTTGTGGTCATGGACCTGTCGGAAGATCGCAGCGAACCGCGGGTGTTTATCAACCCCGAGTTCGAACCGCTGACCGAAGAGATGGGCGAATACCAGGAAGGCTGCCTCTCGGTGCCGGAGTTCTACGAGAACGTCGAACGCCCGCTGCGCGTGAAGATCAAGGCACTGGACCGTGACGGCAAGCCCTACGAGCTGATCGCCGATGGCCTGCTGGCCGTGTGCATCCAGCACGAGTGCGACCACCTCAACGGCAAGCTGTTTGTCGATTACCTGTCCACGCTTAAACGCGACCGGATCAAGAAGAAGCTGGAAAAAAAGCATCGCCAGCAAGCTTGATGCCCTTCTTCCAAAGGCTTGCTGCGGCAAGCCTTTTTCTTTTGTGACTGTTTTTAACCGAGACCTCCCATGACCGAGCCACTGCGCATTGTTTTTGCCGGCACTCCCGAATTCGCTGCCGAACACCTCAAGGCGCTGCTTGCCAGCCCTTATGACATTGTCGCGGTGTACACCCAGCCGGACCGCCCGGCCGGTCGCGGGCAAAAACTGATGCCGAGCCCGGTCAAGCAGCTGGCGCTGGAACACAACATCCCTGTGCTGCAACCGCCAACCCTGCGCAACGCCGAGGCCCAGACGGAGCTGGCGGCGTTGAAGCCAGACCTGCTGGTGGTCGTGGCCTATGGCTTGATCCTGCCTCAGGCGGTGCTGGATATCCCGCGCCTGGGCTGCATCAACAGCCACGCTTCGCTGTTGCCACGCTGGCGCGGTGCGGCGCCGATCCAGCGCGCCGTGGAAGCTGGCGACCGTGAAAGCGGTGTGACCGTGATGCGCATGGAGGCGGGCCTGGACACCGGCCCGATGCTGCTGAAAGTCACCACCCCGATCACCGCCCAAGACACCGGCGGCAGCCTGCATGACCGTCTAGCCGAGCTGGGCCCGCCCGCTGTGGTCCAGGCCATCGCCGGCCTGGCTGCCGGCACCCTCGAAGGCGAAGTGCAGGACGACAGCCTCGCCACCTACGCCCACAAACTGAATAAAGACGAAGCGCGCATCGACTGGAGCCGCCCGGCCGTAGAGCTGGAGCGCCTGGTGCGCGCCTTCAACCCATGGCCGATCTGCCACAGCACACTCAGTGGCGAAGCCCTGAAAGTGCTGGCCGCCACCCTGGCTGAAGGCAAGGGCGCCCCCGGCGAAATCATCGGCGCCAGCAAAGAAGGCCTGTTGGTCGCCTGCGGTGAACAGGCGCTGTGCCTGACCCGTCTGCAATTGCCCGGCGGTAAGGCGCTTAATTTCAGCGATTTGTTCAACAGCCGTCGTGAGAAATTTGCCCTGGGCACGGTTCTTGGGGCGGTCGCTCAATGAACCCGCGTCTGGCCGCCGCCAAGGCCCTCGCCGCCGTACTGAATGGCAAGGCTTCACTGAACAGTTCGCTGCCTACGCAGCTGGATAAGGTTGAAGACCGTGATCGCGGTTTCACCCAGGACCTGGCCTTTGGCACCGCACGCTGGCAGCCACGCTTGTCGGCGCTGGCGGCCAAGCTGCTGCAAAAGCCGTTCAAAGCGGCGGATGCGGATGTGGAAGCGCTGCTGCTGGTCGGCCTCTACCAATTGCTCTACACCCGCGTGCCGGCCCACGCCGCCATCGGTGAAACCGTTGGGTGCGCCGACAAGCTGAAAAAACCTTGGGCCAAGGCGCTGCTCAACGCCGTGCTACGCCGCGCCCAGCGCGAGAGCGAGGCGCTGCTGGCCGAGCTGGAACACGACCCGGTGGTGCGCACCGCACACCCGCGCTGGCTGCAAAAGTCCCTGAAAGCCTTCTGGCCTGAGCAATGGGAAGCCATCTGCGCGGCCAACAATGCGCACCCGCCAATGATTCTTCGGGTCAACCGTCGCCATCACAGCCGCAACACCTACCTGCAACTGCTCACCGACGCCGGCATCAACGCCACGCCGTGCGTGTACAGCGTCGACGGCATCGTGCTGGAAGCGGCCACCGACGTACGCAGCCTGCCTGGTTTTGCCGAAGGCTGGATCAGCGTGCAGGACGAAGCCGCGCAACTGGCCGCCGACCTGCTCGACCTGGCGCCCGGCCAACGCGTGCTCGACGCCTGCTGCGCGCCGGGCGGCAAGACCTGTCACATTCTGGAAGTCGAAAAAGACCTCGCCGCTGTCGTCGCCGTCGACCTGGAAGCCAAGCGCCTGGTGCGCGTGCGTGAAAACCTCGCCCGCCTGGGCTTGAGCGCCGAGCTGATCGCCGCTGACGGCCGCGACACCGCCACTTGGTGGGACGGCAAACCCTTCCAGCGCATCCTGCTGGACGCGCCGTGCTCCGCCACCGGCGTGATTCGCCGCCACCCGGACATCAAGCTGACCCGCCAACCCGACGACATCGCCGCCCTGGCCGGGCTGCAAGGCGAACTGCTCGACGCCCTGTGGCCAACCCTGGAAGTCGGCGGCATTCTGCTCTACGCCACCTGCTCGACCTTGCCCACCGAGAACACCGAAGTGATCGAAGCCTTCCTCGCCCGCACCAGCGGCGCGCGCGAGCTGGACCTCGCCACGGCAGCCGGCATCAAGCAGCCTCACGGCCGTCAGCTGCTCGCGCAAGAAGGCGGACACGATGGCTTCTACTACGCCAAACTGATCAAGATTGCCGCCGCGCGCGGCTAATGGGTTTAAGGGAGTGACCGGATGAAAATCATCATCCTTGGGGCAGGGCAGGTCGGCGGCACGCTGGCCGAGCATTTGGCCAGCGAAGCCAACGACATCACGGTGGTCGACACCGATGCCGAGCGCCTGCGCAACCTCGGCGACCGTCTCGACATCCGCACCGTGCAAGGCCGCGCATCATTCCCGACGGTGCTGCGCCAAGCCGGTGCCGACGATGCCGACATGCTGGTGGCCGTCACCAATAGTGACGAGACCAATATGGTCGCCTGCCAGGTCGCCCACACCCTATTTCACACGCCCACCAAAATCGCCCGCGTCCGTGAGGCGGCTTACCTGACCCGTGCAGGGCTTTTCGACAACGACGCGATTCCAGTGGACGTGCTGATCAGCCCCGAACAAGTGGTGACTCACTACATCAAGCGCCTGATCGAAATTCCGGGCGCCTTGCAGGTGATCGACTTTGCCGAGGGCAAGGCGCAATTGGTCGCCGTTAAAGCCTATTACGGCGGTCCGCTGGTGGGCCAGCAACTGCGCCAGTTGCGCGAGCACATGCCGAATGTAGAAACCCGCGTGGCGGCGATTTTCCGGCGCGACCGGCCGATCCTGCCCCAGGGCGATACCGTGATCGAGGCCGACGACGAAGTATTTTTCATCGCCGCCAAAGCGAATATTCGCGCGGTCATGAGCGAAATGCGCCGGCTGGACGAGACCTACAAACGCATCGTCATCGCCGGCGGTGGGCAGATCGGCGAGCGCTTGGCCGAAGCCATCGAAAGCCGCTACCAGGTGAAGATCATCGAGATGAACCCGGCGCGCTGCCGGCATTTGTCCGACACCCTCGACAGCACCGTCGTACTGCAAGGCAGCGCCTCGGATCGCGACCTGCTGATGGAAGAGAACATCGCCGACGCCGATATTTTCCTGGCACTGACCAACGATGACGAGGCCAATATCATGTCCTCGCTGTTGGCCAAGCGGCTGGGGGCGAAGAAGGTGATGACCATCATCAACAACCCGGCCTACGTCGACTTGATCCAGGGTGGCGATATCGACATCGCCATCAGCCCGCAGCTGGCCACCATCGGCACCTTGCTGGCTCATGTGCGCCGTGGCGATATCGTCAGCGTGCACTCACTGCGCCGGGGCGCGGCGGAAGCCATTGAGGCGATTGCCCATGGCGACTCAAAGTCGAGCAAGGTGATCGGCAAGGCCATCCGCGATATCGGCTTGCCGCCGGGCACCACCATTGGCGCGATCATTCGTGACGAAGAGGTGCTCATCGCCCACGACGATACGGTGATCGTCACGGGCGACCATGTGATTCTGTTTCTGGTGGACAAAAAACATATCCGCGATGTGGAGAAGTTGTTCCACGTGGGCTTGAGCTTTTTCTGATCAAAACATTCAGGTGAGCCTGCCGTCGTCATCGCGGGCAAGCCCGCTCCCACAGGTGATCGCGTTTTAGCGCGCAAGCGGGATTGCCCGCGATGACGCGATTGAAAACCTTACCCAGCTGAAAGGACACGCCACCATGCTCGAATCCCTGGAAAAAATGCTCGCCAAGGGTGTGGATAATTCATTGCTGCGCTTTGGCTTGGGCAAGGGTTATCTGGACGCGAAGGACAACGCCAAGGCGGCCGAGCATTTGCACAAGTGTGTCGAGTTTGATCCGAAGTATTCGGCGGCGTGGAAGTTGTTGGGCAAGGCGCAGGCGGCGTTGGGCGATAGTGCGGCGGCGCGGCTGGCGTGGGAGAAGGGCATTGAAGCGGCCCAGGCCCATGGCGACAAGCAGGCCGAAAAAGAGATGACAGTGTTCCTGAAAAAGCTCGACCGCCAGGCCTGAATGGCGATCACACATGTGGGAGCGGGCTTGCCCGCGCAGGCGGAGTGTCAGTCACTGAATGTGTAGCTGATACACCGCCTTCGCGAGCAAGCCCGCTCCCACATTGGTTTTGCATCGACCTTGAGTCAGTCGAGTATCAATACCACCGCGCCTCACCCGGCGGGCGTTTCTTGAAGCGTTTCATGCTCCACATGTATTGGCTCGGGTAGGCGCCGACATAGCGCTCCACCACCTTGCTCATCGCCGCGCAGGATGTGGCGGTGTCGGTGCTGTACATGTCTTCCGGCGCCGCTTCCAGAATCACTTTGTAACCTGAACCGTCCGGCAGCCGCAGCGCATGCAGGAACACGCCCACCGCCTTATGGCCCGCAAGCATGTTCGGCACAAACTTGCTGGTCAGCGCCTGGGTGGCGAAGAACGGCACGAAGATCCCGGCCGATTCCGCCGGCTCCGGGTCGGCGGGAATGCCCACCTGGCCGCCTTTGCGCACTTCCTTGATCACGCTGAGAATGCCTTCCTTGGTGGACGCCGCCACGCGGTTGCCCAATTGCACGCGCTGTTTTTGCAGCAGTTCATCCACCGCCTTGAGCTTGGGCGGGCGGTAGAAAATGATCGGTTTGCACTGGTTGCAATAAAAGTGATTGAGCACTTCCCAGTTGCCCAGGTGGCTGGTGATGCCCACCACGCCTTTGCCCGAGGCCAGGGCTTCGTGCAGCACTTCGAGGCCTTCGACTTCGCGCACCAGGTCGATGGAACGCTGGGCCGGCCAGATCCAGGCGCAGGCGCTTTCCGTCAGGGACTTGCCGATGTCCATCAAGCTCTGGCCGACCAGGCGCTCGCGGGCGGCGGGGTCCATGTCCGGGAAGCATTTGGAGAGATTGATCCGCACTGTTTCGCGGGAGCGGTTGGGGGTTTTCCACATGATCCAGCCAATTGCCGTGCCCACGGCCTGAACAGCGCGCCAAGGCAACAAGGCAAACAACCGAAGAGCGCCTACCAGCAAGGCGCCTTTAAACTTTTCCACAGGTCACTCCTGATCGTGTGTGGTGCGCAAAGCCGGCATTCTAACCGGCGTTGGCCAAGTCCGCGTAACGGTCGCAGTCTTGAGTGTGGTCCATGACCATCCCGCTGGCCTGCATGAAGGCGTAGCAAATGGTCGGGCCGACGAAGGTGAAGCCGGCTTTTTTCAAGGCGCGACTCATGGCTTCAGCCTCGGGCGTAATCGCAGGGACCTCGCTGCGGTCCTTGAAGTGATTGACCTTGGGCACGCCGCCCACGAACGACCAGAGCAAACCCACTGGGTCTTCCAGCGCCAGCCAGGCCGCGGCATTGCGGCGGGTGGCGTTGAGCTTCAGGCGATTGCGCACGATGCCAGGGTCGAGCATCAGCGCCTCGATCTCGGCATCGCTGAGGCGCGCCAGACGCTGTGCATCAAAGCCGAACAGGACCTTACGATAATGCTCGCGTTTGCGTAAAACGGTGATCCAGGACAGGCCCGCCTGGAACCCTTCGAGCAAAAGCAACTCGAACAGACCCTGCGCATCGCGCAGCGGCGTTCCCCACTCCTGATCGTGATAAGCCATGTACAGCGGATCTTCAGAACACCAAAAGCAGCGTGGCATAAGGCTCCAGGGGATGGTGGCGCGGCCGAATCGGGTATACTCCCGCTCTTAAATCGCAGCCCAAGTAACAGGTG
>Ga0153931_100162_pt1 | contig 24638 bp, 18 predicted proteins | sample TSNJ015MetaG_FD_104730 | JGI IMG/M metagenome (GOLD analysis project Ga0153931, IMG submission 104730) | Attine ant fungus gardens microbial communities from New Jersey, USA - TSNJ015 MetaG | ecosystem: Host-associated > Fungi > Mycelium > Unclassified | place: USA: New Jersey, Wharton State... | reverse complement strand
GGAGGCGATGCCCCCGGATGGACACCGTAGCGAGGGAACACTGAGCCTAAGCGAAGTGCCGTACGCCGGGGCAAAGCCTTTTGGGTTACCTTTTCGGCGTTTGGAAAAGGTGACTCGCTGTAAAAGCGAAACCGCCAGCGGCGACACCCGCAGAAACGGATATGCCCCCAATCCAAAAAAACCAAACCCCTTAACCCGAAGTCTGGCAAAAGTGACCCGCCGCAACGGCGAAACCGTAATCAGCAACCCCCGCAGCAACGGATATGCCCCCAATCCAAACATTGACCCATCCTCAAGCCATGCGTAGCCTTGCGCTTTCGAGGTTCTTCGGCCCACGCCGAAGCTAAGAAGGGAACGCGGTCAAAGCCGCGGCTGCCCCCGCAACTGTGAACGGTGAAATTCGTTGCCACGCCACTGCCAGCTCAATCCACAGAGCCAGCGGGAAGGCGCAGCGAATGCCGGGCCCAAGGCCTGAACACCGTCAGCCAGGAGACCTGCCTCGTGACAGATTTCTCACTACAACCGGGCGGGGTGATCCGGTGGCGAATTCTTTCGCGCGCACGTTCGCAGCGGATCTCGTCCCGTATGCCCGCCACCTTGCCAAAGGGCATCCGATGAAAACACTGGCCAAACTCCCCGTCACCATCGTCACCGGTTTCCTCGGCTCGGGCAAAACCACCTTGCTGCGACACATGCTCGACAACGCTCAGGGCCGTCGCATCGCCGTGATCGTCAACGAGTTCGGCGAACTGGGCATCGACGGTGAAATCCTCAAGCAATGCACCATCGGCTGCACCGAAGAAGAAGCCACCGGCCGCGTCTACGAACTGGCCAACGGCTGCCTGTGCTGCACGGTGCAGGAAGAGTTCTTCCCGGTGATGCGTGAACTGGTCGCCCGTCGCGGTGATCTCGACCACATTCTGATCGAAACGTCCGGTCTGGCCCTGCCAAAACCACTGGTGCAGGCCTTCCAGTGGCCGGAAATCCGCAGTGCCTGCACCGTGGATGCGGTGATCACCGTGGTCGACAGCCCGGCCGTGGCCGCCGGCACCTTCGCCGCGTTCCCGGATCAGGTCGATGCCCAGCGCAAACTCGATCCGAACCTCGATCACGAATCGCCACTTCATGAGTTGTTCGCCGACCAACTGGCCAGCGCCGATCTGGTGATCCTGAACAAGGCCGACCAGACCAGCGCGGAAGATCTGGCTCGCGTTCGCGCTGAAGTCGCCGAAGAACTGCCGCCCGCAGTAAAAATCATCGAAGCCAGCAACGGTCGCCTGCCGCTGGACGTGCTGATCGGCCTCGGCGCCGGCTCTGAAGAACACATCGACAGCCGCCACAGCCATCACGACCACCACCACGACGGTGATGACGATCACGATGACCACGATCACGACGCCTTCGATTCGATCTCGATCGAACTGCCGCAAGCCGACGAAAGCCTGCTGCTCGACGCGCTGACGCAACTGGTGGTCAAGCACGGCATCCTGCGCGTGAAGGGCTTCGCGGCGATTCCGAACAAGCCGATGCGCCTGTTGATTCAAGGCGTGGGCACGCGTTTCGACAAGCACTTCGACCGGCAGTGGGGCGCTGACGAAGCGCGCGTCACCCGTCTGGTGCTGATCGGTCAGGAACTCGACGCTGCGCAACTCGAAGCGCAACTGCGCGCCGCGCTCAGCGTTTAAGCCATGCACCTGCTCAGGACCCAGCCCGGCGGTTTCGTGTCGGATGACAACATCGCCGACCTTGGACAAACCCCCGCCGAGCTGGTGATCCTGTGCAGTGGCGATTCCAGCCTGGCGCTGCTCGCCGAAGCGGCGCAGCAACTGCCTGAGGACTACCCGAGCCTGCGCCTGGCCAATCCGATGCAGGTGCAGAATCACGCCTCGGTCGATCTGTATGTCGATGAGGTGTTGCGTCACGCCAAGGTCATTCTGATTTCGCTGCACGGCGGCATCGCCTATTGGCGTTACGGTGTCGAGCGTCTGGTGGAGTTGTCCGAGCGCGGCGTGCAGGTGATTCTGGTGCCCGGTGATGATCGTCCCGACCCGGAACTCAGCGATCTGAGCACCGTGCCCGCCGAAGATCGCGACCGCCTCTGGCAGTTCCTGCGCCAGGGCGGCATGGGCAATGCTCTGGATTTTTTTCGTTGTCTGGCCAACCGCTGGCTGGCGCGGGATTACGCCTGGGGCGAGCCGCAAGCGCTGCCGCGTACGGCGATTTACCACCCACAGAAAAACACCGCCGCACTGAGCGACTGGCAAGCCGATTGGCAGCCGGGTCGCCCGGTGACGGCGGTGTTGTTTTATCGCTCGCATTTGCAAGCGGCCAACACCGCGTTCATCGATGTGTTTTGCCAGCGCTTGCAGGCGGCGGGGCTTAATCCGTTGCCGATCGCCGTCGCCAGCCTGAAAGAACCCGGCTGCCTGTCGGTGGTCGAGGACTGGCTGGATGAGGTCGAGGCGGCGGTGATTCTCAACACCACCGGCTTCGCGCAATCCAGCCCGGAAGCCCCGCATCTGCGGCCGTTCCGGCGCAATATTCCGGTGATTCAGGCGATCTGCGCTCAGGACAACGAACCCGGCTGGCGCGACAGCGAGCAAGGCCTGGGGCCGCGGGATCTGGCGATGCACATCGCCTTGCCGGAACTTGATGGACGCATCATCAGCCGGCCGATCAGCTTCAAGGATCTGGCCTGGCGCAGTGAGCGCAGTCAGTCCGACGTGGTCTGCTACCGGGCGCAACCCGAGCGCATGGATTTCGTCGCCGAACTGGCCCGGCGCTGGAGCGATCTGGCGCGGCTGCCGAACGCGGAAAAACGCATCGCGCTGATCCTCGCCAACTACCCGACTCGCGACGGCCGGATCGGCAATGGCGTCGGTCTTGATACGCCGGCGGCGGCGTTGAATATCCTGCGCGCGTTGCAGGCGGAAGGTTTTCCGCTGGCGGCTGAGTTGCCGGACAGCGGCACCGAACTGATCCAGCAATTGCTCGGCGGCGTCAGCAATGACCTCGACAGCATCGACCTGCGTCCGTGCCAGCAAAGCCTGGCGATGGACGCCTATCTGGCGATGTTCAACGCGCTGCCGGAAGCCAATCGCGCGGCAGTGCTGGAACGCTGGGGCGCGCCGCAAAACGACCCGATGTGTCGCGATGGACGGATGATGATCGCCGGTCTGCGTTTTGGCCTGACCTTCGTCGGCATTCAACCGGCGCGCGGTTATCAGGTCGATCCGAGCGCGGTGTATCACGACCCGGATCTGGTGCCACCGCACGGCTATCTGGCGTTCTATTTCTGGCTGCGCAACATCTACGGTGCCCACTCGGTGATTCACGTCGGCAAGCACGGCAACCTCGAATGGCTGCCGGGCAAGGGCGTGGGCCTTTCGGAGAATTGCTGGCCGGACGCGCTGCTCGGGCCGCTGCCGAATATCTATCCGTTTATCGTCAATGACCCGGGCGAGGGCGCCCAGGCCAAACGGCGTACGCAAGCGGTGATCATCGACCACCTGATGCCGCCGCTGACCCGCGCCGAAACCTACGGCCCGTTGCGCAATCTGGAGCTGCTGGCCGACGAATATTACGAGGCGCAATTGCTCGATCCGCGTCGCGCCCGCGAGCTGCAGCGCGATATTCTGCAACTGGTGCGCGAAACGCAGATCGACCGCGAACTGCAACTCGACGCCGGTCTGGACAGCGACGCCGATGCAGCGATCTGGCTGCCGCGTCTGGACACTTATTTGTGTGACCTTAAGGAATCGCAGATTCGCGATGGCCTGCACATTTTCGGCGAGTCGCCGACCGGACGTTTGCGCATCGATACGTTGCTGGCCTTGCTGCGCATTCCGCGTGGCGACGGCAAGGGCGCGCAGTCGAGTTTGCTGCGGGCGTTGGCCAAGGCGTTTGAGTTGGGCTTTGATCCGCTGGATTGTGCGCTTGCCGATCCCTGGAACGGCCCACGTCCGATAGCGCTGCAAAACGTCAGCGACGAAGTCTGGCGCAGCGCCGGCGACACCCGCGAACGCCTCGAACTGTTCGCCACCCAACTGATTTCCGAAACAGTGCACGCCCCTTGTAGGAGTGAGCCTGCTCGCGATAGCGGTGTGTCATTCAACACTGAATTGCCTGACCTGACGCCATCGCGAGCAGGCTCACTCCTACAGGAACCGAGGGGGGCTGAAGTGAGGGCAATCATTGATAACCTGCGCGAAGTCGTCGCCCCACGCCTCGACGCCTGCGGCCCCGCTGAAATGCGTGGTCTGCTCGACGCCCTCGGCGGTCGCTTCGTCCCCGCCGGCCCAAGCGGCGCGCCCAGTCGTGGCCGTCTTGACGTGTTGCCTACCGGGCGCAACTTCTACTCGGTGGACGTGCGCAACCTGCCGACCACCACCGCGTGGCGCATCGGTTTCCAGTCCGCCACGTTGATCCTTGAGCGCCACTTGCAGGATCACGGCGATCACCTGCGTCAGCTCGGCCTGTCAGTGTGGGGCACCGCGACCATGCGCACTGGCGGTGACGACATCGCTCAGGCCATGGCGCTAATGGGCGTGCGTCCGGTGTGGGCCACCGGCAGTCAGCGCGTAGATGACTTCGAGATTCTGCCGCTGAGCCTGCTCGACCGGCCACGGGTCGATGTCACACTGCGGGTCTCGGGCTTCTTCCGCGATGCCTTTGCCAACCTGATTCGCCTGTTCGATGCGGCCGTGCAAGCGGTGGCGGCGCTGGACGAACCGGATGACCTCAATCCGCTGGCGGCGAAAGTGCGCGCCGAGCGTGAAGCGCTGTTGCAATCCGGGCTGGATGCCGATGCGGCGCGGCGCCAGGCCGGCTGGCGGATCTTCGGCGCCAAGCTCGGGGCTTACGGCGCCGGTGTGCAAGGCGCGATCGACGGGCGCCTGTGGCAGACCCGCGAGGATCTGGCCGAGGTCTACCTGAACTGGGGTGCCTACGCTTACGGCGGTTCTGACGAAGGCACCGCCGCCCGCGAGCAGTTCGTCCAGCGTCTGAGCCAGGTGCAGGCGGTGCTACAGAACCAGGACAATCGCGAGCATGACCTGCTCGACTCCAACGACTATTACCAGTTTCAGGGCGGTATGCTCGCAGCGGTGGAAACCCTGCGCGGGGAAGCGGCGGCCAGTTATCACGGCGATCACAGCCAGCCGGATCTGCCGAAAATCCGCACCCTGAAAGAAGAACTGAACCGGGTGATCCGCTCGCGGGCGGCCAATCCAAAATGGATCGACGGGGTCAAACGCCACGGTTATAAAGGCGCGTTCGAGCTGGCGGCGACGGTCGATAACCTGTTCGCCTTCGATGCCACCACGCAGCTGATTGACGATCATCAGTACGCGTTGCTGGCCGACGCTTATTTGCTCGATCCGGCGACCCGGGATTTTGTTCGCGAACACAATCCGCATGCGCTGCGCGACATGACCGAGCGCATGCTGGAAGCGCAGCAGCGCGGGATGTGGCAGGAACCCGGGGTCTACAAAGAGGCCCTGGAAAACCTGCTGCTGGATATAGAAGAAGACACCTGACACACCACGATACCTTGTAGGAGTGAGCCTGCTCGCGATAGCGGTGTATCAGCAAACCTATTTGTCGCTGACCCACCGCTATCGCGAGCAGGCTCACTCCTACATTGAAATGCATTCACTCCGACCATGACCGAGTATTGAAGATGACCGACACCCCGCATTTCCCGCTCTCCGCCGTGGTCGGCGCCGATGACCTGAAACTCGCGCTGTACCTCACCGCCATCGACCCGAAAATCGGTGGCGTGCTGATCGAAGGCCCGCGCGGCATGGCCAAATCGACCCTTGCCCGTGGCCTCGCCGATCTGCTGGCGAGCGGGCAGTTCGTCACCTTGCCGCTGGGTGCCACCGAAGAACGTCTGGTCGGCACCCTCGATCTCGACGCGGCGCTGAGCGCAGGCCGTGCGCAGTTTTCTCCCGGTGTATTGGCCAAGGCTGACGGCGGTGTGCTCTACGTCGATGAAGTGAACCTGTTGCCCGATCATCTGGTGGATCTGCTGCTTGATGTGGCGGCCAGCGGCACCAACCTGATCGAACGCGACGGCATCTCCCATCGGCATTCGGCGCGGTTCGTCTTGATCGGCACGATGAACCCGGAAGAGGGCGAATTGCGGCCACAGCTGCTTGACCGTTTCGGCCTGAACGTCGCCCTCAGCGGCCACACCGCGCCGACCGAACGCGGGCAGATTATCCGCCGCCGACTGGATTTCGACAGCGATCCACAGGCGTTCTGCGCGCAGTGGGAAGCACAGCAGCAAGCGCTGCGCGAACGCTGCGAACAGGCGCGCATCGCCTTGGCGAGCATTCCGCTGGACGACGACGCGTTGGCGAGCATCACCGAGCGTTGCTTTGCGGCGGGCGTCGATGGCTTGCGTGCCGATCTGGTCTGGCTGCGCGCCGCCCGTGCTCACGCGGCGTGGCGCGGTGCTGCAGCGATTGCCGAGCAAGACATCGACGCCGTGGCGGAATTTGCCCTGCGTCATCGCCGTCGTGAATCGTCTTCGTCCAGCCCGCAGCCTCCCGCGCAGAACTCAGCCAATACCCAAGCCGAACTAAGCGAGGGCCAGGGGCAGTGGGGCGACATGCCGGCCCCGGCACTGGCCACCGGTGCCCGCCGCGAAGTGCCGAGCTGGCCAAAAAAGTAACCGGCATTCGTCCCCGATCCGACGCGGGGGCGAATGCCAGACCCCGCGCCGGACGCCTCGATCACGGACGCCAGGGCAAGCGCCACACCGCGCGCAGCGGCCTGGTGAACTGGCCGGGGACGCTGCTCAACGGCCGCCCGCAAACCCGTGAGGACTTGCAGTTTCAGTTGCGCACTCGTTCGCCCCATGAGTTGTGGCTGGTGATCGTCGATGCGTCGGCTTCGACGCGTCGGCATCAGGCATTAAGTGATGCCAAAGGCCTGCTCGCACAATTGTTCGATGACGCTTATCGGCAACGGGCACGACTGGCACTGTTGACCGCCAGCGGTACCACGCCGAAATGGCAGGTTCAGGGTTTGAAGGCGTCGAGTGGCTTGCGCTCCTGGCTGGAGGCGTTGGGCGCTGGCGGCGGCACGCCATTGGTGGCGGCGTTGGCGCAGGCGCAGCAGTGGCTGGTGCAGCGGCAAAAGCGTTTTCCGGCCGAGCAGCAGCGCTTGCTGGTGGTCACGGATGGGCGTTTGAAAGCCTTGCCGTCGATGCCGGCGCTGGAGTGTCCGGGATTGTTGATCGACATTGAGCGCGGGCCCATCCGATTGGCACGGGCGCGGGAATTAGCGGCGGCGCTGAATGCGGATTATCGGCACATTGATGATCTGTGATGCCTGAGCGGGCCTCTTCGCGAGCAAGCCCGCTCCCACAAGGAATGTGAACGCTGCTTGACCTGTGGGAGCGGGCTTGCTCGCGAAGAGGTCACCTCGGTTCAAACGGATTTCATCAAAACTTGCAGCGCTGCTCTATGCTCCACCCCAGCCCAATCACAAGGAGTGAATCATGCGGGTACTGGTCGCCAATCCTCAGGACGATTTTCGCGTCAAAGCCTACGCCGGCACCAACGGCGTGTTGCTCGCCATGGACCTGGCCGAGCCCCGACGCAAAGGCCTGCTCGGCTTCGCCATCGAGAAGCAGCAGGGTGACAGGCCGTGGTTGTTCCTGTTCAATAGCCTGACGTTTCCCGGCAAGGCTCACACTTTCCCCCAGTATCACGCCACGCCCAGCGATAAGGCCCCTTTGCAGAAATTCCGCTGGGCCGATTACGCGGTGGATCCGGGGACAACGATGCACTATCGCGTGCATCTGGCCTACGGCACGGCGGATGCACCGCAACTGGGCGAATCACTGGAGCTGAGCATCACCAGTGACGATGGTCATCCGGCCAACCAAAGCGTGATCTTCAACCGCGCCGTGGCCGCCAGTCAGGCCTTTCAGCGCAAGTTTCCCGACCTCGACGCGCAAATCAGCGCCAACAAGAACCTGCCCATTGAAGCCTGGCCCGATGCGGCACGACTGTGGCTGGAGAACGGTCTGCTGGAGCGTTTGCTCGGGTACATCGAGCGCGCTGTCGACGCCAATTGGGCGCTGGATATCGCGATCTACGAGTATCAGTTGCAGGCGATCATCGAGGCGGTGAACGCGGCGTTCGCCCGCGGGGTTCAAGTGCGTGTGCTGTACCACGCTCGACCTGATGATTCCGATACCACCCTGAACGAAGCGAACCTGGCGAAGTTGCCGGCGGCAAACAAGCGCGCTCGCGTCACTCACGAGATCTTCCACGATAAATTTATTGTCCTCAGCCGTGTCGATGGCAGCGGGCAGCGCCAACCGCAGGCGGTGCTGTGCGGCAGTACCAATTTCACTGCCAATGGCGTGTATCGCCAGGCCAACGTGGTGCATACGCTCGACGACGTGACGATTGCCACGCGTTATTTGCAAACCTTCGAAGAAGTCTGGGCCAACCCCACCGATGTCGGCGCGACGCGTACCTGGATTACTCAACATAACCCGATGGACCCAACGCAGCCGCTGTTTGCCGGGTTCTCACCACGCAGCGGTGGTGGCGATTTGCGTGAGTTTGTCGAGATCATCGAGGTGGCCAAAAAGGACGTGTTGTTCGTCACGGCTTTTGCCCTGCCGGACATGATTCTCAACGCGCTGCTCGGCAAACCGCATGACGACATCCTGCGTTACGGTCTGCAAAACACCGCGAGCAGCATCACCGGGTTTCATGCCGACCGCACCGCCGAATTCGCCGCCACGGCATTACTCAATACCGGGCTGGAAGGCTGGCTCAAGGAAAGCATGAAAGGCCAGAAGGGCAACCTGCTGGTGCACACCAAAGCCATAGTCACCGACTTCACCACCGATGCGCCGACCATCATCAGCGGCAGTCACAACCTCAGTACCTCGGCCAGTGACGGCAATGACGAGAACTTCCTGATCATTCGTGGCGACACCGATCTGGCGGACCGCTATGGCCTGGAGTTGCTGCGTTTCTATGAGCATTACCGCTTTCGCTATTTCGCGAAAAAACTCGAGCTCAAGCAGGTGAGTCCGTTGGCGGTGGATGACAGCTGGACCAACGATTATTACGTGGAAGGGGATTTGCGGCAGTTGTCGCGGTTGCGTTTCGCCGGGCGATGATGTGGCGTGTTTGATGACCCCTTCGCGAGCAAGCCCGCTCCCACATTGGCCCCTCTTTGAACTCAGAACTTGCGTCCGACGAATAACCCCTGTGGGAGCGGGCTTGCTCGCGAAAGGGCCAACAGGAAAAACACATTTCTTGTGCTCTTACAGATTTTGAAATGATTTGCCGCTGTAGAAAATGTGCCCTGAGCCTGTACGCTCCAAGGCCATTTTTCATTCAGGATTTGCATGAACACCCTCTCGGAGCCTCCCAGTCGTACTTTCTCCTCGCGCCATGGCGCGGTCTTGACGCACTCGCAGCATCCGGTTTTCCGACTCCCGACTATCGTTGACAACGCGGCATCAGAGCCTTCGCGTTGCACTTTGCCGTGCCCGGCAGCCTGAATTCACTGAAGAGAGATCAAGACATTTTATGGAATGGTTAGCGGATCCCACGGCCTGGTTAGGCTTGTTGACTCTGATCGTGCTGGAATTGGTGCTGGGTATCGACAACCTGGTGTTCATCGCAATCCTGGCGGACAAACTGCCACCGCATCAGCGCGATCGCGCGCGGATCATCGGCCTGTCGCTGGCGCTGATCATGCGTCTGGGCCTGTTGGCGAGTATTTCCTGGCTGGTCACCCTCACGCAGCCTTTGTTCGAGGTATTCGACAAGAGCTTCTCCGGCCGTGACCTGATCATGCTGTTCGGTGGTGTGTTCCTGCTGTTCAAGGCGACGATGGAGCTGCACGAACGACTCGAAGGCCACGTCGGCCAGCGCTCGAGCAACGCCGCTTACGCGCTGTTCTGGCCAATCGTGGCGCAGATCGTGGTGCTCGACGCGGTGTTCTCGCTGGACGCGGTCATCACCGCCGTCGGCATGGTGGATGAACTGGCGGTGATGATGATCGCGGTGATCATTTCCATCGGCCTGATGATCGTGGCCAGCAAGCCGTTGACCCGCTTCGTCAACGCGCACCCGACGGTGATCATGCTGTGTCTGGGCTTCCTGATGATGATCGGTTTTGCCCTGACGGCCGAAGGCCTGGGCTTCCACATCCCGAAAGGCTATCTGTACGCGGCGATTGGTTTCTCGATCCTGATCGAGGTGTTCAACCAGATTGCCCGGGCCCGGCGCAAACGTTCGATGCAAGGCCTGCGCCCCATACGTGAGCGTACGGCCCATGCGGTAATGCGTTTGCTGGGCGGGCGCAAGCTGGAGGCGGAGGAGGCCGGCGAGGAAATCTCTGACCTGCTGGATGACGGCGAAGCACCGAGTGCAGAGCTGTTCGACCGCCGCGAGCGGGTGATGATCAGTGGCGTGCTGCAACTGGCCGAGCGTCCGATTCGGAACTTGATGACCGTGCGCGCCGACGTCGACACCATCGATCTGGCCGACGACGCCGAGACGATTCGCACAAAATTGATGCACTCGTCGTATTCACGTCTGCCGCTGATTCGCAACGGCGCGGTGGATGAGCCCTTGGGCTTCGTGCACAAGAAGGAACTGCTCAAGGAATACCTGGCCGGTGCCGAGCCGAACCTGGAGCACTTGGCGCGCAAGACCATCAACCTGCTCGACAGCTATTCGATCCTCAATGCGCTGGAGCAGATGCGTGCGGCGTCGACCCACATCGCCTTCGTGGTCAACGAGTTCGGTGACTTCGTCGGCGTGTTGACCATGACCGATATCCTCGAATCGATTGCCGGCGAATTGCCCGATGCCAGCGAAATCGAAGGTCCGGATGTGACCGAAGAGCAGGGCGGGTTCATCGTCAACGGTGCGTTGAACCTGACTCGTGTTCGCCAACGTACCGGGTTCGGTGCGCAGCCAACGGAGGATTACCAAACGCTGGCCGGGTTGGTGATGAGCCTGCTGGACCGCTTGCCGATGATTGGCGATCGATTGCAATGCGAGGGCTGGCAGATGACCGTGATGGCGGTGGAGGAGCGGCGGGTGACGCGGGTGTTGCTGGTGCGTGAAATCGAGTAATCCTTGGGCGCTCCTTTCGCGAGCAGGCTCGCTCCCACTCTGGAAAACATTCCACAGTGGGAGCGAGCCTGCTCGCGAATGCAATCTGTCCTGCGCCATAAAATCACTGATGAAAAGTAAAGCGATCCTTGCCCGAATGCTTTGACTCATACAACGCTTCATCCGCCTTGATCAGTGCCTGATTCAAGGTGTCGCCATCTTCCACCCGTGCCACACCCATGCTGATCGTGACCGGGTGCTGTGTCGGTTGTTCGCGAATCACCCGGCACAACTTGCCAGCCAGGGCCTCGACATCCTCGCGCCGCACACCCGCCAGATAAATCGCAAACTCCTCGCCACCCAGACGCGCGAAATCGTGCTGCGCCATCACCGTTTTGATATCGGCTGCCACGCGCTTCAGCACTTCATCACCAATGTCGTGACCGTACACATCATTTACTTTCTTGAAGTTATCGATGTCGATCATCGCCAGGTAATGATCATGCTGGCGGGGAACTGTTTTCAGGTGGTTTTGCGCGACGGTCATGAACGATCGACGATTGGGGATTTCGGTCAGCGTGTCGTTATAGGCCTGATCCAGCAGCAGCCTGGACATGATGTAGTTGTAGAGCTTGGCCTCACGCAGTTTGAGGAAGGTGTAGATGCTCAACGAGCAGAGAAACACGCTGTAGCAGGCGGTCATCACGCCCCTGAGTTCAATCAGGGTGGTGGGGGTATTGATGAACGGGTTGAGTACCAGCCAGATGATGGCTTGCGTCGCGAAAAATGCCCAGCGACTCAGTGGCAGCACCGATACGCTGTAGAGCATGCTCGCCGCGGCGAGTACCAGCCATGAGCTGTGAACCGCGAGCGGGACGCCGGTGATGATCAGCCGCACGCCCACGGTCAGGCCCAGTACGAACAGCAGCGTGATCACGTCGAAATGGCGAGCCTTGCGGGTGAACCCCATGACGACGGTCAACGTTGAAAAAAAAGTGATGAAGGCCATCGAGCGCCAGGTGAATCCCTGTTCGCCGAGGAAGCTGACGACCAGATCGAACACCAGCCAGATGGCGAAACTCGCGACGTAGATCAGCAGACTGAACGTGTGCAGCCGTTCGAATTCATGCTGGATGAACTCGGCACGCAACTCGGCGGGCGCAGTTTTCTTCAGTACCTGCTCTTCAACGAGTCTGTACATTGCTGCCTTGCTGTTTGCGCTGGTTGTCGAGGATCACCCGAGCCCAAGGGCGGTAACGCAGGGAAAACACAGCGCTGACGTGACAGCCGGTGGATGCCGCATCGGGCAGCGCAGGTTCGGCACGAAACGGCTGGCCCTCGGCACTGACCTGACGGAATGCCTCGCGCACGATACCCACGGAGCAGGGCAGAGCGCTGGCATAGCCATTGCGCACCAGCGGTGACAATTTGCCCGTGCCTGCACCATCCTGCCACCACACCTGAATATCGGCGCCACTCAGCTCGCCCAGCCATTGCCCATTGACCGTCGGGGCGAGTTTGCCGGCGCTGAACGCACTGATGTGCAACGGTGCGTCGAGCTTGCCGGCGAAAGCCTTGAGCTGTCGTTGCAACGTGGCTCGGTGATCGGTCGCCAGGAAGTGGAAGTCATCCAGTTCCATCGGCAAATACCAGCCACTGACAGGCAATTTCCAGTCCTTGCGCAGTGTTTGCTGTTGCGCCAGTGACTGACCCAACTGTGCCTGCCAGTAGGTGGCGAGCCCGGCGGTATCCAGTTCGTCGATACGCTGGTAGTAGGCCGGATCCATCTTCAGCCCGAGCACCAGTTGCAAACCCTGTTCCCGAGCCAGTTTCAGGCTGTTGGCGAGCCAGCCACTGGCGCCGCCAAAGTCCGAATCGCCATAAGCGGTCCACTGCACGATCACTGTGCTGATGCCTTGGCCGGCGGTGTCTCGCCAGATTTGTTGCCACTGCGCCTGACTGAGGCTGGCATCGACATTCAGCGGTTGATAAAACACGCGCTCGTCAGCACGCACGACCACTGCGCCCAGCATCAGGCAGAAAAACAGTATCCAGCGCGCCATCAGAAATTCCACTCCACGCCCAGCAGCACACCGTTGCCGCCGTCATACAGATTGCCGCCCAGCGATTGCTGGTACTCGGTTCGCACTGTCAGTTTCGAACGGTAAGCGTTGTAGCGGTCATCGTCATACCACCATTGCCAGCGCAGACCGACACCGGTGCGCAGGTCCTGACGCCAGTCGTTGCTCGGGTCCTGACTGGCAAATTCGAGGAAGCCATACGGCATGATCGTTTGCGCGGCGTTGGACGGCAGCTTCCACGCATGACCCTGCTGGAAACGCGACAACCACTGGTGGTCGCCAGCCTTGGTCCACCATGCGGCATCAAGATAGAGAAAGCGCTCATCCCAGTCGCTTTCATCGACACGCCAATCGTTGCGGTACTGGCCCTGATCGAGGAACGAGGCCGTGGCGCGCAGCAGGTAATCGGTAGTGGTGTGGCCGTCCTGACGATGATCGTCGAGCTGATCCGAGAATTTATGCGGGTTGATCATCTGCCCGAGGCTCAGGCCATGGTTGTCCTGGTCATCGAACTGGCTCTGCTTGTAGATCTCGGCGTAGAGGTTGATGTTCTGCGTGCCCCACGGTTTGTAGCGCAGGCCGACACCCGCTGCGGCGGACTCGGCGTAGCTGGAGCGACTCTGACCACCGAGCAAAACCCGCCCGTAGACCGACAGCGTGCTTCCCGCGCGGCTGGGTTCTTCACCCAGTGCGTGGTCCCACATCGCCACTTGCACGTTCTGCGAACTGGCGCTGCGGCGTGAGCCCTTGGTGTTGTCGTCACGCAGGAAATCGTTGGTCGAAACACCGGCAGGCGACCAGGTGCTGGCGAGGGTGAAACTGTCACGCCGTGAGAGCGTTTCGTGGGCGCGACGCTGGCGATAGCGCCGGGCTTCCATGCTGCCGTCTTCATCGTCGGCGGCTACCGGGTTTTGTTCCAGATCGATTATTCGGCGCAATTCCTTGCGCGCCGAGGCGCTGTCCTCGACTTCGTCATAGCGCCAAGCCAAAGTTTCGCCGAGACGATAATCCTCGGGGAAATCCCGGGTCGCCTGCTGCAGGTACGGAATCGCCCGGGCGCGTTCTTCGCGAGTCGGCGCGCCGGACAGGCGCATGCCGTAATCGGCGCGGTAACGCGGGTTGTTCGGATCGCGACGTACCGCCTCCGCCAGCCAGGCATTGCTTTGCGGCATGTCGCCAGCCTTTTGTGCAGTGACGGAAGCGGCATAGAAATGCCCGGCATCCGGCGCTTGCTGCAAGGCCTGACGTTGGCGCTGCAACGCCTGGGCGTGGTCGCCACGGGCATCGGCAATCGCTGCGCCGAGTGCCCATTCATTGGCGCCGCGGGTTGTGCTTTGCTGCCAGTAACCCTCGGCAGTCTGGCTATCACCGGCATTCAGCGCACTGCGGCTGGCGGTCAAACGTGCGTTGTCGCTGAGTTCGGCGGCGGGAATGCTGCGCCAGATCGCCAAGGCACCAGCGGAGTCACCTGCGGCCTCCAGCGCATAGGCCAGCGGCAGACGGCTGCCGCGGTCGCCGAGCTTTTCTGCCTGTTGGTAATAAACCACCGCTTCACCGGGGCGGTCCGGCATTGCACAACGGCCGAGCGCACGATAATCGCCGGCGGCTTGCGGGTGGCTGCCAATTGCTTGCTGCACGGCATCGCACTGACCGTTTTCCGCCAGTTGCGCAAGCAGTTGACCCCGGCTGGCGCCGTCGATCTGGCTGATCAGCGATGCCATCCGCCGCTGTTGTGCGGGCGTGGTGTCTTTGGATGACGCATAGATTCCGGCCAGACGCTGCAGGGCGGTGCCCGGCAGACGACCGCCGAAGCGGTCATAGGCGTTTTCCAGCAGCTCCTGCGCGTGGGCACGATCACCGCTGCTGAGAGCGAGGAAACTGGCCTGATTCAGCGAAGCCAGATCGCCGGTCTGACGGTAGTGGTATTCCCACAGCGTTTGTTCTTCGGTACGGCGACCCATGGACTGGGCCAGTTGCGCGCGACGCTTGACCACCGCTGGAGTCTGCTCCTGCCCCGCAAGCCAGACCATGACTTTGCTGCTCTGCCCCTGTTCCTGCCAGACATCGAGCAGTTGTGCCTGTCGCCGGTTTTCCCATGGCTGCGGCAAGGTCGTGCTTTGCAACAGATCGGTGGCTTGCAGGCGCTGAGCGAGTACCAGCCATGCTTGGGGATCATCGGTTGGCTGGCAACTGCGTAACTGCGTCAGCGCTGCTTCAGGATCGTGGCGCGACAGCCAGTCGACGGTTTCCAGGCAGGGGCGCTGCAGGTCGTTGCTCAGGCGCTGCACGGTGGGCACATCGTCGGTCTGCCGGGCCAGTTCCCACAGCCGCTGGCGTTGTGTCGGATCCGCCAAATCCGCAGCGGGCAATGACTGCAACCAGCGCTGAGCCTGTTGATCGTGGCCCATGGCAATGGCGCGATCGACCATCGCCAGACGTACCTTGCGCGCGGCGTCAGGGCTTGGTGCCTGTTGCAGCAGTTGCTGCAACGGTTTTTCGTCCAGACGCTGCACGTAGGCGTTGGCCAGACGTTGCCAGCCTTCGGCATCCAGTTGCTTGCGTGCCGCGAGCGGGGCCAACTGATCGATGGTGCCACTCCAGTCACGCAGTTGCTCAGACCAGTTGGCGCGGGCCAGACGCAGGATGTTGTCATCGCCCCTGGGCGCCAGTTGCGCCAGCCAGTCGTGGGCCTTGGCTGCGCCGCCGAATTTGGCCAGGCTCAAACTGTAGGCCTGCCACAGACGTACACGGTCGTTTAGATCGCTGGTTGCCATCCATTGCTCGACCTGGGTGCTGCTCGGCGGATCCTGTTCGATCCAGGTCAGGCGCAGGTCGAGAGTGGCTGCGCTGTCGCGTTCCGGCAACGCTTCGACCGCGTCCTTGTAACGGCGTTGTTTGGCCAGGGCGTCCACCAGCAGCGCCCGAGCTTCATCATTTTTTGGAACCTTCTCCAGCAGGTGGCGCATCAGGCGTTCGACTTCTTTCCAGTTGCCTTTCTTCGCTTCCCGATAGCTGCGGTCCATGTAGGGATAGCTGCGAAACTGTTCGAAATCGCTCAGTGGCGCGGCTTGCAGCGGGTAGGCGCTGCTCAGGCCGAGCAGCAGGCTGCCCATCACTAAAGTGTGACGATGTACTGGTTTCATGCGACCTCCCGGACGATGCGGTAAGCCGCTTGTTGTTCACTGGCCTGATCGGCCAGGGCTTGATCGAGAACTTCCTGAGTGATCATGCCGCGGGAAATCAGGTGTTCGCCGAGGGACATGTGTTCCGCATCGAAATCGATCAACGCCTGATTGAACAGGGTCGGCGGAACCATGCCGCGCACCTGCAGCAGGTTGCCGAGTAGTACCTGATGGCGACTGACGCGCTCCAGCAGGTCTTCATCGTCCTGATGGCGCTCAAGCACTTGCAGCATATGACGCACTTCCTCACTTTGCCGGGGGCTGGCGTACCAGTAACGAATTCCCAGCGTCACGCGGCCCTGCGGTGCCAGTCGGCAGCGCACCGGGCGTTTCAATTGACGGCTGATCGCACCGAGCGATACCTGACTGACCGGGCCTTCGGAGGCCAGCACCAGAGTGTCGCCTTCCTCGGCGACCGGCAGTACGCCGTAGTGCGAAGCGACCCGGCGCGGCACGGCGTCGATCAGGCGCTGGTCGAGCTTGAACGGATTGAGCGGTGCCCATTCCAGTTCCAGCTGCTCGGCGAGTTCCTGTACCAGTTGGGTGCTGTTGATGTACTCACGCAACAGCAGCTCGCGACCCAGACGCCGACGCACCGGGCTGGTGATCGCCGCTTCCAGTTGTTCCTCCGTGAGCAGGCCTTTTTCCACCAGACGATGACCCAGCGGTGTGCGTTGCGCCTTGGTCAATGCCGGGAATTCGTGGGTGGTCTTGTCCCACGCCACGCGTCGCGAGTCGCCCATCGCCATGACCTGACGCAGGGCCCGCACGTTGGCGAAGAAGTTGACGAAGTTGCTCCACATCATTCGTGGCGCCGAGAGCAGGCCTTCGACCAGCCCGTAATAGCGGGTGACGAACCAGCCACGCTGGAACAGGCGATTGAGCAGCATGAAGCCGTTGAGCCAAAGCAATGCCGAGAGCAGCGAACTGTCGGAGAGAATCGATGGATAACGCCACGATTCGGGGGAAATCACGGTGATCAGCCACATCGCGATCAGGACCACGAACAGCAGGTTGACCAGAAAACTCAACATATAGGCGATCAGGCCGCGACGGTCTCGCCACAGGAAGTAGTTGAGCAGGCCCTTGCGGCTCCAGCCGAGGTTCTTGGTGCCCTGGAACACGATGCCGACGATCCAGCGCGACTTCTGCCGGATCGCGTGTTGCAGATCGCGGGGAAAGTGCTCGCGCACGCAGATCACCTGGGAGAATTCGCGGTTCATGCCGAACACCCACGTTTGCTCAAGTGCCAGCTTCGGATCGCTGACCGAGTAACGGGCAAAAATGCACTTCATGCCTTTCTGCTTGAGGCGGAAGCCGATGTCGTAATCCTCGGTGAGACTCTGTACATCGAACGCGATACCGTCACCGTCTTCGAGCAGGGCGCTGATGGCTTTTCGACTGAAGCAAGTGCCGACCCCGGCGCTGGGTACCTGACCGGTCAGGGCTTCACGGACGATGACGTCCTTGCCGTGGTTCTCGGCGAATTCGTCGACATAGTGCCCGGCGGTAAAACCTTTCCACTCAGGCGCGTAGGGGTAGACCGGAATCTGGATCAGATCCTTGTTTGGCAGCAGGTAATTGAAGAGGCGCAATTCCATCGGCGAAATCACGTCTTCGGCGTCATGCAGGATGAACCCGGCGAACTGGATTTTTGCCTCGCTTTCAAAACGCAGGATCGCGTCGATGATGTTGTTCAGGCAATCGGCCTTGCTGGTCGGGCCGGGGCGGGCGCAGACCACTTTGTGCACGTTGGGATAGTGCTGGCAGACCGCGTCGACGTCGGCCTGGGTTTCGGCGTCGTTGGGGTAGGTGCCGACGAAAATCTGATAGTTTTCGTAATCGATGGTCGAGGCGGCCAGGCGCGCCATTTCGCCGACGACACCGACTTCGTTCCACGCCGGCACCATGATTGCCAGCGGTTTTTCGGGGATGGTGTAGAGACGTTGTTCGTCTGCCCGCTCGAATTTTTCGTAGATCCGCCAGCGCCGGATCAGCTTGCGAAACCAGTAGACAAGGTCGATGAACAGGTCATCCAGACCAAGGATGAACATCAACAGGGCGAGGGCGATCGCCACATATTTAAGACCAAACAGCACATACGCAAAGAAGTCGACCCAACCCAGACTCATACGTCGCTACCCACCGCCGAGCGAGCACTCAGCCAGGCATGAAGGCGGGTGGCAATGAGTTCGCTGGCGTGGCCGTCGCCGTACGGGAAGTGCACGCGGCTCATGCGGGTGTAGGTGTCCTGGTCGTCCAGCAACTGGCTGGCCTCTTTGACGATGCGGGACTTGTCGGTCCCCACCAGCAGCATGGTGCCGCTTTCCAGCACGGATGGCCGTTCGGTCACATCGCGCAGCACCAGTAGCGGTTTGCCGATGGCCGGGGCTTCCTCCTGCACGCCGCCGGAATCGGTGAGGATGAAATGCGCTCGGCCCATCAGCCACACGAAGTTCGGGTAGTCCTGCGGGGCGATCAGATAGATGTTGGGTTTGTCCGAGAGCGTGCCATACACCACTTCCTGCACCAGCGGGTTGAGGTGCACCGGGTAAACGAACTGAACGTCGGGATAACGCTCGGCCAGTTCTGCCAATGCCTGGCAGATATTGCGGAAACCATCGCCGATGTTTTCCCGGCGATGGCTGGTGATCAGGATCATCCGGCGCTGATCATCGAGGACAGCCAACGGCGAGTCGGCGGCTGGATGCCAGTTGGTTTGCTGCTGGTGATCGCGCATCCACAGCAAGGCATCGATCACGGTATTGCCGGTGATCTCGATGTTGTCCTCGGGCACACCTTCGCGAAGCAGGTTGGCGGCGGTCTTGGAGGTGGGCGGGAAATGCAGGTCGGCAATCACGCCGGTCAAGCGTCGATTCGCCTCTTCAGGCCATGGTGCGCGCAGGTTGCCGGTGCGTAAGCCTGCTTCGACGTGGCCGATGGGTAGCTGACGATTGAACGCAGCGAGGGCGGCGATGAAGCTGGTGGTGGTGTCGCCGTGTACCAGCACGATGTCCGGCTTGACGCGTTCGTAGGCTTGATCGAGTTGTCCGAGCAGGTTCTGCGAGAGGCCGTTGATAGTCTGGCCCTGGGTCATCACCTGCAGGTCTTCGTCGAGCGTCAGTTCAAAGGCGTCGAGCACCTGGGCGAGCATCTCGCGGTGCTGGCCGGTGGAGCAGATGTTCAGTTGGATGTCGGGCCACTGGCGCAGAACCCTGGCCAGGGGGGCCATTTTGATGGCCTCCGGACGAGTACCGAAAACCATCATGACTTTGAAAGACATTGATCCCTCCTGGGACATGGCAACGCCGGGCTAAATCACCTGACGCCTGTGTTCGCTTGCCGAGAAATAAAAGAAAAGCAGCCGGAATGGAGCTTGTCCAATCCGGCCCGAGGCTTGTGTGTTACCGATAATTTGGAACGAAAGTGCCATCGGTTGATGGCTCTTAGGTGGCACTTTCAGGAAAAGTTCCATCGATGTGCGCGGGGGACGGTGCAGAGCGTGCGCAAGGTGCGCCGCAGCCAGGCCAGATCATGCCGTGGTGGGCGGATGACAGCTGGCGCTTTGGTTTTGCCGACGTGCCGGGCGAAATCTTCACTTAATGTTTCTTCAGTGCCGATGCCCTTGAGCTTCTTCATGAGTTTGCCGTTCTTGTAGAACAGCACGGTCGGGGTGCCGGTGACCAGTGGATGGCGCGGCGACTCAGTGGTATTGAGCATGTAAATGTTCGCCCGGAGCCGATACGGCTCGGCCACCTCACGAAACACCGGCCCGGCCCATTCGCAGGCAGGACAGTGTTCGTTGGCGAAGTACAGGATCACCGGGCGCCAGGTTTTCAGGGCTTTGCGGTAGACAGGCGACAAAGCGGAGAGGGGTACATTCAGGCTCACGATTAGCTCCTTTTCTCGCTTCATCGACGACGCGATCAAGAGATTGAAAAAGCGAGTCATCATTGGCGATGACCCGCTCATCAACTTGAAACGTTGTGTCAGCTCAATTTGGAAAGCGTTACATCACCGAAATACGAGCCAGGCTTGCCGTTTTCTCCATCGTTGGCTTCCAGTTTGACTACGAACTTGATAGTCGCGTTATTGGCCTTAAACTTCTCGGAAAGAACTACCCAGCTTTGCCCGCCCCCGACATTAAGTGAAACTGGCTCACCCGTCGGGTGAGCCTGCACCGTGATACGACCCGCTGCCCCCGGGTTGGTCTTCATCCGCGCGGATAACATGAATGTCCCACCATCACCGTCTGGCGTGGGCACCTCCTGACTGATAAATGCAGGAGAAGCAATAACGCAATCGCCGTTTTCATAATGAACTTTGTCCGCCTCGGACGCGCTCCAATGAGCACCTTGCTGGGAAAAGTCACCGTTTTTAATCAAATTAGCCATTTCACTCATCCTTGTTCGGTTATTGATGTTTCTGCTGAGCAGAGACTTCAGTAGGCCTCCGGGATCCGTTGGAAACAACTGTCAACTCTGACAGGTCGAGGTTGAAATCCGACAAACGGCAATTCGAAAAAAGAGACCTTGCGAAAGCTCTCCGTGCATCGAATACGCACATCGCTGCACTTGAATGTGACGTTACTACCCACACGATCGCTGAATTGTCCAAAAGCGGCGCCTCTGCGTGCCAGATGTCTCGTTAGCTAACCAGCTGAATAACTTGAAGTTCCACATACGGGCGATTTCGTCCGCGAGCTGTGGCACACTTTCTGCTGTTTATTCCGTAGTAACAAACCGTGTTCCGGTATAGCGGAATAAACATCATCCTGGAGTGCTTGCCATGCATCGCCGTCCTTCGTTGTTCAAAGCGTGTGTTTTTGTTCTTGCGGCTTCGTCCGCTGTCATGGGCATGGCCCAGGCAGCCGACAGCAAGCTCGACAGTGTTCTGGCCCGTGGCAAGTTGATTGTCGGCACCGGCAGCACCAATGCGCCGTGGCACTTTCAAGGTGCGGACGGCAAGTTGCAGGGCTTTGATATCGACATCGCCAGGATGGTGGCCAAGGGCTTGTTCAATGATCCGAACAAGGTCGAGTTTGTGGTGCAGTCGTCCGATGCGCGAATTCCCAATCTGCTGACCGACAAGGTCGACATGAGCTGCCAGTTCATCACCGTTACCGCGAGCCGCGCGCAGCAAGTGGCATTCACCCTGCCGTACTACCGCGAAGGTGTCGGTCTGCTGCTGCCGGCCAACAGCAAATACAAGGAAATCGAAGACCTGCAGGCTGCCGGTGATAGCGTTACCGTGGCTGTGCTGCAAAACGTCTATGCCGAAGAACTGGTGCATCAGGCACTGCCCAAGGCCAAGGTTGATCAGTACGACAGTGTCGACCTGATGTATCAGGCGGTGAACTCCGGTCGCGCCGATGCGGCAGCCACCGACCAGTCTTCGGTCAAATACCTGATGGTGCAGAACCCGGGCCGCTACCGCAGCCCGACCTACGCGTGGAGCCCGCAGACCTACGCTTGCGCCGTCAAACGTGGCGATCAGGACTGGCTGAATTTCGTTAACACCGTGCTGCACGAAGCCATGACCGGCGTCGAGTTCCCGACTTACGCAGCATCCTTCAAGCAATGGTTCGGTGTGGATCTGCCGTCGCCGGCCATCGGTTTCCCAGTCGAATTCAAATGACCCCGTGAGAGCGGGGCGCCTCAATCGCCCCGCTCAAGGTACTGCTGACCATGAACTATCAGTTGAACTTTGCCGCCGTGTGGCGCGATTTCGACACCTTGCTGGCGGGGCTCGGTCTGGGCCTTGAACTGGCGCTGGTGTCGATCGCCATCGGCTGCGTGATCGGCCTGCTGATGGCGTTTGCCTTGCTCTCGAAGCATCGCGCCTTGCGGGTGCTGGCCTCGGTGTACGTCACGGTGGTGCGTAACACGCCGATTCTGGTGTTGATTCTGTTGATCTACTTTGCCTTGCCGAGCCTGGGGATCCGCCTGGACAAGATCCCGTCGTTCATCATCACCTTGTCGCTGTATGCGGGCGCCTATCTGACCGAAGTGTTCCGTGGCGGCTTACTGAGCATCCCCAAAGGCCAGCGCGAGGCGGGCCTGGCAATCGGTCTCGGTGAATGGCAGGTCAAGGCCTACGTCACGGTGCCGGTCATGCTGCGCAACGTGTTGCCGGCGCTGTCGAACAACTTTATCTCGCTGTTCAAGGACACCTCGCTGGCCGCCGCGATTGCGGTGCCGGAGCTGACCTATTACGCGCGCAAGATCAACGTCGAGAGCTACCGGGTGATCGAAACCTGGCTGGTGACCACGGCGTTGTATGTCGCGGCCTGTTACCTCATTGCCATGCTGCTGCGCTACCTCGAGCAGCGTCTGGCGATTCGCCGATAGGAGGCTGCGATGTACGAATCTCCCAGTTGGTTGCATGAATTATGGGTGGCACGCGAGACGTTGCTGCAAGGCTTCCTGACCAGCGTGCAGGTGTCGGCGCTGGCGATTCTGTTCGGCACGCTGCTCGGGGTTGTCACCGGTCTGGTGCTGACCTACGGCAAGTTCTGGATGCGCGCACCGTTCCGCTTTTATGTCGACATTATTCGCGGCACGCCGGTGTTTGTGCTGGTGCTGGCCTGCTTCTATATGGCGCCAGCGCTGGGCTGGCAGATCAGCGCGTTTCAGGCGGGTGCGTTGGGCCTGACGCTGTTTTGCGGTTCGCACGTTGCCGAGATTGTGCGCGGCGCCTTGCAGGCCTTGCCACGCGGGCAGATGGAAGCGAGCAAGGCGATCGGCCTGACGTTTTATCAGTCCCTCGGTTACGTGCTGTTGCCCCAGGCGTTGCGGCAGATCCTGCCGACCTGGGTCAACTCGTCCACCGAAATCGTCAAGGCCTCGACCCTGCTCTCGGTGATCGGCGTCGCCGAATTGTTGCTCAGCACCCAACAGATCATCGCCAGGACCTTCATGACTCTGGAGTTCTACCTGTTCGCCGGTTTTCTGTTCTTCGTCATCAACTACGGCATCGAATTACTCGGCCGGCACATTGAAAAGCGGGTGGCCCTGCCATGACTCAAGCTCAAGTTTCCAAGGTTCAGAACGGTCAGCCGCTGCTGGACATCCGTGGCCTGCACAAGCAGTACGGTGCGGTCGAAGTGCTCAAGGGTGTCGATCTGAGCATGCAGCGCGGCAACGTCGTAACGCTGATCGGCTCCAGCGGTTCGGGCAAGACCACGTTGCTGCGCTGCGTGAACATGCTCGAAGAGTTTCAGGGCGGGCAGATTCTGCTCGACGGCGAGTCCATCGGCTATGACGAGGTCGGTGGCAAACGCGTGCGTCACGCGGAAAAAGTCATCGCCCGCCATCGCGCGATGACCGGCATGGCCTTCCAGCAATTCAACCTGTTCCCGCACCTGACCGCGTTGCAGAACGTCACCCTCGGTCTGCTCAAGGTTAAGAAAATGCACAAGGACGAAGCCGTGGTGCTGGCCGAAAAATGGCTGGAGCGGGTCGGCCTGCTGGAGCGGCGCAATCACTTTCCCGGGCAGTTGTCCGGCGGTCAGCAACAGCGCGTGGCGATTGCCCGGGCGATTGCGATGAACCCCAGCCTGATGCTGTTCGACGAAGTCACCTCGGCCCTCGATCCGGAGCTGGTCGGTGAAGTGTTGAACGTGATCAAGGGCCTGGCCGAAGACGGCATGACCATGTTGCTGGTGACCCACGAAATGCGTTTCGCCTTCGAGGTCTCGGACAAGATCGTTTTCATGAATCAGGGGCGGATCGAAGAGCAGGGGCCTCCCAAGGAACTGTTCGAACGCCCGCAATCGCCGCGTCTGGCCGAGTTTCTAAAGAGCACGCGGTTCTAATTTTTTTGTTTTGTCATCAGGAGAAGTACCCATGAGCATTACTCGATACGGCACCGGCAGCACCGCCGCTGGCGGTCAGCCACGTCCCTTCGCGCGCGCTGTTGAGGCGGATGGCTGGCTGCACGTATCCGGCCAGGTGCCGGCGGTAGATGGCGAGATCATCGTTGGCGGCATCGTCGAGCAGACCCACCAGACCATGAAGAACCTGATCGCGATTCTCGAAGAGGCCGGTTATGGCCTGGAAGATGTGGTGCGTGCCGGCGTATGGCTGGACGATCCGCGGGATTTCAGCAGTTTCAACAAGGTCTTCGGCGAGTACTTCAAACCTGAACACGCCCCGGCGCGGGCCTGTGTGCAGGCGAGCATGATGGTCGATTGCAAGGTCGAGATCGATTGCATCGCCTACAAGAAGAAACCCTGAACCGAGGTGCCCCTATCGCGAGCAGGC
>Ga0153931_100161_pt1 | contig 25135 bp, 21 predicted proteins | sample TSNJ015MetaG_FD_104730 | JGI IMG/M metagenome (GOLD analysis project Ga0153931, IMG submission 104730) | Attine ant fungus gardens microbial communities from New Jersey, USA - TSNJ015 MetaG | ecosystem: Host-associated > Fungi > Mycelium > Unclassified | place: USA: New Jersey, Wharton State... | reverse complement strand
CATGCCGAAGGTGGCGTTACCCGAGGTGCCGCTGGTGGTGGAAGCGAGGAAGTGAGCTGGAGTACCGCGCTGGCCTTCAAACAACATGTTGCCCCAACCGCAGTTCGGGCCACCTGGTGCTTCTGCCATTGCATTGAGGGAGACGACGGTGAAGAGAGTACCAAGAAGGATCCGTTTCATAGCTTTGTTCTCTTTGTGTGCAAACCAATGGACAAGGGTTCAGGCGCGTCGCAGCGCCCTAGGGGCCAGTTATTAGTCCAACCCGCGCAGTTTGGAGTTTAGGCACGTTCCTGGGGTTCCGTTATTTTTTATAAAACAATCGGAGTGATTGCGCACCGTTGGCGCGATTTTTTTGTAGGACGCCTCCCGTGTCTACGCTTTCCCACAGGCGCGCCTTGCCAGAGCGCGCAACCGAGAGCCAGAATGCCGTCATCTGCCCCGCCTGATGTAAGGAAGCCCGATGCCTGATCCTGTTGCTGCCAGCTTGCGTCTAGCGCCTGAAGCGCTGACTCGCCCTTTCTCCGCTGAACAGTTCAGCTTCTCGACCACCAATGATTTGGAGCCCTTTCGCGGTGTGCTTGGCCAGGAACGCGCAGTTGAAGCGTTGCAGTTCGGTGTGGCGATGCCACGCCCCGGTTACAACGTGTTTGTCATGGGCGAGCCCGGTACCGGCCGCTTTTCGTTCGTCAAACGCTACCTGAAAGCTGAAGGCAAACGTCTGCAGACCCCGTCGGACTGGGTCTACGTCAATAATTTTGATGAGCCGCGTGAGCCACGCGCCCTGGAATTGCCGGGCGGCGGCGCAGCGGCGTTCATCGCCGATATCAACGCTCTGGTCGACAACCTGGTCGCCACTTTCCCGGCGGTGTTCGAACACCCCACCTATCAACAGCGCAAAAGCGCCATCGACCGTGCCTTCAACCAGCGCTACGACAAGGCTCTGGACGTGATCGAGCGTCTGGCCCTTGAAAAGGACGTGGCGCTGTACCGCGACAGCACCAACATCGCGTTCACGCCGATGCTTGATGGCAAGGCGCTGGACGAGGCCGAGTTTTCGCAGCTGCCGGAAGCTGATCGTGAGCGCTTCCACACAGATATTTCCGAGCTGGAAGAGCGGCTCAACGAAGAGTTGGCCAGCCTGCCGCAGTGGAAACGTGAGTCCAACAACCAACTGCGCCAATTCAACGAAGAAACCATCACCCTGGCCCTGCAGCCTTTGCTGGCGCCGATGTCCGAAAAGTACGCAGAAAACGCAGCGGTGTGCGGCTACTTGCAAGCCATGCAGGTGTACCTGCTCAAAACCGTGGTCGAGCAACTGGTGGATGATGCCAAGACCGACGCCCAGGCCCGCAAGCTGCTCGAAGAGCAATACTGCCCCAGCCTGGTGGTCGGCCACCCGGTCAATGGCGGCGCGCCGGTGGTGTTCGAGCCGCACCCGACCTACGACAACCTGTTTGGCCGTATCGAATACAGCACCGACCAGGGCGCGCTCTACACCACGTATCGCCAGTTGCGCCCGGGCGCCTTGCACCGTGCCAATGGCGGTTTCCTGATTCTGGAAGCCGAAAAAATGCTCGGCGAGCCGTTTGTGTGGGACGCGCTCAAGCGCTCCCTGCAGTCGCGCAAGCTGAAGATGGAATCGCCGCTGGGTGAGCTGGGCCGCCTGGCCACGGTAACCCTCAACCCGCAGATGATTCCGTTGCAGGTCAAAGTCATCATTATCGGTTCGCGCCAGCTGTACTACGCGCTGCAGGACGCCGATCCGGACTTCCAGGAGATGTTCCGCGTCCTGGTGGATTTCGACGAAGACATCCCGATGGTCGACGAAAGCCTGGAGCAGTTTGCCCAGTTGCTTAAAACCCGCACCTCGGAAGAAGGCATGGCACCGTTGACGTCGGACGCGGTGGCGCGGCTGGCGACTTACAGCGCCCGCCTGGCTGAACATCAGGGGCGGTTGTCGGCGCGCATTGGCGACTTGTTCCAGCTGGTCAGTGAGGCGGATTTCATTCGCCACCTGGCGGGCGACGAGATGACTGACGCGGGGCATATCGAACGCGCGCTCAAGGCCAAGGCCACGCGTACCGGGCGGGTGTCGGCGCGGATTCTCGACGACATGCTTGCCGGCGTGATCCTGATCGACACCGCCGGTGCGGCGGTCGGCAAGTGCAACGGGCTGACGGTGCTGGAGGTCGGCGACTCGGCGTTCGGCGTGCCGGCGCGGATTTCCGCCACGGTGTACCCCGGCGGCAGCGGCATTGTCGACATCGAGCGCGAAGTTAACCTCGGCCAGCCGATTCACTCCAAGGGCGTGATGATTCTCACCGGTTACCTGGGCAGCCGTTATGCACAGGAATTCCCGCTGGCGATCTCGGCGAGTATCGCGCTGGAGCAGTCCTACGGTTATGTGGACGGCGACAGTGCTTCGCTGGGCGAGGCGTGCACCTTGATTTCGGCGCTGTCGAAGACGCCGCTCAAGCAGTGCTTTGCCATCACCGGCTCGATCAACCAGTTTGGTGAAGTGCAGGCGGTGGGCGGGGTCAACGAGAAAATCGAAGGCTTCTTCCGCCTCTGCGAAGCACGCGGGTTGACCGGTGAGCAGGGCGCGATCATCCCGCAGGCCAACGTCGCCACGCTGATGCTTGACGAGAAGGTGCTGCAGGCCGTGCGCGACGGGCAATTTCACATCTACGCCGTGCGTCAGGCGGACGAGGCGTTGAGCTTGTTGGTCGGTGAGCCTGCCGGTGAGCCGGACGAGGAGGGCCAATTCCCTGAAGGCACCGTGAATGCGCGCGTGGTAGAGCGTTTGCGCGCGATTGCCGAGATGATCAGCGAGGATGACTTGAAGGAGGCAGAGAAGGAGCTGGCGCAGCAGGCGTTGGCGGAAGCCAAACCCACCTGATTGTTGTCAGCACGCGGTTAATGTGGGAGCGGGTTTGCTCGCGAAAGCGGTGGATCAGTCAATCTTAATGTGTCTGACAGACCGCCTTCGCGAGCAAGCCCGCTCCCACATTTGATCAGCGGTGTATCGACCACCTCGGTAAATTCGCCACTAAATTGACTCCATCCTCAGGCACCAACGCCCGTTGGTCCCTACAAGCTTGGTTTGTACTGGTTTTCTTCTATTCTCACTTCAAGGGATATCCACAGGAGTCGCTGGACAGAGACAGCCTTGCCCTGCGCGAGGTTGAACACCGATCTACCGAGGGTCGCCGCCATGCCGCGCAACCTTTGCCTTACCCGCCAATGCCTGGGCCTGGTCACCCGTATCGAATGCTCCATTCGCCCTCTCGCCGGGGATAACGGGATGTGGACGCTGTTGTTTGCTGCCGGAATGACCGGCGAACAGCCTTCCACCATCAAGTCTCAAGGCCCGTTTCATGGGCCCTTCGTGGCAGAAACCATTCTGGGATCGATCGTCGAAAGCTTGACGCTGCACGGCTACGAGCTGGCGGACGACCCGCAGATCTGGTGCCTGCACCTGCAGGCACATCTGCGGCAACTCAATGGCGGGCGAGCCCAGACGCTCAGTGATATTCGCCACTGAGCGTTTATTTGCTGTCGGGCTTGTCCAGTTTGACCTCAAAGCCGTATTGCACGGTGTCGAGGTCGGTGCGCTGGTAGCTTTCCAGGCTGGTCGGCTGGCCGTAGAAATAGTGCACGTCAAACAACGCTGTGCCGTATTCCTCGGCACGGTGGCTGACGCCGAGAATTTCCTTCAGGTAATTGCCGCTCGCGTCCTTGGCGTAGAAGCGCCAGCTGTCGGCGGGAAATTCCTTTTGATCGACGATCAATGCGTTGTCCTTGAGCGACAGGCCCTTGGGCAGCTTGGCAACGTCGATCGTGGCTTTCTCGATGGTGGCGAGAAACAGCGGAATCGAGCCCACCACAAACGCCGGGGTTTCCGGGAACAGGTTGAGGTCGTAGGTGAGCGTGCCGGTGGCGGCATTCAGCTCGAAAGCCTCGGCAGGCAGCTCGATGGGCTCGCCGCGTTGACCTTTGTCGTCCGCCGCAAAGAAGGTGATGGGCGCGTCGCTGTTGTTGCGATCGGCACCGACCAGGTCGTCATTGAAGGTGAACGGGTGGTCAAAGACAATCTTCGCAGCGCTGGCGTCTTCGGTTGATTGGCTGATGGTCACGCTGTTTTTCAGCTGGTCTTCCGTCATTGCCGCGTCTTTGAGCCAGCTGGCAGCGCTGTCGTCGTACACGGTGACCAGCATCGGCAAGGCTTGCACGGTCTTTTGCAGGCTGTTCTTGTCAAAACGCAGCACCGGCAGGTCGAGGTCCTTGCGGGTGACGGTGGCCTTGGAAAAATCCAGGACGTCGACCTGCAGGGTGTCGATCAGGCCATTGAAATACACCTTGGCGTAATGGCTGCTTTGTTTGTGCTCGAAGGCTTTTTGCTCGTCCGTCAGCTGTTTTTCAAAGGCCTCCGACCAGGCTTTCTGCTTTTGCATCTCGGCCAGTTGTTTCTCGTAAAACGCCACTTGCGCGGCGTTTTCGTTGATCGAGCCTGAGCGGGTGAGAAATTGCCCGGTGCTGTCGCGCGCCTGCACCAGCAATGGGTTCGGCGATTCGTCGCCGACTTCCGGCGCCAGGGGCTCGCTGTTGGTCAGCTCGATCTCGGCGTAGTTTTTCTCAAGCAGCAGCAGGTTGAGGGTGATGTTGCCCTCGGTGCGTTTGTGGCCCACGTCTTTTTTCGACAAATCGAAGGTCAGCACTTTGCCCGGCGCCATCACCTCGACCGCGCCCTTGAGACTGACGGGCTGCGGCTGGCTCTTGTTCTCGGTTTCTACGCCCTCGATAAACGGGTAAGTCACCGTCAAGTCATCGGGGTTAGTCAGGTTGGAACTGCTCGGGCTGAGCTGGATACCCGGATCGGTTTCCGACCATTCGGGCTGAAAGGGAATGACCTTGTTGTTGCTCAACGTCACCGACTGCCATTCAAGGCCGTGGGGGAAAGGGAATTGGTCCGGGGTGTTGAAGTTGAAGGGGAACACCGGCTGCAAATCGGTCAGGTAGTCGGAATGCGAGGCTTTGCGCAGCACGAACAGGCCATTGATATAGGTGTCCACCAAGGCCTGGGGCGTGGGGTAGTGCTTGAGCAGGGCCAGGGTGTCTTCGCCGTATTCGGCTTCGATGGGCTTGTTGGCGAGCTTGACCCGCGCCCGCTCCAGCAACAGCAGCGAGCCACCAAGGTCGGCGATGGCGTCTCTGAGCTTGGGGTCTTGAATGCTGTCCAGCGATTGTTCGAACTTCGCGGTTTTCTCTTCGAGGGTGGCCTGCTTCTGCTCTTCTTTGGGCGAGCAGCCGCCAGCCATCAGCAACACCGCACACAGGCCGAAAGTGGCCAAAGGGGATCGCACATCCATTATTCGAGTCTTCCTGTTCGTCAGCATCGAGCCGATTTGATGGGCTCGACACTAGCAGAAAAATTCTCTTACAGATGCCGCTCAGGTCAGTTTTCTCGCGGTTACAGGTGTTTGGTAGCGGCTGGTATACTCGCGGCCATTTTTAGCCAGGCTGTGTGAGATTCAATGGAACGCTTTATCGAAAATGCCATGTACGCCTCGCGATGGCTGCTGGCGCCGATTTATTTCGGCTTGTCCCTGGGGTTGCTGGCGCTGGCGCTGAAGTTCTTCCAGGAAGTGATTCACCTGCTGCCGAGCGTGTTCTCGATGGCCGAGTCCGACCTGATCCTGGTGCTGCTGTCGTTGATCGACATGGCCCTGGTCGGCGGCTTGCTGGTGATGGTGATGATTTCCGGCTACGAGAACTTCGTCTCGCAGCTGGATATCGATGAGAGCAAGGAAAAGCTCAACTGGCTGGGCACCATGGACTCTTCATCGCTGAAGATGAAAGTGGCGGCGTCTATCGTGGCGATCTCGTCCATCCACCTGCTGCGTATCTTCATGGACGCCAAGAACGTCGATCCGCAGCATTTGATGTGGTACGTGATCATCCACATGACCTTTGTGATCTCGGCGTTCGCCATGGGTTACCTGGACAAGCTCACCAAGCACTGATGCCCCGCGCCAGCCTTACTGCTCGACGAAGTAGTAAGGCTGACGGTTGATCGAGATTTCCTTGATCACCGTGACCTTCTCGGCCAGTTGCTCCGTGCGGTCCAGCAACGCGATGTTGCCGGGCTTGGCCGTGAGATAGCTGCGCAGCTCAGTTTCGGTTTGCAGGATCGGCAAGTAGGCCTGCAGATAGAACACGCTGGCCCCGGCGATACGTTCGTTGGGCTGGAACAGCACCACGTGTTTGCCTTGGGCCTGGTAGGCCTGAACCTCACTGATGACGGGCACAAACGACTGGCGCACGTCGGCTTTGGGCGCAAACCAGAACGCCGCCGCCAGGTAACAGGCTATCGCCAGGGTGAACACGCCACCGATCACGCCTCGGTGGACGCGGTACAGCGCCGGTTTGTTGGCTTTGAGCCACGCCAACAATACCCCTGCGTACTCCGCTGCCAGTACGGCGGCGGCAGGCGTGAGTGCCATCAGGTAAACCACGCGCTTGCTCGAAGCCAGGGTCAGCAGGGTGAACTGCGCCACCAGCCACACGCTGAAAAACAACCGGTAGCGGTTACGCACCAGGCTTTTGCGAAAGTGCCACAGGCCCAGGTACACCAGGATGTTCCACGGCAGGAAGGCTTCGGGCAGTTTGGCGATGTAGTAGTAGAAGGGCTCATAGTGCCCGGCCTCGACAAACGAGCCGCTGAAACGCCCGACGCTGTTGGTCCACAGCACTTCGGCCACAGCCTGCATGCCGCCGCGCTGGAACAGGAAGCTCAACCAGATGAGCAACGGCACCAGGGCCAGCAGCGTGAACAGCGCTGGCTTGAGCCAGTCGCCAATGCGCACACGCTTATCCATCACGCTGGTGCTGGCCAGGTACACAAAGATCACGATGCCCGGCATCGCCAGGCCCAGTACACCTTTACTCAGGGTCGCGATGACCATGCCGACGGTGAACAACGCCCAGGCCCACGTACTTGAACCTTCGCGGTCCGGCCGCACAGCTTGATAGAACGCCAGCAGCGCGGTGGTCACGCCGAGGCTGAGCAGCGAGTCTTCCCCCACGCCCCGCACGTTGCCCCAGTAACTGGCCATGGTTGCCAGAATCAGCGCCGCGCAGAATGCCATTGGCCTGGGCCGTCCAAACTTGCGCAGCATCGCGTAAAACAGCATCACGCTGAACAGGCCGGCAAATGCCGACGCCAGGCGCACGGCCCACGTCGTGCCGCCGAACAGGCGAATGGCGCCGGCGTCCAGCCATAGGCTCAGGGGCGGTTTTTCCAGGAAGGGTTCGCGGAACAGGCGCGGGATGACCCAGTCATTGTCCAGGTGCATGGCCATGGCGATCCCGGCGACGCGGGCTTCGGTGGAGCCTTGCAGCTCATGGCCACCCAGGGCAAAGAAGAACAACAAACCAGCGAGAAGGAGCAGCAGAGGAGCGGGACGCGTCATGGTTTCTGGCTACCGGAGCAAGGGACCGTTCGGGGGAACGGCCGTGGCGATCGGCTAGTATCTGCCAGCACTTCTGAACATTTCATGAATGAGTGTCAGTTTTTTGTAAGGCTGGCCGACGTGCAATTCAGGGCAGTTTCAAGCTTGGCACGGCTGCCTTGCCTTGCGCTGTGAGTACCGGCTCCAACTGCTCCCAGGTGAAAGACAAGTCATTGTCGCAGCCGTCTCCCGTGGCCGGTGTCGAGAGTTGCAGGCCTTGGGTGTTGAAGCTCAGGTCAAAGGAGGAATAGCGGTTGATGGCCGGGCAGCCTTCGTCAGTGGTGGTTTGCTTGGCCAGCCAGCGGCTGAATGCGCTGGGCAGCTTGATTTGGCCGGAGTACGGGCTGTCCCATTCTTCGCGCCCACCCAGCCAGGTCCACGGGTCTACGCTGTCGCCGGTTTGCAGGTTCCAGCTGTGCAAACCCCAACTGATGCCGCCGCGACCGTAACCGGCTGTCCAGCGGTAAAACCGCACGGTGATCCACTGCGACGACCAGTAGAAGGGCTCTACGGTGATTTCACTGGTTGAGGTGCTGCCGCTCTGATCCAGCGCGTTGCGCCGCTCGCGGTAGAAGTCTGCCTGGCCGTCGGGGCTGATTGCCAGGCGCGCCAGGTCGCGGTTGATCTTCTCGATCGCCGGCCCGTCGCCTTCGAGTTTCAAAGTGACCTGCCCGCCCTGGGTTTTCACTTGGTAGGCGTGCTCGCCGAACGTCTTCTTCTCGACCGTTACCGCCGGCGGCACCGCCTCGAGCGGGTTGTTATAGGTGTCGCTGGCGCAGCTGTCCGAATCCGCCCGCTTGAGCGCCAATGCCAGGCTTTTACCGCCCAGTGTTTTACTCCAGGTTCCCGTCAGCGTGTCGCCTTGCGGTTCGTCCAGTTGCCAGAAACCGGTATTGCCCTCTTCGGCCCACGGCTCGCTGGCGTTGGCTTGCGTCAGCTGGATGGGGGTGAGAATGCGCTGGTAGTAATAACTGCCATTGGCCCCGTGAGCCCCGTTGAAACAGGCCGTAATGGAGGACTTGCCCAGTGTGCCTTTCCAGACACCTGCCAGGTCGGCAGCAGAGACGAGCAACGGCGCGCAGGCGAGCGCGAGGACAGCGAGAGGCTTGAGCACGGGTATCGGACTTCCGGTTGTCTGATAAAGGCCGTCAGGGTAATGGGAAGTGTGAGGGGTTTCCAGAGGGCGAGGCGTTGTGAGGCGGCTCGCCCTTTTGACGTCGCTTAGGGCTGATGCGTGTGGCTGGGGAAGGGGTGGGTGCTCAACACACGGTCGATGAGTAGCTCGCCCAAAACGGTCAATTGCTGAGCGGCCAGCAGCGTGTGGCGATGCGAGCCTTCAAGCTTGAAGGCCAGGTCTGTGGTCATGGCGTTCAGGGAGGCGAGGGTTTCGCTGGCTTGGATCAGCAGGGTTTCGGGATCGACGCCTTCAGTAATTGTGAAGAGCGTTGTTGGAGGGTTGGGGGTGATTTTTTCATGGCGCAAACTCCTTGATTGATGGAGTCGCCAGACATCGCTGCTAAACGAAAAGGGTGGCGACTGTACGCGGGTTAGCAGACCAGGAATCAAGGAACCCAGCGCACCCGAAAGTGCCCCACGCACAGCCGCCATAATGCAGTCCAGCAGATGCTGGGCAGGTAGTGGCGTTGCAGGCCTTGATATTAACCGAGCTGCTAAACCCGGTCGCTGATTTTGCAGCGACTGGGGGAGGTTAGCGGGGAGGGGAAAGCGCGGCCAGTTCACCAACAGCGCGACATATCGAAGGAAAAATCCGAAGGCCCGCCGGCTGGGCTTTCCACCCTCCAGAAACAACAAAACCCGCACTGGGCGGGTTCTGTTGATGCGTCGAATGGGTAAATACCCACTGCAATACCGTGCGAAATGGCATTCCACTTGAGCACCCACAGACACACTCGCCATCAGTCAACGCTATCGTCAGCTACGTGGGGTTTGGAGTGCGTGGTAACCATAGTCGGCCCGAGCCTGGCGCAACGGCACGCCTGCCTCGATAGCCGCGCGGATATGCTCTTCGGCCTGGTGGACTTCTTCGGCCACCGTCAGCACTTCGCTCAGCGAACCGGCCGGAATCACCACCAGGCCATCGCCATCGCCGCGCAACCAATCATCCGGTTGTACCCGCACGCCGCCCAGCGTCACGGGCGCCTGGATCGCCTCAACACGCACCCGATCCTTGCCGGTGCGCATCCAGTTACCCCGGGAAAAGATCGGGTAATTAAGCTCCAGCGCACGGTCGACATCGCGGCAGATACCGTCAATCACCGTCCCGGCCAACTGATTATGGGCGGCGGTAGAGGTCAGCAAGTCGCCCCACACGGTGGTGTCGAGCCGCGCCTGGTTGTCGATCACCACCACCTGGCCGGCCTCAAGGTCGTCGATGTAGTCCCCCACCGAACCGCCATCCCGGCCAATAGGGCCGTAGCGCAGGGTCCAGGCTTTGCCGGTGAGATTGAACGTGCGATCCAGGGGCATGATGTCGGTGCACTGGCAAACGATTTTCAGGCGGTCCATCGCATCGCTGAGGTCGGTGCAACTCAGGGCGTTCAGACGGGTAAAAATAGAGGTTTGCATGGTGTGGCCTTCCTTGTGTCCGATAGGTTAAAGCACGCTGGCGGCGTTACTGAATGCATGGATCTTGTCGACGATCTGGCGCGATGCCGCCCTGATTGCCGTGGTGGTATTGCCGGCGATATGCGGCGTCAATTGCGCGCAGGGAATGCCGGTCAGTGGCGACTCGAACCGGTCCTTTTCCAGGGCAAAGGTATCGATGGCGACCGCCTTGATATGCTTGGGAAACTGGCGCATGAAGGCTGCCAGCTGGTGTTCGTCGACGATCCCGCCGCGTGCGGTATTGATCAGGATTGAACCTGGGCGCATCTGCCGGAACTCGGCAGTGCCGAACAAGCCTCGGGTCAGCGTGGTGAGCGGAACGTGGATCGAAACGATGTGCGCCTCGGCCAGTAACTGCGCAAGGTTTGCTCGTCGCTCAAGCTCAAGGCTGCGTGCCACCTGTTCGGTGAAGCGCTCCGACCCGGTGGCGATCACCTTGATGCCCAGCGCCGCCGCCTTGCGTGCCACCTGCCGGGCAATGCTACCGGTGCCCACCAGCCCAAGCGTGAGTTCGGCGTATTCGGGGGTAGGTGCCAAGGTGCCTTTTGCCCAATGGCCGTTGTGGGTTTGGGCGTTGTAGTAATCCAGGTCGCGAGACAGAAACAGCGTCTGGGCCACGACGTACTCGGCAACAGCGGCCGCGTTGGAACCTGGCGTGTTGAGTATCGCCACGCCGCGCTGCTCGCACTCAAGCCGATCAATATGATTAACCCCGGTGCCGGCCTGGGCAATAGCGCGCAGTGGCGTGGCCAACGCGGGCGCGCTGGCGGCGCGGATCAGGCTGGCGCCCAGGGGGATGTTCAAGCGCGTCTTGAACACGCTATAACCCCCGGCCCGACTCACGGCGGCAATAAAGGCAGGCTCGTCGTGGCAGTTGATCTCGGCATATTGAATGCGCGTGGTGTAGTGCTGCCGGATGCGCTCTTTGTCTGCGAAATAGTGCAGGTTGAGGGTGACGGCCAGGCCCAGCTCAAGAAAGCGATCAACTTCCTCAAACAGTAACGGTGGGCCGGGGGCATCGAGTATCAGGGTAGTAAATGCCATACAGTTGATCCTCTTGGAGGGTAGCGCCTGCCGATACCCAGGTTGCCCTGGGTATCGGGGCTGATCACCAGGTGAAAGGGTGGGCGCTGATGGGATCGACCAGACCTGCATCGGTACTCACGGCCGCGAGGAACCCGCTGTAGAAATCATTCAGCGATGAAGACTGGATGAACTCGGGATTGCTCTTGGCGTAGATAAGAAACAACCGATAGATTCTCAGGTTCTTTTCCTTGCGGTAGACCTCTGCCTTGAGGCTAGGCCACAGGTTGAGCAAGCTGCCTTGTCCAGATACGACAGCGTATCGATTTCGGCGTAGATCCTCAGGCAGGCGCGACTGTGCGGGGTTTGCGAAGCATCATCCGTGTTTGCCTTGAGTGCGTGCTCCAATGCTCGCCATAGAACGTCATGCAGTAACGCAGGGTTGGTATGGCCGATTGATGGGCGAGTTGATGCATTTTCCAGTATGGAGTTGATCACATGATTCATGGGTTCAAGCCTCGATAATTACAAATCCCTTATTTGCATTGCGCCAAACAGGCACAAGCAAAATCATCAATGTCCTAGGCTTAACCCACTGCGTCGCAACGAACGGAGCTCTCCTGTTCGCCGACAGAAAGCCCCCCTTGTCGGTACCGAAAAACGGTAAAAATTGAAACAACTCGTTACATCTGTGAGCAATAAGGCATGTCCCCGTTTTCCAGACAAAAGACCTTTTTGGAATAAGTGGCATCAAAAAAATGATAGGGAGCTATTCAATATTGTTGGATGAAGTTCTGATTTTGAGCGCCGATATTTTCTTAAGCGTCTGTTTTTTCGAGATGAAAAAAGCTAAAAGAAAAAATAGCCAGAAAAGCGTTGGTGCAACGGCGAGGTATTTTTTAGAGGGATATGAAAAAAGTTTCATGAGGCGAACAGCCGCTCTCCGCTCCCATACACGAGCCTTTATATGATCCAAATGAACTCTCGGAGGTTAAATACGCCCGTTGGCGCTTTGAACCTCGTCTTTAACGACATGCGCCAGCGCGACTTCGATCAGCTCCGGATCCCACCCATGCTCATTCAGGACGGTGCTGGCCATGGAGCGCATGCGGTGGCTGACCAATCGGTCCTGAAAACCCATGCGTTTCAATGCCATGTTGCCGGTCTGGCTATTGGCGACCATCGGGGCATTCACTTCTGATAAGGGCGTTGATTTCATGCTCGGACATACACGCAGCGTGAGTGAGCACCAGATGTCTTCGGCATATGCGGGAGTGACGCAATCCTTCTTCAATTACGCGGTAGCCACGTTCTCGAACGTATATTGCGTGCCCGCTCGTTTAGCTTCCTGTAGCTCATCGCGTTGAGCTTTGGGGCCGATACCCTGCGCAAACAACTCTATGGCCTCAACGGTTTTCTTCCTGGCTTGCGCAAGAAAAACCTCGGGGTATGAGCCGAGTGCCATGTTGATTCGATTCTTGGTGACGTGCATCGAGCGATTGACTCTGACACGCAGCTGAAACCCGTCGCCATCGGTGAGGACGTCTTCCTTGTCTCTCGGTTTGATCGTCTTAAGGTGGCGGTCGGAGGCGGGTGGTTTGAGCGCACATGAGAAGTACTCCATGACACTTTTTGGTCTTCCCAGGATTAGCCCTAGGTAGCCGGTAATACCATTGGGAATACCAAACTGCCTGGAGTTCAAAAAACCTGGAAAGCCTCCAGCAGCCCTGAAACCCCCCAGTATTCACTGGATTTCAGGCACAAAAAAAGACGTCCGTGGACGTCTTTAGATGTTGAAGTGGTGGGCCGGGGTAATTTGAATTTCTCTGGTAAGAAATTGATTTATATAGTAAATATCTGTTTTTATTTTTAGGCGGAATACCAATTGGAATACCGCGACGAGTATTCTTTGCCTCTCGACGAGCAGTTGTGGCGCCGAGCCTGAGCATCGAGGTCAGCTAGAGGTGACGGCAGGCAAAGAGGGCCAAGAGATGAATTGTTGATTACAATTAGGCACAGCTTCCAGAAGCCATTTGAGTTCTGCTTCCGGTTTGCGGATTCCGCACTCCCATAGCTCGAAGACGCGCCAACCCTGTTGTAGCAACGCGCTTCTGTTTATCGTATCTCTCTTCACGTTCTGCTCGAATTTCAAGCGCCAGAAATCTTCGCGAGAACTGGGGTTGGTCGCATATCTGCACCCGGGGTGCCTATGCCAGAAGCAGCCATGAATGAATATGCAGACGCGGTAGCGAGGCAACACCACGTCGGGGCGACCTGGTAGCTCCCGTGGATGCAGACGATACCTGAAGCCATTCCTATGCAGCAGCTTCCGAACCTTCATCTCCGGAGCTGTATTGCTGCTGCGGATGCTGGCCATCATGCGAGACCTGACTTCTTTACTGACGATATCCATCAATCTTTCCCTCAGATGCGCCTACTCTCGCGTAGGGTTACGACTTGGCGCTCGCTAAGTCCATATAAATCACTGTTCTATTTACGGCCTCTAGGGGATTTGGGAATGTTTTTAGTGTGCCAAGGGATGGACCGTGATCTGGAATTGTGTTTCCGCCGCTGCAGGTTGACTTGATGGCCACTTCAAAATGGGCACCGAGTAGATGCAATCGTCGCCAGAGCGGCTGTAGCTGCACTACCGCCCTAATCCTAGTAAAGTAGCGCGGCTCTGCTGCATACGCTGTTGCATTCCTGATATCTAAACCATTGATGCCCATGATTGACTACCAGAACTCCCTTTTCCCGCCAAGCACGACCGCCAAGCCAGCTATTGCGGTTGAGGATGCTATCCAGATCGTCGACCTTTTCGCTGGACCTGGCGGGTTGGGTGAGGGTTTTTCGTCCTCAGGAGAAGGCAAGCACTTCGATATCATCGTTTCTGCTGAAATGGATCCTGTTGCCAGGAGGACGCTAAGACTTCGTGCTTACTACCGATTGCTCAAGCGCGAATACCCTGCCGGGCTGCAGGACTATTACCGTTACTGTAATGGAGAGGCAGAAAAGCCTAGCAGCACCCCTGAAACCGCGGCATTCTGGAACCGTGCCGAGCAGGAAGCACGGCAGATAACCTTGGGTTCGGAGGAGGGCGACAAAGAGTTAAATGGACTCATCAAAGCCAGGTTGAATAAGATAGGGCGTCCATGGGTACTCATCGGCGGGCCTCCATGCCAAGCATATTCGATCGTGGGTCGAGCCAGAAACAAAGCCAAGAAGGATTACGTCGCGGAGAATGATAATAGGCATTTTCTGTACAAGGATTATCTACGCATCATCAAAGACTACCGACCTACCGTCTTTGTCATGGAAAACGTCAAAGGTATCTTGTCGTCCAAAGTCGGAGGCAAAGGGATTTTCTCGCAGATTCTGCAAGATCTGGTTGATCCTAGCAAAGCACTAGATAACAAAGAGGGCGGGCAGAAATACAAGATATGTTCACTGGTTTCCGAGGAGGCGTTCAGCTTTTTAGATTGTATCGACAGTGTGAAACCAAAGTCATATATCATCGAAGCTGAAAAGTACGGAATTCCGCAAGCCCGCCATCGCGTCATCCTTCTTGGGATAGCTCTAGATGAGAACGGTAACGTTCCTGAGCATGAGCTTTTGACAAAAACTGACCCAGTGTCGGTTCAGCAAGCCATAGGCAAACTTCCTAGGCTGAGAAGCAAGCTATCGCGGCGCTCGGATTGTCAGGAAGAATGGTATCGAGCTGTTGCCGATGAAGTAGATGAGTTGCTGCATTATGCCGAGCTTGATAGTGGCGAAATGATCTCCCCACTTCAAGCTACCCGGCGAGCACTCTTCGATGCGCCGCGGAGTTCAGGCGCTGAAAGGGTCCCAAAGGAGAAAGGTCAGGGTAATACAGGGATACCATCGCTGGATGCTTGGTATCACGATGCCAATATCAAATATTGGATGAGTCACGACGCCCGCAGCCATATGCGCTCAGACCTGCGACGATACGTCTTTGCTAGCACCTTCGCTGCGCACAATAAGTATTCTCCCAAGGGCCATCAGCAATTCTCACTTCCTGGCCTTGCGCCCGCTCATAAGAATTGGGAAAGCGGTAAGTTCAGTGACCGCTTCCGGGTGCAGCTTGCAGAGTTTCCGGCCACGACTATCACTAGCCATATCTCGAAGGATGGGCACTATTTTATCCATTACGACCCAGCGCAATGCCGTAGTCTGACCGTTCGCGAGGCTGCGCGGCTCCAGACATTCCCGGATAACTACTATTTTGAAGGGAATCGAACTCAGCAGTACCATCAAGTGGGTAATGCGGTACCGCCTCTACTGGCGAACAGAATCGCAAAAATAGTCTATGACGTTGTTTGTCGGCGTATTTCCGAAACTAAAGATGTTATGGGTGAATGACAGGTGCAACCGCAACTGTCTCTCCAGTTATCGAGAGTTGAGCTGCAAGATGTCGCGAAAACTTGAAAATTGGGCGAGCTCCGGAAAACGGTCGGTAGCGTATTGGTGGTTATTAGGTCGTTGGCGATCTTGGCCCACGAAAAAGTGCTACTGAACCAGCCCAAAGGCGCCTCGCAGGCGATAGTGGTTGGTCATTTTGCTCCTTAGTAATGTACTAACTAGCATTAGGAAACCACGATGCAGTGCAATGGAGCTGTCGCCAGTGATACCTAACTCCACTTGCTCATGCCTAACGGCGAGCTTGTGACAGGCTGCGTTGGCAGCATTGCTGGAGGTGAATTGTGACCACTGCTCAACGAGCGCACAAGATCGGCTTTCTGCTCGGCAGAATACGTTAGTTAGGCCGTCCTACATATCTTCGACTGGCATCCCTTCCTCCGCCATTCTCTTCACAAGCAGCTTGACTGCATTCTTATCTGGCCTTGCTAGGTTGAGATCTCCCGATCCTATCTTCTGAAGTGCCCTGTCAGCCTTTGGCGACAGGAATCTATGCTGCTCGGCAGTCCGACGAATAATTTCGACCTTGGGTCCGAGCATGTGAAGGAGCACGTCGAAGTCGATTTCACTATCGATCCTTGCAGACGACTTCGCTTCTTTCTTCTCTTGCGTCATCTCATTTTCGTCGAGCACCAAATGATCAGGTACTGCCTGAACGTTGAATTCTGCAGCTCTGATATTTTGCCAGCAAATTTCCAGTTTGCAGTACTCGCCGACGTTCCGAACATTTGCAGAAGTATTTCTGAGAGCGGCAGCAACCTGTGGGGCAAGAGAGGCGATAAGCTCTTGAAGCTCTTCCGGGACGGATTGAGTATTCCAGATTTGTCCCCAGTTTAGGCTTGCCTTGCCTTGGCGATAGATCTCCTCGGCAATCCAAGAAAGCGTATAGGCAACTGTCTGGGATTTATAGCCGCGGTCATCTTTGTACCAGTCGGAGCCAGCAACATGCTTATCGGTCCAGCGGAATATCAGCCCCATCGCGCAAGCATTTCTATACCAAAGTTCGTTAAATTGGGTAGGGGCGGACTTCCAAGCTTTCGCGGTTTGATCGGCGAACCCCATGAAGGCTTTCTGCGCGCCTCTAGATACAATGTAAGGCTTTCTTTCGAAACTCAGGAGATACTTCGCAAGGTCGGTTTTTTCGATAATCTTTTCCCTAGGATACTCCAACTGATATTTCTTCTTTCCTGCCACGGACGCGTACGCCATGCCGTCGCGGTACTGCCCGCGTGCGCGCTCATAGAACCATTTGTCGCCCGTCATCGCACCGTTTTGAGGTGGTGCTGTCATTATCCGGGAGTAACGCTCCATTTGCAGATGGAACGGATGGCTCGAGAAGAAGTCTGCCTCTGAGATACGATTCTGAGTGTTGGCGTATCGCGAAATTTTTGGTACGACCTGCTCGACATGAGCAGGTGGAACTACTGAGAGTTTCATTTGCACATAGACACGCTCGAGCGGTGAGTTTGCGACATCCTTTGCGTATAGGATAGACGCCGTCGTTTGGCCGCCATTCACGATCTGAAGGTTATGAATAGCTGCAATTCCTAGCTGCCCGTCTTCCAGTATCTCGAGCTTAACCGCTGATGCGGTCGCGGTTAGGCCGTTGTTGTAAGCAAAGAACATCTCTGGCGTCTTCTTGATTGTTTCCAGAATACCCTTGTTCACCTTCGTCTTAGCCTGGAGATAGGTCCGGACGTTCTGTTCGAGCAGTCGTGCTCCGTATAGACCGTAGACTTCAGCAAGCACCGGGCCCGGAATGGCGAGGAGGTAGGATTGATGTTCTTCGGTGTTTGTCGAGGCCTTGAGGCAGGCAATAGGCTCTCCGGCAATTTCTGCGATATTGACTTCGATAGACTCAGGAATTTGAAAACTTTTTTGGATTTCGAAATAACGAGTCGCGTCAAGTACGCTATAAACAGTCGGCAATCCGCCTACTTGCTCGCCCAGCTGAGGCGGTCGTTTGGTCGCCAAGCGGGCGTTGGAAAAAAGGATGATGCGAACTCTCTTGATGAGATCACGTGTTGAATAGATGGGATAGGCCGCTGCAAATGCTGGACTTGTTTCTTCAATTGAATTGATGAACACCGATGAACAGGCATTTTCGAAAAAGGCGGTTGCTTGTTTGAACACTGAGGTTAGGCGGTCATTATGTATAGACTCCAGTTCCTTTCCGTCCCGGTAATCGCAGACGGCGAGATAGAGCGTTCCGCGATCGGTATCAAACCCGTAGCCGTCGATTCGGTATGGCCTCCGTCCACCTTCCTTGTGACTGTGGGTGTACTCCAAGTCGATGGTGTCGCCGTTGTCTGACGCCGATGCGGCATAGAGCTCGAAAAAAGCCTCTTGCTGGAAGACGCCCCGTACCTCCGCTTCTAGAAGAATATCCTCTCGTAGCACTTCGAATGCTTGCTGCAAATCGCTCATGCTTCGACTCCCTCAAAGGCATCATCATGGCTGATGATGAAGGGAATGCAGTCGCTCACCCGAATGCTGTAGGTAACCCTCTCTACGCCGGGGCGGAGATCACTGCGCTCGATACGAGGAAAGGTAGCGCACACCTCATAGAAAATACGGTCAACGAGAACCCAGCTTTCTTCGTTATATTCCTGCCGCTCCTGATATCTCGCTTCCAGTAGAGCGATCTCAAAAAGTTCCAAGGCGTTTGCTCCAGCCTCGGCAAAAGCTTCTCGAATCTCTGACACAAGAGCATTGAGAGTCCGAGCTGATGGGGCAGTGGATGGCAGCGGTGCGATTCCCTGATTGCAGAGCAGGATGCGCCCCTGGACTGGATCGAGTTGATCTTCGGAGGAAATCCGAATTCGCCGGTCGGCAGTCACCACCTGAGTCTTGACCTCAAAGATGGTGCCGGCGACGACAAAATCCTGCTCATGACCGCTAGGGCCATTCCAGCATTTGATCGCAGCATTCCAACCGATGCGGTCACTAAGAACATCCCGTAGAAACAGCATTTCGCCGACCAGGCCAATCTGCTCGCCTTTTGACAGTATGCGGTCGGTCCTATGGCTCAGCATCTCCTGCCAACGGTGGACCTCCTTGATGGCTTGAATCAGCCCCTTTCCGGACTGTGTCGGTGCAAACTTGTCTGTTGCAAGCATGAGGCTCTTGCACATAAGGGCGAAATTTCTGAGATCGGCAGCATCACCCAGGCTCAGCACTAATCTTGAACGCCCAGCGGCCATCGGATGGACCTCGCAGGTCACTGCCGACATCTTCGGCAGGTCAGGAACTCCAGGCAAAGCGCACTCGCCATCGAGCTGGAAGATAAAACATCCGTGAAAGTCACGGCCGATCCTGAAATCGAGCGGATGGCTGCTGTCAGCAAGTCGAATGTTGTAGCAACCTGGGTCTGTTGGCGGCACGATCGCTTTCCATTCACTAAGCATCTTGAGCCTCCATCATCGCTTCAGCGTCATCGTCTTCCTCAGCGGCAAAGTGCTCAAGTTGCTGCCGATAGACAGCATTCACTTGGTAGGTTCTCTCCTTGGCGGGTTTACCTGTCTCGGGCATGCAGAAAGAAAGCGTGACGATGGGATCGTTAAGTTTGAGATCCTCGTCACGATCGTTTCGATCGTCGCGCAGCTTCGCATTGAAGACATGCACCAACATCATCGGCCGCTCTCGTACAGAACACGCGGCGCGTTCCTTCTTGTATGTTTCAGCACGGTAGGCAGCATCTGCCTTTGCCTTCTGTGAGTCTGACAGGCCGATCTGCGCGTCCCCAGGATCGGCAACGCGATTCTTGCTGCCATAAACTCGATAAGTGCCCTTCTGAACTGTTCCTTGGTCCCGAGACCTCAAATTGATCTTCTGACCAGCAAATGGAGTAGAGTCGCCCGACTGGCGCATGGGAAGTACCACATCCCATTTTTCGAGTTCATCCGTGACGCGGTCCTGAACATAGTCCCCGAGAAGGGATGTATCGGAAATCACTGAGAGATCGGGATGATCCACGAACTGGAATTCGCGCATGAGACTGAGTACGTCTCGCCCGCCCGCGGCCCAGTGAATATAGCCCTTGTGTATTTCAGTGGGGCTTCCGAGCGCGATGAGAAATTTTTCGACCGCATTGCGATGGGCTTTTCCGATGACAGGATCATTTGGAAGCGCGAAACCCTCGATGTGACGCGCGGAATAGTCCTGAGCGATTTTAAGCTTTTCCGCCGTCCGCATCTTGTTTGCCGCAGTTACCCGGATGGCGAGCGGGCTCTGCCGTACTTTGAGGCCGAAATCGCGCGGTGTGCGGCGTGCGGCCTGCATACGCTTGATCTCGCTTCTAAGTTCTTCTGTTGCTTCGTCTACAAATTCGTAATGGTCGAAGGACACCTGCGGCAGATAGAGGCGGCAATATTCCTCATAGCCCGGTCGGTAGCCGAACCAGCGAGCCATCTGCATAAGGGTGTCGCTTGCAGTAGCGTTCCGCAGGAGATAGGAGATCGTGAGCCCTTCGAGCGTGAGGCCGCGTGAAAGCGCCAGCCCGCCGATGGCGATTACATGAAGACCTTCTGATTTGCGCAGTGAATAATCGAGCTTGCCACCCCGCATATTGACGGTGCGGACTTCGATGGATTGGACACCTTCATTAAGAACTTCGAGAAGATCGCGCCAGTTGAGCCCAGAGTTACCGAACTCGACCGTGAAACTGTTTTCGAGATGAGCCATGATGTCATCGTTGATCTCATCAAGCGGCAGCGATGCATGGACCGAGACTGCGTCCTTGATCTCCGTAAGATATTCGTAAACGAGTCCGAGAATCTTGTCTTGGATGGCATTGAATCGGCTGACGTTGATCATCATCGAACAGTGGGCTTTGCCCTTATCTTGGAATACCCTTATTGCCCTCGTTATGCAAAATACACGGATCGCGTGGCGCAGACTTTCCGGGATGTCGGTCACATTGTCTCCGCTTTTGTGTCTCAGCGGCAGCAGCGCTCGATAGTCATCAATGACCTTGACCATGCTCGAGCGTAAGTCACCGCCCTCTCGGAAAATTCGATGTGAACCTGCATAATTGGTAGGCGGATCAAGCGCCTTGATAAAGTTTCCGGGGAAAAGGTCATCCGTCTCCATTTCCGCCGTCGTTTCCGGGTCGATGAAGATGTTGGCGAACGGTGTAGCGGTATAACCGATATATGCCGAGCGCGGAAAACGCGACAAAATCTGTCGAATGATACCGTTGATGGCGGTAGTCCGCTTGGGGTCAGTGGCCGTGTTGATAGACGCATTGTCGGCTTCGTCGTCGATCAGCAGAAGTGGCAGGTCATAGCCGCCCGTCTCTCCCTGTTTCTCTATCCAGTGTGCGAGACGTTCAAGGATGGATTTGTTTTTTTTGGTTATGAAGATCATCGGCTCCTGATGACCTGATAGACCGAAATAGATTCCATCCGTGCCGCTCGAAAAATCGGCTACCCGAGTTGTGCCGTAAGAGGGGATTCGCCGCGTCGCTGCATAATTCTGGATCGGCAGCGACTGCTGTGCAGCCGCGCCAAACATCGAGACCTTGCCGATGAATGTCTCGTCAATTCGTTCCTGCGTCTGGGCGCGCAGCGAGTTGGTTATCCCTGCGAGTAGGATAATTACACGATAGCCCGCGTCGGCTGCCTTGCAGATCAGCGCAGAGTAGTTGGTGGTCTTGCCCGACTGGACATTTCCCATGACCATGCCGCGAACTGCGCCGTAGAATTCGTCTTTCGGATTGCCGCATTGGTCGAGAATTTCATCCGTGTCGGAGTCGAGGGTGGCAAGCACGGGCGACGGGAGAGTCCCCGTCTCGAGATAGTATTTGCGTAGGCGATTCCAGTAATAGAAGTCAAGAGCTGGCCGCATTGTTGCCAGCCAGGGCCGGTGGCCTTTTGTGATAACCGCCCCCCGCTTCTGGGTAACCGTAAAACTAGCTTCCAATTCGCGGATAATCGCATTGATTGCTGGTTCACCAAGGTGCTGAAACGGCCCGTTGCGAACGATAGAAGTGATCGCACCTTCGGGTAAGCCTTGTCCTTGGGCAATGTCTTCGCCATGTTGCTTGTTGATTATCGAGCGGAAATACGCAAGTTCGCTATCAAACATTTACCACCACCCTTTGTCCTTGAGGTGTTTTACGACGAGGTCGGCTTGACTAGCCCACGGTTCAGTTGATGCAAGAAGTTCACGCAGCGCTTTCATGTCGCCGCCTGAGTGAAGCAGCAGTGAGGGGAGGGCTGTGTCGAATTTGTCGAGAAATCTATCCCTGTCTAGTACGCCCTGATTCATCATTTCCGGGCGAGACGAATAGTCCTCGCCGATGCTTATAATTGGGAAGCAGTCTTCGATGATTCCGAGCGCTGCCGAAAAGGCTTTGGCTCTGTCTCTATCCTCGTCCTCTAGCATACCGGTTATCAGCGGGTGCTCGCGGTTGATGTAATAGCGAACCTCACCGTTTCGCACGTATTTAGCCCAGACTGACGTTTTTCCAGTTCCTTCGCGAATTCGCCCGCCGCGGGACTGAAATACCTTTCCCGATCTGCTCTTGAGTCCGCCGACGATGTCCTTCAAACGGCTTTTGAGCCCCGAAGGCAGCTGTGCGTCTGCCTTGTCGAGCGTGATCTTCCATATCGCATCGAGGGCGTTGGGGATGTTGACGGCGATCCGGACAAGTTGTGACAACTCGCCGTGCCTCACCAGTCGAAACCAGGTCCCGTGTATGATGAGCCGGTGCTGTCGGTAAACATAGAAACCTTGATTGCGAACGAAACCTTCTTCACCGCCGAGCTGATCGTGCTCGCCCGCAGTTAACTTCGAATAGTGCGGTAGGATGAAGGCCTGCACCCCAATAGGCTGGCCATCGAAGTTAAGAACTTCCTTCGGCTGGGCCTGCGTTGCATTATGGTTGCGGAGAAAAGGATCCGTCGGCTTCAGCACGCTACCATTGAAACTGATTCTGAGTTTCCGAAGGCCTTCCTCGCCTCCCAGATAGCGATGGAAAATGAGCGACAGCTTCTTTTGGGCGTGCGCGACTAGATCATTGAAGCCCCTGCCGCCAACTTGACCATATTCGGACAGGCGATCGCACATGCTCCAGATGATCTCTGTCCCGTCGCGCTCAAGCAGGCGCTGATCGACTTGAGCTTCAATCTCATCGGGATCAAGAACTCCCATCTTCCAGTTGGCGATATCATCCAGATTCCAAGACGCGCCGGACAGAGCGCCATTCTGTCTCGTGACAACTGTCAAGTGCCGGCATTGTGAAAGTGATGCCGACTTCATGCCCCACCCGAAACGGCCGAGGTCATCAGGAGCCCGTTCCTCATTGGGGTTAGTGCTGGCGGGTCTCATCGCCCGATGAAGTTCAACCGCTGTCATTCCGGATCCATCATCCAAAATTCTGACCTCGGGCCCATCATCCTTCCTGATGCATTTGATATCGATGCTGTGGGCTCTTGCCTTGATGCTGTTGTCTATTAGATCTGCAAGAGCACTCGACAGGTCGTAATTCCCAAAGCTACGCGCCGAGGCCATCAGCGCGGACGCGTCAGGAGGATTATTTACATGCCTCATATGTCCCCATTCAATTCGCCACATGACGCTGGGGAAGAGCCCCTGCTGAACGTTTTTTGTCTTCCATCAGGCGAGCGTATCTGAAATGCGGTTGTTGTCGATAGCTCTCGAACGCGGCATCTGCCACATATAGTCCGACCATGGTGTCAAATTGACTTTCTCGCTGCTCGAAGACATATCCATGGCCTTTGAAGTCCAGCCGCGGCCCGACTTCTAGGTTTTGCATAAGGGCCACCTCATAGCAAACGGTCCCAACAGTCTCAGAACCGAAAACGTCATCGTCCAGGGGGCTATTAGGAAGCTTTTGAAGCAGGTTTTCTGCTGCGTTTGCAGCAGGCGCTGATCATGCGGCGTGAAGCCCCACTTCCAAATTAACCAGCTTTGATGCCTGAGTTTGTAATTGACGTTTGAAACTTTGCCTTTCCCGCCAAACCCTCCGATCCAGCGATCTTTGATCGCGCCGATCGGAGGGTTCACTTGCTTTTCTCGAAGCCACCTCGTTCCACCATTCCATTTCAAATTTGAATAGCGCCACGTCTCCTCTTATCTGAGTAATTGCTATCGAGCGGAACGCAGTCTCAGCGTCAGAGCCGAGCTTGTCGTCGGGCTATGGCTAGAGAGGTGGCGACACCGGCGACACCGGCGACATCCCATGCAGAACGGGGCCAGGAGGGTGGCGACAAAAGTGGCGACAGTCGCCACTTTCTGAGCGCATTAGCCGTGACGCTTGACCGCCTTTTCGAGTGGGTATAAAAATTGGCGCACGGATCGCTGTCGTTGACAGCACCTGCCCAGGTAGCCAGAACCTTTAAGGCTACGCCACTTGCGTGGTGGTTCTCCCACAGTGCGATTAGCGTCCGGCGGCTCGCACGATCACTTCCCAGGAGTGATGGATGCCTACTCGACTGATCTGCCCACTGCGGCAGACGATGGACCTACCTCGCTGCGCTGCAGCAACCTCACCTCTCGGCTCAATTCGCTGCGCCAATCCGCGCCCGTCTCTTTCTCCTGGAAAGAGACGGGCGCTCGTACCACTGCTGCAAGCCATGTCTTACATGGCATTGCCGCGACTCTCCTCGTGACAATCGGCCTGACAAAGCCGATTCGTCGCCATCCGCAACGACACAGGCACCGGTGCCGCAGCCAATGGAAAGGCTGCACCTGACTGACAGTCAGGCATGCCCCAGGGTGTCTAGATCTTTGCCTTCTCCCACCGATGATCTCTAGGTGCCGAACTCGTCAGTCGGCACAGCCTCCACCCGCCCGCATCTTCGGATGCGTCTAAGGAGGCCAGATTCATGGGTTCATGCCCTCGCTCCCGTAAGGAGCCGTGCGTTCCGCGTTAGTGAACACCTCACAGGCCGCAGGGGCCTTTATCCCTGATAACACTCAACAGCCGTGGCGGGACTACGTGAGGACAACCAGCAATTACCGAGGAGAGGGCCCATGCAGCAGTTAGATCCGAAGCTTGAACTACCACGACCGCCTCGACCGCTGATTGAGTCGAATCCCGTGGCCCAGCCTTATCCGGTGCAGGCACTGGGTGGGATTCTTGGGCCTGCGGTTGAGCGCATGGCTGAGGTCATCGGTGTGCCCCAGGCACTGGCTGCGCAATCAGCGCTGGCTGCCTCGGCGCTGACCACTCAAGGTCATGCGGGCTTACAGCTCGACGGGAGAAATTATCCCCTGTCGCTGTACCTGATCACGGTGGCTGCGTCCGGTGATCGCAAGACCGCAGCAGACCGATCCGCACTGCTGCCAGCGCGCCAATGGGAGCGGGAACAGTGGCAACATTATCGTGAGCAGCTCTTTCGGTACCGTGCCGCACAGCGACATGCGCAGCGTATCAGTCCTGCCGATCCCGCCCCCACAAACAGCGTACCGCTCGAAGCGGAGCCTTCGGCCCCTCGGCTGATCACCACAGACCCGACGATCGAGGCCCTGATCAAGGGGCTCTGCCATGATTTGCCGAGCATGGGGCT
>Ga0153931_100160_pt1 | contig 25264 bp, 17 predicted proteins | sample TSNJ015MetaG_FD_104730 | JGI IMG/M metagenome (GOLD analysis project Ga0153931, IMG submission 104730) | Attine ant fungus gardens microbial communities from New Jersey, USA - TSNJ015 MetaG | ecosystem: Host-associated > Fungi > Mycelium > Unclassified | place: USA: New Jersey, Wharton State... | reverse complement strand
TGCTCCAGCCACTCCTGCTCGCCGGCACTGAGGCGCACCCGCGACTGCGCGGCCATTTGCGCACGCCCCGCGCTCCAGCGCTGCTCGATAAGCTGACGACGCTCCAGGGGAATCACCGCCAGCGCCTTGTCGATGATGCGTTTGAGGCGAACTTCGCTGCGCAGCATGGCGAAACCGAAGGGGCTGGCATCCAGGCCCGACGGACCGGCCAGTTGCAAGTCATTACGGTAATTGGTGTTGATCAGATAATTGGCGCTGATCAGATCGCCGAGATAGCCGTCATCGACACCGAATGCCACCGCACCCAGCGCATCCATCGCCGAGGGGTAACGCTGCAAGTCCGCCCCGGGATAGAACGCCTGCACGCTGGCCAACGGCAGATAGTCCTCGACCATGGCGATGCGTCGGCCCGCCAGATCCGCCGGCAGAGTTTCGTCAAGCCGGGTCACCAGCATCGGCTGGTCTTCGGCGTAGGGGCGCGACAGCATGAAATCCGGGTCGGCCAGCTCGAAGTTGTTCGAGGTCCCCAGCAGGTCCAGTTCACCGCGCTTGAGTGCGGCCATCACCTCGTCGCGATGGGCGAAGCGTCGAACGTCGATCCGCACATTGAGCAGTTGCGCCAGAAGCTCGGCGTAATCGGCGGTGAGGCCTTCCAGCTCCTGCCGATTGCGGGTGATTTCGAACGGTGGGTAATCGGCTCCGGAAATGCCCATGCGCAACACCGGGTGCTGGCGCAGCCATTGGCGGTCCTGCTCGTCGAGCGGGACCTGAATATTTTCCAGTGCTGCCTGGCTCAACAATTCCAGGGGTTGTGGCGCCTCGCTGGCGCAGCAGGTGGCCGTGATACTCAACCACAGAACCCACCACCCGCGTTGCCGACTCACTTTGCCACTCAGATCAAATGATTGCGCTTGGCGAATTCGCGCAAGTGCACCGTGGAATTGATCGCGAGTTTTTTCATCAGGCGGGTCTTGTAGGTACTGACGGTCTTATGGCTCAGGTGCATGTCTCCGGCGATCGCCTTGTTCGATTTGCCCAGTGCCAATTGCTCGAGAATGCTCAGTTCGCGGTTGGAGAGCTGATCGATCAGCTGTTTTTCACTGCGGTCCAGCGGGGACGATGCATGGGTGGTGTCGGGCAACGCTGCAAAGTATGAGTAGCCCGACATCAGTGCCTGGATTGCCTTGTGCAATTGCAGCAACTGGTTGGTTTTGGTCACGTAGCCCATGGCCCCGCCCCGCAGACATCGATTTTGATAATGCAGCGGGTCCTGGGAGGTGAAGATCAACACCTTGCACTCGGGGTTGTCGGCCTTCAGCCGCTCCAACACCTCCAGCCCGCCGAGCCCCGGTAACTTGAGATCGAGTATCACCAGTTTGGGTTGGTGCTTGCGGAGCAGCGCCATGACTTCACCGGCGCTCGATGCTTCGTGAATAACCTTGAACCGTTCGGCTTCGAGGACGAATTTCACGGCCGCCCGTACCACCGGATGATCATCGACGATCAGCGCTGACTTCATGACCGCTCCCAGTGCAAAAACATGACGATGGCGCCACTGGCATCGGCTGTTCCTGCCGCAGTGGCTGCGCAAAGACTGTTACACGGGAATCAAACCGTATCTACCTGTCAGATCTGACAGTTGCGCCAAAGGGGAATCCGTGCTCAAGCCCGACGCTGCAGGGCTGATAGCGGGTTCCAAGTGTCAGCCGCACACACCGGGGCAACATCGACGCGCGCCATCAGATGCTTGATCGCGGCCGCATTGGGCAAGGCGACATGGCTGATCTGCAGGTTTTCCTGAGCGAAGCCGGCGGGTGTCAGCGCAGGCGCCGAGGGCTCGTTATAGATCAGCGCGTGGCGCACATGCGGGTTGTTGAGGAAAAACCCCGGCAGGTCCAGCGATCCGGCCGCCAGCTCGGCGTTGATAACCACCGCATCGAAGGGTTCACAGCCGTACTCCACCAGGGTCAGCAGCTCAAGCAGACTCTGTACCGGAGCGATGCGGAAGTATTCAAGGCCATTGAACAGGCGCTCGATTTTCATCCGGTGAAAATGCTGCGGATCGGCAATCAGGATGCGCAGGGTTTTATTGATCATGCTCGATCTCCTGGAGGTCACGGGTGGATGCGCCAAGGCTACGCAAGCCGCAGGAACAACTCTGTAGGATCTTTCCTAAAAATCCGCTCATTCATCCGAGTTTTTCCCGTGGTTGCGCCGTTGCAGCCAGTGGAGCAAATCGGCACCGGCCATCGGTCGTGCGTACCAGTACCCCTGCCCTTGCGTGCAGCCCAGTGCCAGCAATTCACGACGTTGCGCATCGGTTTCGATGCCCTCGATGACCACGCTCATGCCCAGGGCTTCGCCCAGTGCCAGGGTGCTGCTGATGGCGGCGCGGCAACGGGGTTCGTGCGCAAGGTTGCGAATGAAATCGGCGTCGAGCTTGATCTCGTTGAATGGCAACTGACACAGGCGCTGCAATGAGGAGAACCCCGCGCCGAAGTCATCGATCGACAAGCGACAACCCATAATGCGCAACCGCACCAGACTCTCGAGGCTGGTGGCCGGCGCTTCGAGCAGACCGCTTTCGGTCAGCTCGAACGTCAGGCTCGAACCGCAGGTTTTATGTTCAGCCAAAAGGCTTTTCAAAGTGGACGTCAGTTGCGCATTGGCCAATTGTACGGTTTGCAGGTTGAACGCCATGTTCAAGACAAAGCCCTGAGCCCGGGCACTGTGCTGTACCCGCAAGGCCTGATCGATCTGCGCGAACAGCATCTCGTCGAGCAGTCCGCAACGTTCAAGTACCGGCACAAACAGCGCCGGCGAAATCAGCCCGCGTGTCGGATGCAGCCAGCGGCACAGCACCTCAACGCCACAGACTTCGCCGCTCTGCAGGTTGAACTTGGGTTGATACCAGGCATGCAATTGGCCCTCGGCCAGCGCATGGCGTACCGCCGCTTCACTGGCCAGCGTTGTGGTGCGAATCGGCTGCGCCGGGCTGATCTGCCGATTGACGAATTTCTCCAGCAACTCGGCCAACACTTGGGCGTGCAGCGGTTTGCCGACATCACCGAGCAGGTCCAGCCCAAGCAGCGCAACCATCTGATGCACTGCCCGCCGCAGATCCGCCGACAGCGAACTGCTGATGATCACCGACCTGACCTGCCCCGACGCGCCGACCCGCTGCAGAAACTCCAGGCCGTCCATGCCCTCCATCTGCAAGTCGCACAGGGCGATGTCCACCGAGCCGACTTCATCGAGCAACGCCAGCGCCTGCGCGCCATCGCTGGCCTCCAGCACCTCCCGACACCCCAGCCCTTGCAGCATGTTCACCGCTACGGAGCGCTGGAAAGCGTGGTCTTCAAGCACCAGGATACGGAGCGGCAGATCGGGCATGAGGGTTGGCTCGCTGTGGGTGAAATGCGGATGAGTGTCGAGCTCGCGAAGGGGCGTCTGCGATCGCTTAACCATCGAGATGCTCCAGCACGGTGCCAAGGGTCTGCCGGTCCGGCGTATGGAGCATGAACAGCTGCCGACGCCGGGTGGCATAAATCGCCTCGGCCTGCGGCTGACCACGCCGGACATCGTGGATCACACCGTGGCGAATCTGTGGGTTGCCCTGAAAGAACCGCACCGGATCAACACCCGCAGCGGCAATCAGTTCGCCATTGATGATCATCAGGTCGAATTGCTCGAACGGCTCATGGGAGTAATGCGTCAACGCCAACAGTTCACGAAACGAACGCACTGGCGTGAGGTGGCGGTAGCCCAGCTCGTTGAAGACTCTGGCGATTCTGGATTGCAGAGCCTGCTGCTCTTCGACAATCACGATTCGCCTGCACTTGTAGGACATAAGGTTTAACGGCGTAAGAAAATGTGCTGAACACGCTAACCAGAAGTCGTCAGAACCTATGTAGGAAAAGTCCTAAAAGCAGGAGGAAACCTCTCGAAAACCGACAGGACGCCGCATGGACACTGGCCAAAGCGGCGATTTTCTTGCCAGAGGCGGCGATAGCGATCGCCGAGAGCCACGCCGAGTGGCGGCTCGAGGTTGTTGCCTTATTCCGTGGTACTCGGACTCCAGAACGCCTGCACCACCAGCGCCGAGGTCGAAATCCGCGCCACCAGTGCATCGAGTTCGTCACCGTCCACCGAGGTGGTCGCCAGCGTCGCTTCGATCTCGATTTCGTCGGCACCAAAGGCGTGTACATCGACGTCGCTGGCCGGGTAGTTGCTGCGCTCCAGTTCGGCTTCCAGCAGGGCGAACACGGCTTTCTGTTGCGAGCGTCGGGCGATCACGTAAACGATGTTGGTGACTTCGGCCGAGACCACATCCAGTGGCTGGCGGTTGATGTTGTTGACGATCGGCCGCAGCAAGGTGTTGGCGGCGAGGATGAACAGCGTGCCGAGCACCGCTTCCGCCAACAGGTCGGCACCGGCGCAGGCACCGACGGCGGCGGAGGTCCACAGGGTCGCGGCGGTGTTGAGACCACGGACGTTGCCCTCTTCGCGCATGATCACGCCGGCGCCGAGAAAGCCGATGCCGGAGACCACGTAGGCAACCACGCGCACCGCGCCATCAGCACCGCCGAGGCGGTTGGCCATGTCGACGAAAATCGCCGCGCCGACCGCCACCAATACGTTGGTGCGCAGACCCGCCGTGCGTTGCCGGTACTGGCGCTCGAAACCGATCAGGCCACCGAGGATGAACGCTGCGCTGAGGCTGACGAGAGTGTCGAGCAGCGAGGTGAGGTTGAGGTTGTTGATGGCTTGCATGATGAAGCTCCTTGAATAAACCACTGCCCCCTGTGGGAGCGGGCTTGCTCGCGAAGGCGGTGTGTCAGCCACTACAACTGTGACTGAATAACCGCCTTCGCGAGCGAGCCCGCTCCCACAGGGGAACAGTGTTGCCCCTGCTGTTATTGCCAGCCGAACCGGCGGATGTAGAAGCCTTTCACCGCCTGGGTCAGCGCCATGTACGCCAACAGGATCATCGGCAGGAACACGAAGTACATCGACGGCAGCGCCTGCAGTTTGAAGTAGTCGGCCAGCGGCCCCATCGGCAGGAAGATCCCGACCGCCATGATGATTCCGGTCATCACCAGCAGCGGCATGGCTGCACGGCTTTGCAGGAATGGAATCTTCGGCGTGCGGATCATGTGCACGATCAGCGTCTGGGTCAGCAAGCCCACCACGAACCAGCCGGACTGGAACAGGGTCTGGTGATCCGGGGTGTTGGCATCGAACACATACCACATCAAGGCGAACGTCAGGATGTCAAAGATCGAACTGATCGGACCGAAGAACAGCATGAAGCGTCCAACATCAGCCGGCTGCCAGCGTTGCGGCTTTTTCAGCATCTCGTCATCGACGTTGTCGAACGGAATGGCGATTTGCGAAATGTCGTAGAGCAGGTTCTGTACCAGCAGGTGCATCGGCAGCATCGGCAGGAACGGAATGAACGCACTGGCGACCAGTACCGAGAACACGTTGCCGAAGTTGGAGCTGGCGGTCATCTTGATGTACTTGAGCATGTTGGCGAAGGTGCGGCGCCCTTCGAGCACGCCCTCCTCCAGTACCATCAGGCTCTTTTCCAGGAGGATGATGTCGGCGGCTTCCTTGGCGATGTCCACCGCGCTGTCCACCGAAATACCGATGTCGGCCGTGCGCAGCGCCGGCGCATCGTTGATGCCGTCGCCCATGAAGCCGACCACATGCCCGTTGCCCTTGAGAATGCGCACGATGCGCTCCTTGTGCGACGGAGTCAGCTTGGCGAAAACATTGGTCTTCTCCACGGCGATTGCCAGTTGGGCATCACTCATGCGCTCGATGTCATTGCCCATCAGCAGGCCCTGTTGGGCCAGACCGACTTCGCGGCAAATCTTCGCAGTCACCAGTTCGTTGTCACCGGTCAGCACTTTGACGGCGACACCGTGTTCGGCCAAAGCCTTGAGCGCCGGCGCGGTGCTTTCCTTCGGTGGATCAAGGAACGCCACATAACCGATCAGCGTTAATTCCTGCTCATCCGCCAGGCTGTAAGTGTCACGACCTTCCGGCATCGAGCGGGCAGCCACGGCCACCACGCGCAAGCCTTCAGCGTTGAATGCTGCGGTGACTTGACGAATCCGGGTCAGCAATTCATCGCTCAGGGCTTCTTCGACGTCGCCGTGCTGCACACGGGTGCACACCGCCAGCACTTCCTCTACCGCGCCTTTGCAGATCAGCAGATGCGGTTCACCACGCCCTTCGACCACCACCGACATGCGCCGGCGATTGAAGTCGAACGGGATCTCATCGACCTTGCGAAACGCCGTGCCGACCTTCAGCTCACGGTTGATTTCCACGTGTTCGAGCACCGCCACGTCGAGCAGGTTTTTCAGCCCGGTCTGGTAGTAGCTGTTCAGATAAGCCATTTCCAGCACGTCATCCGAGTCTTCACCCCAGACATCGACGTTGCGCGCGAGGAAGATCTTGTCCTGGGTCAGAGTGCCGGTCTTGTCGGTGCACAGCACGTCCATGGCACCGAAGTTCTGGATCGCGTCGAGTCGCTTGACGATGACTTTCTTGCGCGACAGGAACACCGCACCTTTGGCCAGGGTCGAGGTGACGATCATCGGCAGCATTTCCGGAGTCAGGCCGACAGCGATCGACAGCGCGAACAACAGGGCTTCAGTCCAGTCGCCCTTGGTGAAACCGTTGATGAACAGCACCAGCGGCGCCATGACGAACATGAAGCGGATCAGCAGCCAGCTGACTTTGTTCACACCGAGCTGAAACGAGGTCACCGCACGGTCAGTCGCGCCGACCCGTTGCGCCAGCGCACCAAAATAGGTGCTGTTGCCGGTGGTGAGAATCACCGCCATCGCCGTGCCGGACACCACGTTGGTGCCCATGAACAGGATGTTCTCCAGCTCCAGCGGATTGCGCGTGTCGCGGTCGGCCTGGCGGGCAAATTTTTCCACCGGCATCGATTCACCGGTCATCGCCGCCTGGCTGACGAACAGATCCTTGGCGCTGAGCACCCGGCAGTCGGCAGGAATCATGTCGCCGGCAGACAGTACGATCAGGTCGCCCGGCACCAGTTGCTTGATCGGCAGTTCGATCCGTGGCTCATCGCGGCGCATCACTGTGGCGGTGTTGCTGACCATGGCCTTGAGCGCATCGGCGGCCCGGTTGGATTTGCTTTCCTGCCAGAAGCGCAGCAGCGTCGACAGCACCACCATGGAGAAAATCACCGTGGCGGCTTTGAGGTCTTCGGTCAGCCACGAGATCACCGCCAACAGGGTCAGCAGCAGGTTGAACGGGTTTTTGTAGCAGTGCCACAAGTGGGTCCACCATGGCAGCGGCTGCTCATGTTCGACTTCGTTGAGGCCGTACTGCGCGCGCAGTGCGTCGACTTCAAAATCGGTCAAACCGTCGGTGTGGGTGCCCAGCGAAGACAGCAGTTCGCTGCTGTCGCGATGGGCCGCATCGACCAGGGTGTTGGCCAGGGTGGGCGGCACTTCACGGCTGACCGTGGTGTCGTTGATCGATTCCAGCAACGCCAGACGGCGGAAGTGCCGGGCGATGTGGCGTGTGCGCAGGAAGCCTGCGAAAAATTCCTTGAGCGTAAGTTTCATGGCTGTTGCCCCTATGGTCAGCCGGGAAACCGTCGAGCAGGTACGACCATGCCTCGTGCGCCGGAAAATCCGGCACGGCAAGGCTTGGCGCGCCGGTCAGAAAAGACAGGCGTGTCGATAGGTTTGCGATCACGACCACACGGTCGAAACCACACACGTTCAGTGTCGATGAGAAGGACGTCGGGACATGGTCTCAACTGACCATGATCGGGATGCCGCTGCTCGCTTTTACGGCGAGACAACGGCAGAGAAAGGCTGCGCGTTATCTTGCCGAGAATCTGCCGGTTACCGAGACCGGCCGACAACTGTCACTCGAACAAGTACCCACTGTGGGTCTCCGCTATTGATGAAAACGCGCGAAGCTTACGCCTCGATGATGGATGAGTAAACCCGTGTAAGAAGGTGTGTCGAGGAATATCGGGGGATATTCAGGAAGGGTTCAGGAATGGGTTTTTGCGGTGGTCTTGGAGGCCCCTTCGCGAGCAAGCCCGCTCCCACATTGGATCTCTGCTGACCACAAAATCTGTGTTCAATGAAGATCCCCTGTGGGAGCGGGCTTGCTCGCGAAAGCGGTGTATCAGGCAATACAGAATCAGCTGGCCGTCGCCAACAACAGATCCGCCATCGAACGATGCCCACGGTGCTTGCCATGCTCGTACAGCGAGCCGGCAATCTCGTCGGCGCGCACCGGCAGCACCGACAATAAGGTGTCGCTCAGACCATGGCTGGCCTGGCAGAAGCCCTGCATGTACAGGCCGGCTTTGCAGCGCTCGTCGGTGATCAGTCTGTAGTTGCGATCGACCTCGAAATCACCGAGGTACTCCTCCAGCGGAGCCAGCAGTTTGCGGTGCATCTGCCGCTCGTAACCGGTGGCCAGGACCACGGCGTCATAGACACGCACGGTGACTTCGCCGGTGGCGTTGTTGCGCACCGCCAGTTCAATACCGCGCTCGGTGGCGGTGGCGCTTTCAACGGTGGTCAGGGTGCGGAATGCATGACGGGCGATGCCCGAGACTTTCTGCCGATAGAAGATGCCGTAGATGCGTTCGATCAGGTCGATGTCCACCACTGAGTAGTTGGTGTTGTGGTACTCGTTGACCAGGCGCTCGCGCTCGGCGCTGTTTTGCTGGAACACCAGATCGGTGAACTCCGGCGAAAACACTTCGTTGACGAACGGGCTGTCGTCCGCAGGCTTGAGGGCCGAACCGCGCAGGATCATGTCGACCTGCACCGACGGGAACGAATCGTTCAGATCGATGAAGGCTTCCGCCGCGCTCTGCCCGCCACCGATGATCGCGATGCTCATCGGTTGATTGTTCACACACGGCTGTCTGGCCATCTGCGACAGGTACTGCGAGTGGTGGAACACGCGGCTGTCGCCCTTGAGCGCCTTGAACGCTTCGGGAATACGCGGCGTGCCGCCGGCGCTGACCACCACCGAACGCGCGGTGCGCACGAACTGCTGACCTTCGGTGTCGCGGGAGATCACGCGCAACGCTTCAACCTGATGGTTGTGCAGCACCGGTTCGATGGTCAGCACTTCTTCGCCGTAGCGGCTCTGCTCGGTGAACTGCCCGGCGACCCAGCGCAGGTAGTCGTTGTACTCCATGCGGCACGGGTAGAAGGTGCCGAGATTGATGAAGTCCACCAGACGCCCGTGGTGCTTGAGGTAGTTGACGAACGAGTACGGACTGGTCGGGTTGCGCAGGGTCACCAGATCCTTGAGGAAGGAAATCTGCAACTCGCTCTGGGTCGACAGGGTGTTGCCGTGCCAGCTGTAGTCGGCCTGCTTGTCGAGGAACAGCACATCCAGCTCGCCGTGGGTCGGGCCGCGCTCTTGCAGAGCGATGGCCAGGGCCAGGTTGGAAGGGCCGAAACCGACGCCGATCAGGTCGTGAACGATGGGCGATGCAATTGCCTGTGTCATTTCCAGTGTCCTCTGGATGAACCCCTCAACACGGGGATAAAGCCTGGGTGGCCTGACCGGCCTGAAACAGGTCAGCAGGTCGTCTGTTGAGTAGGAACGAGGACGATGAAAGGAAATTTAACCAGCCAGGATCAATGGGCATCCCATTGTTTGATTCGCAACCGGCAATGCTTCATGGCATTGACGATGTGTTTTTCCACCAACGCCTTGGAGATCCCGAGGGTCGCGGCAATTTCGGGGTGGGACAGGCCTTCGATCTTGCGCAGCAAAAAGCTGTCGCGGCACAACGGCGGCAACTCCGCCAGCGCACGCTGGAGCATTTCCAGACGCTGGCCGTGATCGAGGGTGCCATGGGGTGACGGGGTGAAATAGCGCTCTTCGCTGTCGAGCACATCAAGCGACTCGACCTGACGCAGGGCATTGCGCCGATGATCATCGATGACCAGGTTCAGCGCGGTGCGATAGAGAAACGCCCGGGGTTGCTCGATGGGCGTGTCGCTGGAACGCTCCAGCACCCGCAAATAAGCGTCATGCACCACATCTTCGGCAACCTGACGGTTGCCCAGCCTGGCGTTCAGGAAACACACCAGCTCCCGATAGTAGTTTTCCAACATGACTCCCGACCGCATCGATGCAGTTCCTGTCCTTGAGCACACGGATTCCGCCGCCCGCGATCCGCAGTAGCAAGATGGTGGCAACTTGAGTTGCGTAATTTATAGTAATTCTCATATAGATTTAAAGAGCTGTTTCCACATCCGGGCCAAATAGTCCTCTGCGGCTACCTGTTACTTGATGTGTGCGCACTTAAATTCCCTTGCGCACTCATCGTTTACAGGACAGCTCCCCGTATCTGTCGCGCCTTGCGACAGCGTTCACCCCCCGCGCACTGCGCCGCCGCGGTTGAACGACGGGCCGAACCTACTGGCCGGAACCCTGCATGAAACGTCCCCGCTCCGCCCGACGCGCCCTGTTTGCCGCCCTTTGTCTGATTCCCGTGATCGCCGTTGCCGCGTGGCAGGTTTTGCCGCCCGGGCGGGACGCCCTCGCCACCGTTCAGGTGACCCGCAGCAATATCGAAAACAGCGTGACCGCATTGGGCACTTTGCAGCCGCGTCGTTATGTGGATGTCGGCGCGCAGGCTTCCGGGCAGATCCAGAAGATCCATGTCGAGGCTGGCGATACGGTCAAGGAAGGCCAGTTGCTGGTGGAGATCGACCCCTCCACGCAAAAAGCCAAACTCGATGCCGGGCGTTTCTCGATCGAAAACCTCAAGGCGCAACTGCAGGAGCAGCGCGCCCAGCACGATCTCGCACAGCAGAAATACCAGCGCCAGCAGAAGCTCGCCGCCGGTGGCGCGACCCGTGAAGAAGATGTGCAGACCGCACGCGCCGAAGTTCGCGCCACCCAGGCGCGCATCGACATGTTCCAGGCGCAGATCCGCCAGGCCCAGGCGAGCCTGCGCAGCGACGAGGCCGAGCTCGGCTACACACGCATTTATGCACCGATGAGCGGCACGGTGGTGGCCGTCGGCGCGCGGGAAGGTCAAACACTCAATGCGCAGCAACAGACACCGTTGATCCTGCGCATCGCGCGGCTATCGCCAATGACGGTCTGGGCCGAGGTTTCCGAAGCGGACATTGGCCACGTCAAACCCGGCATGACCGCCTACTTCACCACCCTCAGTGGTGGCAGCCGGCGCTGGAACAGCACTGTGCGGCAGATTCTGCCGGTGCCGCCGCGCCCTCTCGAACAGAATCAGGGCGGCAGCCCCACCAGTGGTCGCAGCGGCAGCGAACGGGTGGTGCTGTACACCGTGCTGCTCGATGTCGACAACGCTGACAACAGCCTGATGACCGACATGACTGCGCAGGTGTTCTTTGTCGCGCAACAGGCCAGGGACACCCTGACCGTACCAAGCGCCGCCCTGCAGCCAGGCACGCGGGCGCAGTGGCAACGGGCGCAGGTCGTTGCCGCCAACGGCGAAATCCAGTCCCGCGACGTGCGAACCGGCATCAGCGATCGCCTGCGCACGCAAGTGCTTGAAGGTCTGGTCGAGGGCGATCACGTCCTCAGCGCTCCGGCCACCGGCAGCGGAGGCTGAATGCAAACGCCCCTGATTGACCTGCGGCAGATCCGCAAATCCTACGGCGGCAATGACAGTCCGCTGGTGGAGGTGTTGCGCGGCATCGATCTGTCGATTCATGCCGGCGAGTTCGTGGCCATCGTCGGCGCGTCCGGTTCCGGCAAATCGACGCTGATGAACATCCTTGGCTGCCTCGATCGCCCTACCAGCGGCGAATATCGTTTTGCCGGTGAAGATGTCGCGCAACTGGACACCGACGAACTGGCGTGGCTGCGCCGCGAGGCGTTCGGTTTCGTGTTCCAGGGCTATCACCTGATTCCGTCCGGCTCCGCTCAGGAAAACGTCGAGATGCCGGCCATCTACGCCGGCACTCCGGCAGCGGAGCGCCACGCGCGGGCCAGTGCATTGCTGGAGCGCCTCGGCCTGGCCAGTCGCACCGGCAACCGCCCGCATCAGCTTTCCGGCGGTCAGCAGCAGCGCGTGTCGATTGCTCGGGCGCTGATGAACGGCGGTCACATCATCCTCGCCGACGAACCCACCGGCGCCCTCGACAGCCACAGCGGCGCCGAGGTCATGACCTTGCTCGACGAACTCGCCGGTCAGGGCCATGTGGTGATTCTCATCACCCACGACCGCGAAGTGGCGCAACGGGCCAAACGCATCATCGAAATCCGCGACGGCCTGATCATCAGCGACACCGCCGAGCACCCGTCAGCCGCGCCCCGTACCGCCAACCCCGGCGCCCTGCAAGCGGTCGATCTGCGCCAGCGCCTGAGCGCCGGCAGTACCCAGACCGGCGCCTGGAAAGGCGAACTGGTGGATGCGGTGCAAGCCGCCTGGCGAGTCATGTGGATCAATCGGTTTCGCACCGCGCTGACGCTGCTCGGCATCGTCATCGGCGTGGCTTCGGTGGTGGTGATGCTGGCGGTTGGCGAAGGCAGCAAACGCCAGGTGATGGCGCAGATGGGCGCCTTCGGCTCCAACATCATTTATCTGAGCGGCGCCGCGCCCAACCCGCGCACGCCACCGGGGATCATCACGCTCGATGACGTCGCCGAGCTGGCCGCCCTGCCCCAGGTCGAACGCATCATGCCGGTCAACGGCTCGACCGCCGGCGTGCGTTTCGGCAACGCCGATCACAGCAGTTATGTCGGTGGCAACGACACCAACTTCCCGATCATCTTCAACTGGCCGGTGGTCCAGGGCAGTTACTTCACCCAGGCCGACGAAGACAGTGCCGCCGCTGTGGCGGTAATCGGTACCAAAGTGCGCGACAAGTTGCTCAAGGATGTCGCCGATCCGATCGGCCAGTACATCCTGATCGAAAACGTGCCGTTCCAGATCCTCGGCGTTCTCGCCGAAAAAGGCTCAAGCTCGGGCGACTCGGACAGCGACAATCGCATCGCCGTGCCCTACTCCGCGGCCAGCATGCGTCTGTTCGGCAGCCGCAATCCGGAATACGTGGTGATCGCCGCCAGGGATGCGCGCAAGGTCAAAGACGCCGAACAGGCCATCGAACAAGCGATGCTGCGCCGGCACAACGGCAAGAAGGACTTCGAACTCACCAACAACGCCGCGATGATCCAGGCCGAGGCGCGCACCCAGGGCACGCTGTCGCTGATGCTCGGCGCCATTGCTGCCATTTCGCTGCTGGTGGGCGGTATCGGCGTGATGAACATCATGCTCATGACCGTGCGCGAACGCACCCGGGAAATCGGCATTCGTATGGCCACCGGCGCCCGTCAGCGCGACATCCTGCGCCAGTTTCTCACCGAAGCGGTGATGCTTTCGGTGGTCGGTGGCATTGCCGGCATCAGCCTGGCAATGCTGGTCGGCGGCGTCCTGATGTTCAGTGGCGTAGCGATCGCATTTCAATGGCTGGCTGTGCTCGGCGCCTTTGCCTGCGCACTGGTCACCGGTGTCATCTTCGGCTTCATGCCTGCCCGCAAGGCCGCCCGGCTCGATCCGGTCACGGCCCTTACCAGTGAATGATCGATCTATGAAAGCGCCACTGACCCTCCTCGCCGCCAGCCTGTTGCTGGCGGCCTGCAGCAGCCCTGCGCCACGCCCCGACAGCGGCGTGCAGCCACCGCCCGCCTGGCAGTCACCGGATCATTCCGGTGCGGTGCAAAGCAACCGCCAATGGTGGACGCAGTTCGGCAGCCCCGAACTCGATCGACTGGTCGAACAGGCACGCCTGGGCAGCCATGACCTCGGCGCCGCGGTGGCCCGGGTCAGGCAGGCGCAGGCCAGCGCGACGATTGCCGGCGCCCCGCTGCTGCCGGAAATCAAGGCCGGACTGAATGCCAATCGGCAGAAACTGTTGCACGGCAAGGGCTACAGCCAACTGGACGTGAACCCCGACAAGCGTTCGCTGGATTACTACGACGCGGAGCTGAGCGCCAGTTACGAAATCGATTTCTGGGGTGGCAAACGCGCCGCCCGCGACAGCGCGGTGTTCGGCGTGCAGGCCAGCGAATTCGATCGCGCCACCGTTGAACTGACCTTGCAAAGCGGCGTTGCCACCAGCTACACCCAGGCCCTGGCGTTGCGTGAGCAGGCGCGCATCGCCGAACTCAATCTGGCCAACGCGCAAAACGTATTGCACCTGGTGCAAACCCGCTTCGACGCCGGCAGCGCCACCGCACTGGAACTGGCCCAGCAGAAAAGCCTGGTGGCCGAACAACAGCGCAAGTTGCCGCTGGTGCAGCAACAGGCACGCGAAGCACTGATCAGCCTCGCCGCCCTGCTCGGCCAACCGGTGCAGACGCTGTCGTCACCTCAACAGTCATTCGAACAATTGCAGTGGCCGAACATCGCCAGTGGCGTGCCCAGCGATCTGCTGAGCCGGCGCCCGGACATCGCCAGCGCCGAAGCCAGACTCGCGGCCGCGCAAGCCGATGTCACCGTGGCCAGAGCGGCCATGCTTCCCAAAGTCACCCTCACCGCCAGCCTCGGCACCGGCGCCGATCTGGCGGCGGATCTGCTGCGCACGACGTTCTATAACCTGTCATCCGGGTTGACCGCGCCGATCTTCAACAATGGCCGTCTGAGCGCCGAACGCGACAAGGCCAAGGCCCGTCAGGACGAACTGCTGGAGACGTATCGCGGGGCAATCATCAATGGCTTCGCCGACGTCGAAAAAGCCCTCAGCAGCATTCGCGGCCTCGACGAACAACGGCAATGGCAAAGCGAAGAGCTGAGCCAGGCGCAAACCGCATTCGACATCGCCCAAAGTCGCTATCAGGCCGGTGCCGAAGACTTGCTCACCGTGCTGCAAACCCAGCGCACGCTGTATGCGGCGCAGGACATGAACGTGCAACTGCGCCTGTCGCGCTTGCAGGCCAGCATTGCCTTGTACAAGGCATTGGGCGGCGGCTGGCAAGTCATCTGACCGTCCCTTGTCGACTGTCCCGACGCCTTCGCGAGCAGGCTCGCTCCCACAGGGGTGATGGGGCGCGTCGCAGATCGAGGCTCAACGCAGATCCCCGTGGGAGCGAGCCTGCTCGCGAAAGCGCCAGGTCAGGCGAAACCAATCCCTCAGGGCAAAAAAAATCGCAGCTCCGGGTTGCGATTTTTTTGTGCTTAGAGTTGCCGCCCCTTCACCTTCAAATGTCGGGCGTACCACGGTCGCTGCGGCACCTTGCGGAACAGGTCGGCCATGTGGTCTTCATCGCCAAAGGTGATGCGCAGCGCGAGCTTCATGGTTTCCGGGTCCATCTCCACCGAGCGGCCGATCTGCAGGCCCGGCACGGTACTGCAGCCATGGGTGTCCGGCCCCAGCCACGGATCGTCGACTTCAACCCAGCGCCCCGGGGCAAACCACGGCACGCCATTGACCTCCAGGCGACTGACTTCGCCCGGGTGAAAACGCTCATGGGCGCGAAACCAGTCTTCGAGGCGATCATCGATCCAGCCGTGAAAACGCCAGAACACCGGGTTCACATGGGAGGAAAACGGGTCGCCGAGAAAGTCGTTTTCCGGGGCGTACCAACGCGCGGCAAAATCCGCCTGATCGCGCGCCATCGGCACCGGAATATCGTTGGACGGGTCGCGTGCCACCGACGCCCAGCGCATATGCAACCAATCGTGCAGGCCCAGCTCTACTTCTGAGCCGAACTGGCCAAGGGTGAGTTTCGACAAGTATCGCGGGTCGCGGTACTGCGATTCCCAGACCTGGAAATTGCTCTGGTAAGTCTCGGCCGCCTTGATGTCGCTGACCCACTGGGTGTACTCATCATCGCCGTCGGTCACCCAGGTCGGCGGCAAGGCGTTGCCGTCGTGGTTGTCGAAGTAGCGGGCGAAGCCCTGACGGTCGCGTTCCAGTTCCGGTTGCGGCATGGGGAACGCCGGCCACGACGGCAAGTCCTGCATCGAGCGGGCCTTACCCAGCATGTGCCGGTGCATGAAGAAGAAGTCGATGCCCGAACCATTGCGATCCTTGCGGGGCCCGCGGGCATCCCGTTCCTTGTCGCGCGGCCCGGGTTGCCAGCCGATTCCGCGCAGGGCCTCGCGCTTTTTCTCCGAGAGTTTGTGCCACTTGTCACGGGTCGCATGCCAGAGCTGGTGGAACAAGCGATGTTCCGGAGCGACCAGCCACGCCAACAGTGTCGGGTTCAATCCAGTGCGCTCGCGAGCCTCGGGAAAGCGTCGCTTGATGGCGATGAAATGGTTGTCGAGCTCGGGCAAGCCCAACGGTCGATCCAGGCGCAACACCTGCCCGGTAAGCGTGCCGCTGCCGGCATTGCCGAACGCCGCCCAGACTTCGTCCAGTTTGACTTTGAATTCATAGACTGGCGGCGCTTGCGGCGCATCGGTGCGCAGCAGCCGCCAGTACATCTCGGCGCCATTGCCCGGCGCCAGATCGCCAATCACCCGATAACGCGCCGGCGCGTCAGAACGCAGATTGGCCCCGGTATCGAGGAATCCGCGCAAGCCGCGGCCACGACGGGCAATGTCGAGAAACAATTCCAGACCTTCGTGTGGCAGGCCGTCCAGCCCTGCGGCGGCTCCGCTGAAACGGATATCCCACACGCCGCGCAGGTTGTCCGCCAACTGCTGACCGGCCGTATCGGCCAGATCCACTGTGGCCTCTCCCGGTGTGATCGGAAACTCCTCACGGGTCAGCTCACGATGTGCATAAAAAGCGGCAGGCAGCGCGGCGCCCGTAAGTGCCATGCCCGCCATGAACCAGCGTCGAGAGATCGTCATTGCCCTACCTGTGTCAGCCATGAAGCAGGCTTTATCCAAGCTAGAACGTTTGCTCGCCGAGGAAATTTATGGCCCCGGCAAAAGATCACTACACGACGTGAACGCTTTTCACCCGCACCACTAAATTACCCGTCCGGTCACTCGTTCCTCCCAGATAGCAAAGGCCCCTGCGCCTGCACTTCGACGGCGAACCTGAATGAGATGGCAATGACAAAACCGCGTTCGAAAAAGGCTTTATTTATCGGCCTGCCGCTGGCCTTGGCGATCAGCGCCGGCGCAGGGTTTCTGGCCTGGGATTACTGGTTTCGGGACAACCCCGGCTATCCGGTCAAAGTGATGAAACAGGCAACCGAGCTGCAGGATCGCATCCTCTCGTTCGACAGCCACATCACCGTGCCCCTGAGTTTCGGCGCGCACGGCAACGAAGCCGACAAGGACGGCTCGGGCCAGTTCGACCTGATCAAGGCCAATCGCGGTCGCTTGTCCGGCGCGGCACTGACCGTGTTCGGCTGGCCGGAAATGTGGAACGGCCCGAATGCGCCGCATCGCCCGACCGAGGGCTTTGTCGAGGAAGCGCGCAACCAGCAGGAAGTGCGCTACAAAATCATTTCCGGAATGGTCCGCGACTTTCCCAATCAGGTTGGCATCGCCTACACCCCGGATGATTTCCGCCGCCTGCATGGCGAAGGCAAGTTTGCGATTTTCATCAGCATGCTCAACGCCTACCCGCTGGGCAACGATCTGAGCAAACTGGACCTGTGGGCCGGGCGCGGCATGCGCATGTTCGGCTTCAGCTACATCGGCAACAACAGCTGGGCCGACTCGTCGCGCCCGCTACCGTTTTTCAATGACTCCCCCGATGCCCTCGACGGTCTCTCGGACATCGGCAAGCAAGCAGTGCATCGCCTGAACGATCTGGGCGTGATCATCGACGTCTCGCAGATGTCGACCAAAGGCCTGGAACAGGTCGCGCAACTGAGCCGTACACCGCTGGTGGCTTCGCACTCGGCGCCACGGGCGGCGGTGGATATTCCGCGCAACCTCAGCGACAAGGAATTGCAGCTGATCAAGAACAGCGGCGGCGTGGTGCAGGTGGTCGGGTTCTCGCAATACCTCAAACCGCTGACCCAAGGCACCCAGGACAAACTCAACGCACTGCGCGCGCGCTTCGACCTGCCGCCGTTGCCGAACCTGGCCATGGCGCTGATGCCGGGCGATCCGATCATCACTGCCTGGTCCGAACAGAAACTCGGCCAGTACGCCAGCGGCCTCTACGCGATCCTTGAAGAAGAACCGAAAGCGACCCTCAAGGACCTCGGTGACGCCATCGATTACACCGTGCGCAAAATCGGCATCGACCATGTCGGTATCGCTTCGGACTTCAACGACGGCGGCGGTATCAAGGGTTGGGAAAACGTCGGAGAGATCCGCAACGTCACCGCCGAACTGATCCAGCGCGGCTACTCCGAAGCAGACATCGCCAAACTGTGGGGCGGCAACTTCATGCGCGTCTGGGATCAGGTGCAGAAAGCGGCCAAACCTGCGTTGATCTCCCGCCAGGACAGCGCCCAGCCATGACCGACCGCCGCACGTTTCTGAAACAGGCAGGCGTGGTTGCCGCCGCCCTGCCGTTTGGCACAACGCTCGCTGCGCCAGCAATGGCCGCACCCGCCGCCGTGCCTTCCGGGAGCAAATGGACGCAGCTGCGCCAGTTGTTCGAGCAGGATCCGCAGGCGATTCACTTCGCCAACTTTCTGGTCACCTCCCACCCCAAACCCGTGCGCGAGGCCATCGCACGCCATCGTGCAGCGCTGGATCTGAACCCGGGCCTGGCCATGGACTGGGATTTGGGCGTCACCGAAAAGCGCGAAGACAATGTGCGGGTCTGGGCTGGCAAATATCTGCAGGCCAAACCGAGCCAGATCGCCCTCACCGGCAGCACCACCGAAGGCCTGGCGATGATTTACGGCGGCGTGCATGTGCGCCCGGATCAGGAAATCCTCACCACCGAGCACGAGCACTATTCGACCCGCAACATCCTCGATTTCCGCACCCGCCGCGATGGCACCCGGGTGCGAAAACTCAAGCTGTTCGAAACCCCGCAAAGCATTTCGCTGGATCAGGTGCTCGACACCATCAACCGCAACATCCGCCCTGAAACCCGCGTGCTGGGGATGACCTGGGTGCATTCGGGCAGTGGCGTGAAGTTGCCGATCGGCGACATTTCGCGGCTGGTCGATGAGCACAACCGTCAGCGCGAGGATCAGGACCGATTGATTTACGTGGTCGACGGTGTGCACGGCTTCGGCGTCGATGACCTGAGTTTCCCGCAGATGAACTGCGACTTTTTCATTGCCGGCACCCACAAATGGATGTTCGGCCCGCGCGGCACCGGCATCGTCTGCAGCCGCAGTGAAGAAGTGAAATACGTCAGCCCGAGCGTGCCGACGTTCTCCGAAGCCACGACGTTCGCCACCACCATGACCCCGGGCGGCTACCACGCTTTCGAACACCGCTGGGCACTGGACGAGGCCTTCAAGCTGCATCTGCAACTGGGCAAGGCCGACGTTCAGGCACGCATTCATCAGCTCAACAGCTATCTGAAAGAGCGCTTGCGGGAACACGCGAACATCGAACTGGTGACCCCGCTCGATCCGCAGTTTTCCGCCGGTTTCACGTTCTTCCGGGTCAAGGGCCAGGACAGCGACGAGGTCGCCGCCTACCTGATGAACCAGCGGGTGATCTGCGACGCCGTCAGCCGCGATGTCGGCCCGGTGATCCGCACCGCCCCCGGGCTGCTCAACAGCGAAGCCGAAGTCGACCGGTTCATGGACATCCTCGGCAAAAAACTGCGCGCCTGAGCGCTCGACCCCGGTTTCCTTTCACAGAGACGACTCATGAAAAAGCCTCACGCCTCATTCACCTTCAAGGCCCTCCCCGCACTGGTCCTGACCGCGCTCTGCGCCGGCCTGTTGCCCGGTGCCGCGCAGGCTGCGACCCAGCCCGCTCCGGGCAAAGTGTTCAAGGACTGCAAGGACTGCCCGGAAATGGTGGTGCTGCCCACTGGCAGCTTCACCATGGGCACCCCGGAGGACGAAGTCGGCCGCGAGCCGGATGAAGGTCCGCGCCACGTGGTGACCTTCAGCAAACCGTTCGCCATCAGCCGTTTCCAGGTACTGGTCGGCGAATGGGACGCGTATGTGCGCGATACCGGCAACAAGCCCTACGACTTCGATGATCGCCCGGGCCGCCGCTGCACCGCCGGCAAACCGGAGTTCAAGCAGACCGCGCGCGACCCGGCGGTGTGCATGAACGTTGCCGAAGCTCAGGGCTATATCGATTGGCTGTCGAAAAAGACCGGCCACAGCTATCGCCTGCAAAGCGAATCGATCCGCGAATACGCCGCCCGTGGCGGCAGCACCGGGCCCTTCCCGTTCCCGTTCGATGAAGGCAACAACTACCAGATCTCCAAACACGCCAACACCTATGGCGCCGCCGACGGCTACAACTTCACCTCGCCGGCCGGGACCTTTCCGGCCAACGCTTTCGGCGTCTACGACGCCCACGGCAACGTCTATGAGTGGACCGCCGATTGCTATCACAAGGACTATTCCGGGGTACCCGACGACGGTCGCCCGTGGGTGCAGGAACACTGTGAACGCCAGGTCATGCGCGGCAACGACTGGGGCGAAGCGCCGGTGTTCTCCCGCTCCGGCAACCGCAACAGCAGCTGGCCGACCAGCAAGGGTGACTGGCTCGGTTTCCGCGTAGTGCGTGACCTCTGATCCTGCCCGCCACGACCGCAGCCCGTCTGCGGTCGTTTAAAGAAACTCCGTGACCATTCGTTTTCCTTAAGTACCGGCACTCCCTCCGCACCGAAGCAGGAATCCTCCATGACCAAGCCTACGCGTGGGGCGATCAACGAATTGTTCGCCCTGCTCAAGCCCTTCCGCCTGATCGTCTCTGTGTCCATCGTGCTCGGCATGATCGGTGGCCTGAGCGTCACCGTGCTGCTGGCGACCATCAACAATGCCTTGCACTCCGATGACGGTCTGACCCGCACGGTGGTCATGATCTTCGCCGGCCTCTGCGCCGTGGCGTTGCTGACGACGATTCTGTCGGACATCGGCACCAACTATGTCGGCCAGCACATCATTGCCAGGCTGCGCAAGGAACTGGGGGAGAAGGTGCTGTCGGCGCCGATCGACCAGATCGAACGCTATCGCAGTCACCGCTTGATCCCGGTGCTGACCCACGACGTCGACACCATCAGCGACTTCGCCTTCGCCTTTGCGCCGCTGGCGATCTCCATGACCGTCACCCTGGGCTGCCTCGGTTACCTGGCGATGCTGTCCTGGCCGATGTTCCTGATGATGCTGGTGGCCATCGCCATCGGCACCACGATTCAGGCGATTGCCCGGGCCAAGGGCATGCGCGGGTTCTACGCCGCGCGCGACTCCGAAGACGAACTGCAAAAGCACTACAACGCGATTGCCGAAGGGGCCAAGGAGCTGCGTATCCACCGCCCGCGGCGCCAGCGCATGTTTGTCGCCGGCATTCAGAAAACCGCGGAAAAGATCTGCGACACCCAGATCAAATCCATCAACACCTTCGTGATCGCCAAGTCGTTCGGCTCGATGCTGTTCTTCGTGGTGATCGGCATGGCTCTGGCGCTGCAATCCTTCTGGCCGAGCGGCGACAAAGCGGTCATGAGTGGATTTGTGCTGGTGCTGCTGTACATGAAAGGCCCGCTGGAGCATCTGGTCAGCACCTTGCCGATCATCAGCCGCGCACAGATTGCGTTCCGCCGGATTGCCGAGCTGAGCGAACAGTTTTCCTCGCCGGAACCGCACCTGCTACTGGAAGACACGGGCAGCAAAGCGGCAGCCGTCAACAGCCTGGAGCTGCGCAACGTGCGCTACGCGTTCCCGGCGGTGGAAGGCAGCGAACCGTTCCGTCTGGGACCGGTCAACCTGCGCATCGAACAAGGCGACATCGTGTTCATCGTTGGGGAAAACGGTTGTGGCAAAACCACGCTGATCAAATTGCTGCTCGGCCTGTACGCACCGACCGAAGGCGAAATCCGCGTCAACGATCAAGCAATCACCACACTCAACCGCGATGACTACCGACAGAACTTCACCACGATCTTTGCCGACTACTACCTGTTCGACGACCTGATCCAGGGCGATCGTCAGGTGCCGCAGGACGCCACCCGCTACCTCGAGCGTCTGGAAATTGCGCACAAGGTCAGCGTGCGCGACGGCGCCTTCAGCACCACCGATCTGTCCACCGGCCAGCGCAAACGCCTGGCGCTGGTCAACGCCTGGCTCGAAGAGCGCCCGGTGCTGGTGTTCGATGAATGGGCGGCGGATCAGGATCCGACGTTCCGGCGGATTTTCTACACCGAGTTGCTGCCCGACCTCAAACGCCTGGGCAAGACCATCATCGTGATTTCCCACGATGACCGTTACTTCGACGTTGCCGACCAACTGGTGCGCATGGAGGCCGGAAAGGTCAAAAGCGAACTGCAGACCGCTTGAAACACGGGGCCGCGGCCAGGCCGGAAAAATACTTTTCCGGTTTGCCGCGGCTTCCTCGTCTTAATGAGATGAATAAGAACCATTAACAACTATACCTGCCAAGGTCTTAACCTCATGTCCGCATCCCGTTTCATGCTTCGCCCCCTGACTCGAGCCCTGTTGATGCAGGGCGTCACACGTTCGCGACTGGCCGGCACCGGTCTCGGTCTGGCACTGACCGTTGCTGCCACCCCGTATGTCCAGGCGCAGGAATGGACACTGAACATTCCGGCCCAGCCACTGGCACAGGCTCTGCAGACCCTCAGCCAACAGACCAGCCTGCAAATCATCTACAGCCCGGAAAGCCTGCAAGGTCTGCGCTCCAGCGCACTCAGCGGGCGCTATCAGGGTGATGATTCGCTTAACGCGATCCTCAAAGGCACCGGCATTCGCTATCAGCGTGACGGCAACACCGTGACCGTGCTCGGCCCGGCCACCGGCGATACCATGGAACTGGCGCCGACCAACGTCAACGCGCAACGCATGAGCGCCACCACCGAAGGCAGCAACTCCTACACCACCGGTGGCGTGACCATTGGCAAGGGCACGCATTCGCTGAAAGAAACACCGCAGTCGATCACCGTCATGACGCGCAAGATGCTCGATGACCAGAACCTCAACACCATCGAACAAGTGATGGAGAAGACCCCGGGCATCACCGTTTACGACTCGCCAATGGGCGGCAAATATTTCTACTCCCGCGGTTTCCGCATGAGCGGCCAGTATCAGTACGACGGCGTACCGCTGGATATCGGCAGCAGCTACGTGCAGGCCGACAGCTTCAACAGCGACATGGCCATCTACGACCGCGTGGAAGTACTGCGTGGCGCCGCCGGCATGATGAAAGGCGCCGGCGGCACCGCCGGTGGCGTCAACTTCGTGCGCAAGCGTGGCGGCGATACCGCCCACACTGAACTCTCGCTGTCGGCAGGCACCTGGGACAACTATCGCGGTCAGGTCGATACCGGTGGCCCGCTGAACGACTCGGGCACCATCCGTGGTCGCGCCGTGGTCACTGAGCAGACCCGTCAATATTTCTATGACGTCGCCAGCCGCAAGGATCAGATCTACTACGGCGCCCTGGACTTCGACCTCAGCCCCGACACCACCCTGGGTGTGGGCGTCGCCTGGGAAGACGTCGACGCCACGCCTTGCTGGGGCGGCCTGCCGCGTTACGCCGACGGCTCCGACCTGCACCTCAAGCGCTCGACCTGCCTGAACACATCCTGGAACAACCAGCGCAGCAAACGCGCCACCTACTTCACTGACCTCAAGCACCAGTTCAATGACGACTGGTCGCTCAAGGTCGCGGGCGTCTACTCGCGCAACACTCAGGACATGGAATACGCATTCCCGAGCGGTGCCGTGCCGGTCGGCGCCACTTCGTCCAGCACCTTGATGCTGGGCAGCACCTACGATTACGACCAGGTCGACTACGGCTTCGATACCTACGTTGACGGCAAATTCGACGCGTTCGGCCAGCAACATGAACTGACCGTCGGCGTAAACGCCAGCCGTTCGAACAAGGACGACTTCTACGCAGTGGCCGCGTTGCCACAACGTCAGAACGTGCTGGATCCGAACCACCATATCCCGCAACCGGATGAAAGCTATTACCTGGCCAATGCATCCCGTGGTGGCCCGGTGGACATGCACATCAAGCAATACGGCGCTTACTCCATCGGCCGCTTTAAACTGGCTGATCCGCTGACCCTCGTACTGGGCAGCCGGGTGAGCTGGTACAAGTCCGACACCGACTCGGTGCAGTACTTCCGCGGCGAAGGCACACCGGTCAACACCAAGTCCACCGAGACCGGACAAGTCACGCCGTTCGCCGGTCTGCTGTTCGACCTCAACGACAACTTGACCGCCTACGCCAGCTACACCGACATCTTCACCCCGCAAGGCGCTTACAAGACCATCGATGGCAGCACCCTCAAGCCATTGATCGGCCAGAGCTACGAATTGGGGATCAAGGGTGAGTGGTTCGACGGTCGTCTGAACAGCTCCTTCAGCCTGTTCCGCACCATTCAGAAAGATGCGGCCCAGGATGATCTGCGCTGCGAAGACAGCTCTTGCTCGATCAACTCCGGCAAGGTCCGCGCTCAGGGCTTCGAAGCGGAAGTCAGCGGTGAAGTGATTGACCGTCTGCAACTGCTGGCCGGCTACACCTACACCCAGACCAAAGTGCTGGAAGATGCCGACACCACGCTGGACGGCACCGCCTACAACTCTTATGTGCCACGTCATCTGTTGCGTGTCTGGGGTGACTACAGCCTGACCGGCCCGCTGGATCGCGTCACCGTCGGTGCCGGCGTCAACGCGCAGAGCGGCAACTATCGCGTCTCGCCGATTGGCGGTGGCAACATCAACGGTGCCGGTTATGCGGTGTGGAACGGTCGCATCGGCTACAAGATCGACGACACCTGGTCGGTCGCGCTCAACGGTAACAACCTGTTCGACAAGCGTTATTACTCGACCATTGGTACCGAAGGTTTCGGTAACTTTTATGGTGATCCGCGTAATTTCGTGATGTCGGTCAAGGCTGTTTTCTGATTGTTTCGGTTGTGAGAAAGCCCCGCTTTGGCGGGGCTTTTTTTTGTCTGTCTGGTGTTGGGGGGTTGGGATTAATGGGGGTTGGGATTGGGGGCATATCCGTTGCTACGGGTGTTGCCGCTGGCGGTTTCGCTCTTACAGCGAGTCACCTTTTCCAAACGCCGAGAAGGTAACCCAAAAGGCTTTGCCCCGGCGTACGGCACTTCGCTTAGGCTCAGTGTTCCCTCGCTACGGTGTCCATCCGGGGGCATCGCCTCCGGTTTGCTTCGCTGCACCTCCTCTCGATGGA
>Ga0153931_100159_pt1 | contig 25280 bp, 20 predicted proteins | sample TSNJ015MetaG_FD_104730 | JGI IMG/M metagenome (GOLD analysis project Ga0153931, IMG submission 104730) | Attine ant fungus gardens microbial communities from New Jersey, USA - TSNJ015 MetaG | ecosystem: Host-associated > Fungi > Mycelium > Unclassified | place: USA: New Jersey, Wharton State... | reverse complement strand
TTGAACAACTTCTTCACCATTCGCGACGTGCTCGACAAGTACACCCGGAAGTTGTGCGTTACCTGCTGGTGTCGAGCCACTACCGCAGCGCGATCAACTACTCGGAAGACAACCTCAAGGACGCCAAGGGCGCTCTCGAGCGTTTCTACCACGCGCTGAAAGGCCTGCCGAGCGTGGCGCCGGCCGGCGGCGAAGCCTTCGTCGAGCGTTTCACCACGGTGATGAACGACGACTTCGGCACGCCGGAAGCCTGCGCGGTGCTGTTCGAGATGGTGCGTGAGATCAACCGCCTGCGCGACAGCGATCTCGATGCAGCGGCAGGTCTGGCGGCACGTCTGAAAGAACTGGCGAGCGTGCTGGGTGTGTTGCAACTGGAGGCCGATGACTTCCTGCAAGCGGGCGCCGAAGGGCGTGTCGATGCGGCTGAAGTCGACGCACTGATTGCTGCACGTCTGGCGGCACGCGCCGGCAAGGACTGGGCCGAATCCGACCGCATCCGCGACCAGCTCACCGCCATGGGCGTGGTGCTGGAAGACGGCAAGGGCGGCACGACCTGGCGTCTGGCTGACTGATTGCTTGATCCGCTTAAAACAAAACCCGCCTTGTGCGGGTTTTGTTTTATCTAGAGGGTGGGATTAGCTCAATGCCCCGGTGCTGACCGCGACGATCAGGAAAATCCCCAGCACCGCGCGGTAGATGACGAATGGCCAGGTGGAGAATTTCTCGAGAAAGCGCATCAGGCCCCAGATCGCGAAGAACGCCGAGATGCTGGCAATCACCAGACCGAAAATCAGGTGTCCCCAAACGGCGGCTGGAAGGTCGGCATGGAACAACACCCACAACTCTTTCAAACCGGCGAGGGCAATCGCCGGCAGCCCGAGCAGGAACGAGAACCGCGCCGCTTCTTCACGCTTGAAGTTGAGAAACAACGCCGCCGTCAGCGTCGAGCCGGAGCGCGACACGCCGGGAATCAGCGCGCCAATCTGCGCAATGCCGACGATCAGCGCGTCGCGCAGACGCATTTCGTCGACGGTGCGCCGATGCCGGCACGACAGTTCGGCAGCGGCCAGCAGAACCGCCATGACCACGCAGGAAATCCCGATCACCATCAGGCCGCGAAGGGGCGAATTGCAGGCGTTGAGCGTCGAGGACAGCGCAATGCCGGCAATGCCGATGGGTATGGTCGCCAGCACGATGGCCACCGCGAGAATGAACCAGCGGTTGTTGAAATCCCGTTGGCGCACCGCCTCGACGCTGCCACCGACCACTTGCTTGACGTCGCGCCAGAAATAACTGACCACCGCCGCCAGTGCAGCCAGCTGCATGGCCGCGGAAAACGCCGAGCCGGGATCCGGCCAGCCGAGCAGGGCCGGGACGATGCGCATATGCGCGGTGGAGGAAACGGGCAGCAACTCGGTGATGCCTTGAATGATGCCGAGGAAGCCGATCTGCAGGTAATCCAGCGAGGCGAAACCGATATCAAGGCCGGTGGAACAGATGTTGGTCAAAGCACTTATCCTGTGAAAATCAGGAGGAGGGAGGTGTCTGAATCAATGGCATGGCGAAAAACTGAAACATTTCGTCACAGTCTAGTCGGTTCGGTCAATGGGGTGAGGCATTGGTTTTTGTGGTGACCGGGCTGGCGCCTTCGCGAGCAAGCCCGCTCCCACATTGGATTTTTGTCATGTCTGATTTTTGAGTACGACACTGATCCCCTGTGGGAGCGGGCTTGCTCGCGAAGAGGCCGGTTCAGCCACCCTGTCACTCAGCCTGGCGCAAGCGCTTGTAAAGGGTATTGCGGCTCACCCCCAACCGCCGCGCCAGATGCGAAATATTGCCCCCAGCCGCCAGCAATTCGCGGTTCAACGCCTCGGCATCGTTCAGATCAACTCCCAACGGCGGCGCCAATTCCACCGGCTCCATCTCCAGATCGACAAAAAAATCATCCGGCAGATGCTCCGGCCGCACCGGTTGTTCCTCGGCCATCGCCAGAGCCACCTGCATCACGCTGCTGACCTGGCGCAGATTGCCCGGCCATGGATGACGGGTGAACAGCTCCAGCACCTCGCGGCTCAGCCCGGCCCATTGCGTCGGTTCGCGATGTTGCTCCCACAGGCGTTTGAACAGCGCCTCCTTGTCGCTGCGCTCGCGCAACGGTGGCAGTTCCAGGGTCAGCCCACCGATGCGGTAGTACAAATCTTCGCGGAACCGCCCCAGTTGCACCTGCTCCCTGAGCGAGCGGTTAGTCGCCGAGATGATTCGCAAGTCCACCGCGAATAACTCGCTGCTGCCCACCGGTTGCACGCAGCGCTCCTGCAACACCCGCAACAGCCGCGCCTGAGTGGGCAGCGGCATGTCGCCGATTTCGTCGAGGAACAGGGTGCCTTTGTCCGCCTTGCGGATCAGGCCGATGCTGCCTTTCTGGTTGGCGCCGGTGAACGCACCTTTTTCATAGCCGAACAGTTCCGATTCCACCAGTTCGGCAGGGATCGCCGCGCAGTTGACGGCGATGAATGCCTGTTTGCTGCGTGAGCTGGCCTGATGCAGGGCTTTGACGAAGACCTCCTTGCCAACCCCGGTTTCGCCGTGGATCAGCAGCGGAATGTCTTTCTCCAATAGGCGCTCGGCCTGGCGCACGGCTTTTTCCACGCGGCTCTCGCCAAAATGCAGGGAACTGAGGCTGATCGTTCCCGGCACTTTGATCGGCGCTGCGGCGGGCTTGGGTTCGGCAAATACCCGAGCCTGAATCGGCGCCTGTTGCGGGCGCTTCAATAAACACTGAAAACGGTTGCGCCCGGTGGTCTGCAGGGCGAACGGCAAGCCGTCAGGCTGATTCAACAGCTCCAATAGCGAGACGTTGAACAGGCTCTCGATACTGACCCGCGACAGGCGCACGCCGAGCAGATTGTCCGCCCGCCGGTTGGCCGACAGCACCTGACCGCTCTCATCGAAAATCAGCAAACCGGCCCACTGACTGTCGAGATTGTTCAACCCGGTGTTGAAGGTCAGTTGAAAGTGCTGGCCGTGGAACAGGTTGAGGATCAGCCGGTTCTCCACGGTCTGGCTCATCATCTTGACCATGCCTAGGGTGTGCGAGGGCGGCAGGTAGCTGTCGCTGGACACATCGAGTACGGCGATGACCTTGCGCTCGGCGTCGAAAATCGGCGCGGCGGAGCCGGTCATGAAGCGATTGGCCTTAAGGAAATGCTCATCGTGTTCGATGTGCACCGCTTGTTCGCAGGCCAGCGCGGTGCCGATCGCATTGGTGCCGCTGGAGCGCTCCATCCAGCTCGCTCCGGCGCTAAACCCGCGAGCGAGGTGCGGCTCGATAAAGCGCTGAGTGCCCCACGATGTCAGCACTTGGCCCTGATGGTCGGCGAGCATGATCAGGCAATTGGAGTTGCTGAGGATGTTTTCGTAATAGGGCAGGACTTCCTGGTGAGTGGTCTGCACCAGTGAATGATGACGGTCGAGTAAATGCGCGATGCCGGAGGCGGGCAATTGATCGAACGCCGGGCTGCTTTGGTGGCTGAGGCCGAACGCGCGGCACCGTTGCCAGGAGTTCTGGACGATCGCGTCGTGGGACAGCGGCGGGGTAGGTGCGGCCATGGTGGTGGGCCTCTGATGCAGCGTTTTTATTATTGTTATGAACCCAAATCCTGAGCAAAACACAGATCAACTGTGGGAGCGAGCTTGCTCGCGAAAGCGTCGTATCAGTCACCGAATCGGCTGAACGACACACCGCATTCGCGAGCAAGCTCGCTCCCACAGGATCTCCGGTGTTCACCGAAATGAGTTCAAAGAGTGTTGTTCACGATTGTTCATTGTCAATCGCCAGACTGTTCAAATCTGTTCAGTCATGAACACCCATTTCCCACGTTTTCGGTGCTTTTCACGACAAATCAACCACTTGCCATTTCTGGCACGAATGTCGCTCTGCTGCACAGGTCGCTTGACTCCAATAATAAAAAAGGCCGAGCCATGTCACTCACCCTGGAGCACGTCTGCCGTACCGTCGAGGGCCAGACCTGGATCGAAGATGCCTGCCTGACATTCGAACCCGGATCCTTCAACGTTCTGCTCGGCCGCACGCTGTCCGGCAAAACCAGTCTGATGCGCCTGATGGCCGGTCTGGACAAGCCTGACAGCGGCCGGATCCTGATGAACGGCGTCGACGTCACCCAGCGCCCGGTGCGCCTGCGCAATGTGTCGATGGTCTATCAGCAGTTCATCAATTACCCGACCATGACCGTGTTCGAGAATATTGCCTCGCCGTTGCGCCAGGCCGGTGTTGCCAAGGAGATCATCCACAGCAAGGTGCAGGAAACCGCACGGATGCTGCGCATCGAGAAGTTTCTGCAGCGCTATCCGCTGGAGCTGTCCGGCGGCCAACAGCAGCGCACGGCGATGGCCCGGGCGCTGGTCAAGGATGCCGAGCTGATCCTGTTCGACGAGCCGCTGGTCAACCTCGACTACAAGCTGCGCGAGGAGCTGCGCCAGGAAATGCGCGAGCTGTTCAAGCTGCGCCACACCATTGCGATCTACGCCACCACTGAACCCAACGAAGCGTTGGCGCTGGGCGGCACCACGACGATTCTGCACGAGGGCCGGGTGATCCAGAGCGGCCCATCGACCTCGGTCTACCACCAGCCGCAAACCGTGCTGGCGGCGGAGTTGTTCTCCGAGCCGCCGATCAACCTGATGCCCGGGCGCATTGCCGGCAACGAAGTCAGCTTCGCCAACTTCGTGCACTTCCCGTTGAACGTCGACCTGCGCCCGGTGGGTGAGGGCGAGTTCCGCTTTGGCGTGCGCCCCAGCCATATCTCGCTGGTGCCGAGCAACGATGACGACCTGGAGCTGGCGGTCACCGTCGAAGTGGCGGAGATCAGCGGCTCGGAAACCTTCCTCCACGTGCGCAACGAGCATTTCCTGCTGGTGCTGCACCTGCCGGGCGTCCATGAATACGACGTCGATGCGCCGATCCGCATCTACATCCCGACCCACAAACTGTTCGTGTTCGATGCGCAGGGCCGTCTGGTGCAGGCACCGGGCCGGCGTGTCGCGAGGGTAGCGTGATGGCCGAAATCCGTTTGCAGCACCTCGCCCACAGCTACAGCAAAACCCCGAGCGGGCCAGAGGACTACGCGATCCGCGAGATGGATCACATCTGGGCGCAGGGCGGCGCCTATGCCTTGCTCGGCCCTTCGGGCTGCGGCAAATCGACCTTGCTCAACATCATTTCCGGCCTGCTCAGCCCCTCGCAAGGGCATGTGCTGTTCGACGGCAAAGCGGTCAACGACCTGACCCCGGAGAAGCGCAACATCGCCCAGGTGTTCCAGTTCCCGGTGGTCTACGACACCATGACCGTGTTCGATAACCTCGCCTTTCCCCTGCGCAATCAGGGCATGGCCGAGGCGAAAGTGCACAGCAAGGTGCAGGAAATCGCCGAAGTCCTTGACCTGCAAAACCTGCTGAGCAAAAAGGCGCGCAACCTCACCGCCGACGAAAAACAGAAAGTCTCCATGGGCCGTGGCCTGGTGCGCGACGACGTCTCGGCGATTCTCTTCGACGAGCCGCTGACGGTGATCGACCCGCACCTGAAGTGGAAGCTGCGACGCAAGCTCAAGCAGATCCACGAGCAGTTCAACATCACCATGGTCTATGTGACCCACGATCAGCTCGAAGCCTCGACCTTCGCCGACAAGATCGCGGTGATGTACGGCGGGCAGATCGTGCAGTTCGGCACGCCCCGGGAATTGTTCGAGCGGCCGAGCCACACCTTTGTCGGCTACTTCATCGGCAGCCCGGGGATGAACCTGATCGAGGTGCAGCCGCAGCCGGGCGGGGTCGGTTTCGCCTCGACGCACCTGCCGTTGTCCGACGCCCTGCAGCGGCATATCGAACACGGCCAGTGGAAAAATCTGAAGGTCGGCATCCGCCCCGAGTTCATCCATGTCTGGGACGAGCCGTTTGATGAGGCGATGCAGGCGCGGGTGGTCCACGTCGAAGACCTCGGCACCTACAAGATCCTCACCCTCGACCTCGATGGCGCGCCGTTGAAGGTGCGTCTGGCCGAAGACAAACCGGTGCCGCAGGGCACGGCGTACATCAGTTTCCCGGCGCAGTGGTTGATGGTCTACGCCGACGAGTTTCTGCTTGAAGCCGATGATGAGGTGCAGCCATGAACAAGGTGCAGAACAACAAGGCCTGGTGGCTGGTGTTGCCGGTGTTTCTGCTGGTGGCGTTCAGCGCGGTGATCCCGATGATGACCGTGGTCAATTACTCGGTGCAGGACATTTTCGACCAGTCCAGCCGCTACTTCGTCGGCGCCGACTGGTACAGGCAGGTGCTGCTCGATCCACGTCTGCACGACTCATTGCTGCGTCAGTTCATCTACTCGGCCTGCGTGCTGCTGATCGAAATCCCGCTGGGCATCGCCATCGCCCTGACCATGCCGACCAAGGGTCGCTGGTCATCGGTGGTGCTGATCATTCTGGCGATTCCGCTGCTGATTCCGTGGAACGTGGTCGGCACCATCTGGCAGATCTTCGGCCGCGCCGACATTGGCTTGCTCGGGTCGAGCCTGAACGCGCTGGGCATCAGCTACAACTACGCGGCCAATACCATGGACGCTTGGGTCACGGTGCTGGTGATGGACGTCTGGCACTGGACGTCGCTGGTGGCGCTGTTGTGTTTCTCCGGGTTGCGGGCGATTCCCGACGTGTATTACCAGGCGGCGCGGATCGACCGGGCTTCGGCGTGGGCAGTGTTCCGCCACATCCAGTTGCCCAAGCTGAAAAGCGTACTGCTGATCGCGGTGATGCTGCGCTTCATGGACAGTTTCATGATTTACACCGAGCCGTTCGTGCTCACCGGCGGCGGGCCGGGCAATGCCACGACCTTCTTGAGTCAGACGTTGACCCAGATGGCCGTAGGCCAATTCGATCTGGGGCCGGCGGCGGCGTTTTCGCTGGTGTACTTCCTGATCATCCTGCTGGTCTCGTGGCTGTTCTACACCGCCATGACCCATTCCGACGCCAACCGCTGAGGGCCCGGCCATGAGCAAGACAAAGCTTTTTCCGCTGCTGATCTACATCCTGTTCGTGCTGGTGCCGATCTACTGGCTGCTGAACATGTCGTTCAAGAGCAACACCGAAATCCTCGGTGGCCTGACGCTTTTCCCACAGAACTTCACGCTGGCGAACTACAAGGTGATCTTCACCGATCCGAGCTGGTACAGCGGTTACATCAACTCGGCGTACTACGTGACACTCAACACCGTCATCTCCCTGAGTGTGGCGTTGCCGGCGGCGTACGCGTTTTCGCGCTATCGCTTTCTGGGCGACAAGCACCTGTTTTTCTGGCTGCTGACCAACCGCATGGCGCCGCCGGCGGTATTCCTGTTGCCGTTCTTCCAGCTGTATTCGTCGATTGGCCTGTTCGATACGCACATCGCCGTGGCGCTGGCGCACTGCCTGTTCAACGTGCCATTGGCGGTGTGGATTCTCGAAGGTTTCATGTCCGGTGTGCCCAAGGAAATCGACGAAACCGCCTACATCGACGGCTACAGCTTTCCCAAATTCTTCGTGAAGATTTTCATCCCGCTGATCGGCTCCGGCATCGGCGTCACCGCGTTTTTCTGCTTCATGTTTTCCTGGGTCGAACTGCTGCTGGCGCGCACGCTGACCTCGGTGAACGCCAAGCCGATAGCTGCGGTGATGACCCGCACCGTGTCGGCCTCGGGCATCGACTGGGGCGTGTTGGCGGCGGCGGGGGTGTTGACCATCCTGCCGGGCATGCTGGTGATCTGGTTCGTGCGCAATCATGTGGCCAAGGGCTTTGCTCTGGGTCGTGTATGAGGAACGAATGATGGAATGGATGAGCTGGACGGCCCCTACGGCGGGTTTCTTCATCGCCATTGGCTTGCTGCTGGTCGGCATGACCACTTGGGAGTTGCGTTCGCCGAGCATTCTGCGGCGAGGTTTTCTGCCGATTGCCACCACCCGTGGCGATCGCTTGTTCATCGGTCTTCTCGGCAGCGCCTACCTGCATCTGCTGGTCATTGGCGTCACCGACTGGAGCATCTGGGCGGCGTCCGCGCTGTCTTTGGTGTGGCTGTTGCTTGTGATGCGTTGGGGCTAGTCGACTCTCGGCAATCGTGCTCCGAAAATCAAACAGGAGGTCTCTATGTTCGACAAAAACAATAAGCTGCGACATAGCATTTCATTGGCGGCCGTGCTGGCACTCAGCGGTTTGAGCGCATCGGCCTGGGCCGATGCCTATGAGGACGCTGCGAAAAAATGGATCGGCAGCGAATTCAAGCCATCGACCCTGACGCCCGAACAGCAACTCGATGAATTGAAGTGGTTCATCAAGGCCGCCGAGCCGTTTCGCGGGATGGACATCAAAGTGGTCTCGGAGACCCTGACCACCCACGAATACGAGTCCAAAGTGCTGGCCAAGGCCTTCACCGAAATCACCGGGATCAAGTTGACCCACGACCTGCTGCAGGAAGGCGACGTGGTGGAAAAACTGCAAACGGTGATGCAGTCGGACAAGAGCATCTATGACGGCTGGGTCAACGATTCGGACCTGATCGGTACGCACTTTCGCTACGGCAAGACCGAGGCGATCACCGACCTGATGGCCAACGAAGGCAAGAACTTCACCTCGCCGACGCTCGACATCAAGGACTTCATCGGCATCTCGTTCACCACGGCGCCGGACGGCAAGATCTACCAACTCCCCGACCAGCAGTTCGCCAACCTGTACTGGTTCCGCGCCGACTGGTTCGAACGGGCGGACCTGAAAGCCAAGTTCAAGGAAAAGTACGGCTACGAATTGGGCGTGCCGGTGAATTGGTCGGCTTATGAAGACATCGCCAAATTCTTCAGCGAAGACGTCAAGGAAATCGACGGCAAACGTGTCTACGGGCACATGGACTACGGCAAGAAAGACCCGTCGCTGGGCTGGCGTTTCACCGATGCCTGGTTCTCCATGGCCGGTGGCGGCGACAAGGGTATTCCCAATGGTTTACCGGTGGACGAGTGGGGGATTCGCGTCGAGGATTGCCACCCGGTTGGTTCCAGCGTGACCCGCGGCGGCGACACCAATGGCCCGGCGGCAGTGTTTGCCACGCAGAAATACGTCGACTGGCTCAAGGCCTACGCGCCACCGGAAGCGGCGGGCATGACCTTCTCCGAGTCCGGCCCGGTGCCGTCGCAGGGCAATATCGCCCAACAGATTTTCTGGTACACCGCGTTCACTGCCGACATGACCAAGCAGGGCCTGCCGGTGATGAATGCCGATGGCACACCGAAGTGGCGTATGGCGCCGTCGCCGCGCGGGCCGTACTGGGAGGAGGGCATGAAGCTTGGTTATCAGGACGTGGGTTCGTGGACGTTCATGAAATCCACGCCCGAGAAACAGAAACTCGCGGCGTGGCTGTACGCGCAGTTCGTCACCTCGAAAACCGTGTCACTGAAGAAAACCATCGTCGGCCTGACGCCGATCCGCGAGTCGGACATCAACTCGCAGGCGATGACCGATCTGGCACCGAAACTCGGTGGGCTGGTCGAGTTCTACCGCAGCCCGGCCCGCGTGCAATGGACCCCGACTGGGACCAACGTGCCGGATTATCCGCGTCTGGCGCAATTGTGGTGGAGCCACATCGCCGAAGCGGCCAGCGGCGAGAAGACCCCGCAGCAAGCGCTGGACGGTCTGGCCAAGGATCAGGACGCGATCATGTCGCGTCTCGAACGCTCCAAGGCCCAAGCAGTGTGCGCCCCGAAAATGAACCCGAAACGCGACGCACAATATTGGTTCGACCAGCCGGGCGCACCGAAACCGAAACTGGCCAACGAGAAGCCGCAGGGCGAGACCGTGAGCTACAACGAACTGCTGAAATCGTGGGCGGATGCGCGTAAGTGATGGTTGATGTGTGAAAAGCAAACGGCACCGTGAGGTGCCGTTTTTTTTGTTGCCTGATCTACCGCTTTCGCGAGCAGGCTCGCTCCCACACTGGATCTGTATCGTTCATAAATGCCGATCACAATCGAGATTACTGTGGGAGCGAGCTTGCTCGCGAATACGGTCTGCCATTCAGCATGGATAGTGACTGACACGCCGCCATCGCTTGCAGGCAAGCAATCCCACAGATTGCAGTGGTGTTCACAAAACTCAAAAATACCCTGCCCACTGCAGCAGCTACTAAAGGGCATCGGTCAATGCCAGCTTCATGCTTGGGTTTCTTCAAAGGTATCAAGCATGGCGTCAGGCAATGGCGAATCGAAATCTTCAGGCAGCACCAGCTTGCCTTTCATAGCGCCAATTCGTGGTGTGCCGGTTTTTCCTGTGTGAGCGAGAAGGCGCTGCGCCCGACTTTGGACTGCCAAAGTCTCGATTTCTGCAACCAACTCACAAAACATGTCTCTGCTCATAGTGCCCCCCCATCGTTCTTCTACATGCAAAGACCTTCACCATAAAACTACCCACTCAAGGCTGGCTGTAGGACGAGGCGGATGTTAGGGCGGGAGCTTTCGGAGTTTGTGCGGAGACGAGAGCGTATCGGTAAAAAATCGTACAAAACTTCCGATTCCCATTCTGACATTCAACATGGATATCGCCTGATCCGACGCTTTCGCGAGCAAGCTCACTCCCACAGGTTTTGGCGGCGTCGACACATTTTGTGAATGACTACTGTCCCTGTGGGAGCGAGCCTGCTCGCGAAGGCTGAGTATCAGGCAGTGCAGATGTTGAAGGGCCCACCGCCATCGTGAGCAGGCGAAGGCCTACAGGTTTCAGTGGTGTTCAAAAAACCTGAGTACCCCGCAAATCACTGTGGGAGCTTGCCTGCAAGCGATGGGGCCATGGGGGTCGCCGCGGGAAAACCGAGGCGGAATACGGTCATGACGCCGGGCAAGCTCTTCACCTCCGCCACGCCCTGATGCAGGCTCATGATCGAACGCACGATCGCCAGTCCCAGCCCGGTGCTGCCCTGCGAGCGCGAGCGGGCGCTGTCGACGCGGTAGAAGCGGTCGAACAGATGCGGCAGGTGCTGCGCCTCGATGCCGGCGCCGGGATTGCTGACCAGCAGTGAAGCCTGCGTCGCGCCTTGCTCGATCAGCAAGGTGATGGTTTTGCCGTTCGGGCAATGACGCAGCGCATTCGACAGCAGATTGGAAATCGCCCGCTGGATCATCAATCGATCGCCCAGCACCGATGCGCAACCAACAACATTCAAATGAATCTGCTTGTCCTGCGCCGACAGCGAAAACATCTCCGCGACCTTCGCCGCCTCATCCTCCAGCGCCACCGATTCAAACGGCGCCAGCGCCGACGGATGACTGACCTGCGCGAGAAACAGCATGTCGGAAACAATCCGCGCCACGCGCTCCAGCTCCTCGGTGCAGGACACCAGCACGTCCTGGTACTCCTCGGTCGTGCGCTCGCGAGACAGCGTCACCTGGGCCTTGCCCATCAGGTTGTTGATCGGCGTGCGCAACTCATGCGCCAGGTCATCGGAGAACTGCGACAACTGCTGCACCCCGGCATCCAGCCGATGCAGCATGAAGTTGATGCCCTGCGCCAGTTCGCTCAGCTCCTGCGGCATGTTCACCACCGACAGCCGATGATCCAGATCCTGAGTCGAGACCATCGCCGCCACTTTGCGAAACTCGCGCAGCGGCGCCAATCCACGCTGCACCGCGCCCCACGCCGTCAGGCCGATGAACACCAGCAACAGCGGCAAGGCAATCAGCGTCGAGCGCAGGTAGGCGCTGAGTAGCGCCTGATCATGTGCGTTGTCCATCGACAGCAGCACCGGCACGCGGCTGCCGTCCTTGAGGCGAATCAGCTTTGACGCGGTAAGGAATTTTGCGCCTTCGGCATCGATGCTGTCGCTGTAGGTCAATTGCTCGGTGGCGGCTCGCACCGCGCGTAACTCGGCGCGCGGATCCTTCAGTCCTGAGCCGGACTTGAGCAGCGGCGAGCGCAGATTCGAACGGTCATAAATCGTCAGCGTCAGGTTGTCATGGCCCATGACCTGATCGAGCAGAATGTGCGGCTTGCCACTGACTTCATTGGCGTCGACGTACAGCGACAGGCTGTGTTCCACCTGCGCCATCTTCTTGTCTAGGCTGTCGCGGGACAGCGCATTCAGCTCATGGGTCAGGGCGAAATAGGCGAGGATCGCCAGAAACACCACCAACAGCGCGCCGAGAATACTCACGGTCAGACCAAGGCGCATCGACAGGCTGGCCGGCTTCATTCCCGCGCCTCCAGCACGTAGCCGACACCGCGCAGGGTGTGGATCAGCTTGTTGTCGAACGGGTCATCAATCTTCGCCCGCAAGCGCCGGATCGACACTTCGACCACGTTGGTGTCGCAGTCGAAATTCATGTCCCACACCAGCGAGATGATCTGCGTGCGGGTCAGCACCTCGCCGGACTGGCGCATCAGCAAATGCAGCAGTGCAAATTCCTTGGTGGTCAGGTCGATGCGCTGCTCGCCACGAAACGCCCGATGCCGGCCCGGATCAAGCTCCAGATCAGCGACTTTCAACACTTGCGGCACCGGTATGTTTTCGCTGCGGCGCATCAGGGTGCGCACCCGCGCGAGCAATTCGGGAAACTCGAACGGCTTGACCAGATAATCGTCGGCGCCCAGATCCAGACCACGAATCTTGTCCGCCAGCCGCCCGCGCGCGGTGAGCATCATCACCCGCGTCGAGTGGGTACGACGCAGTTGTTCCAGCACGCCCCAGCCGTCCAGTTCCGGCAAGTTCACGTCGAGAATGATCAGGTCATACGCCTGCTGTTGCGCCAGATGCAATCCATCGGCACCGGTGGCGGCGTGGTCAACGATATAACCACTTTCGGTCAAACCCTGATGCAAGTATTCGGCAGCTTTAAGCTCGTCCTCGACGACAAGGATTCGCATGATCTATCACCACTTTTATTTAAGGGATATTTAATTAAGGTGGCCGGGAAAATTATGGTTTTTGTAAGTTATTCCGGACGCTGTTCAATAACTGAATGACGAACACGGTAAAGGCTGCAGTGGCTACAGGGTCAATCTCGGAGGCCTTTAAAACGGCCATCCGCGACAGCCTGTCGCAGCTTGAATGCGCCAGCAGACATGTATTGCATTCAGGCAAGTGCTGTTCGGCAGATAACTACCGAGTATTTGTTTCCATGTATTACGGCAAAGCCGTTTGCACTTCGCATCCTAGAACAAAACAACTTTGCCAAACCGTGGATAACGGATTTGTAATGTTCCAGTCACCTTGTCGATAAGTTCAAAACCCTAACGTGGCGGCATCGAAAAATCCTGAATTAAAGGAAGTCCTCCATTGCTCGGTTTAATCGAACTGACGGCGCGATCACGCCTGAACAAAACCGCCAGCGGCCTCTTGTTGTTGGCGTGTAGCAGCCTGACCAGCGCATCGACCTTGACGCTGGATCAGGCGCTGCAAAGTGCCTTCGCCGGCAACCCCGATCTCGCCGCCGCGCAGTGGGAAATCGGCATAGCCGAGGGCGACCGCCAACAGGCTGGACTGATCCCCAACCCCGAGGTGTCGTGGGAAGCCGAAGACACCCGGCGCGACTCGCGCACCACCACGGTGATGCTCAGCCAGCCGATCGAACTGGGCGGCAAACGCGGTGCGCGCATCGATGTCGCCAGCCGTGCGCAGGACGCCGCCGGTATCGAACTGGAGCGCAAGCGCAATGCCTTGCGCGCCGATGTAATCCAGGCGTTCAACAGCGCGCAAACCGCGCAGCAACGCTTGCAGCTGTCGCGCCAGTCACTGCAACTGGCCGAGCACGGTGTGCGCGTTGCTCAGGGGCGCATCGAGGCCGGTAAATCGTCGCCGGTCGAAGGCACGCGAGCGCAGGTGCAGCTCTCGGAAGTGCGCCTGGAGGTGAGCCGCGCCGAGCGCGATCAGGCCAACGCCTATCAGCAACTGGCGCAAGTCATGGGCGCACCGTTGCCGACCTCGACCAATGTGCAAGCCGCGACGCAACACCTCGTCACGCTGCCGCCGCCCAGCCGTTTGCTCGAACGTCTGAACCAGACCGCCGAGCTGCGTCTGGCGAAACTGCAGATCGATCAACGCGAAGCATCGTTGGGCCTGGAAAAGTCGCAGCGCATTCCCGACCTGACCGTGAGCATTGGCAGCCAGTACAGCGAAACCGAGCGTGAGCGGGTCAACGTGGTCGGGCTGTCGATGCCGATTCCGCTGTTCAACCGCAATCAGGGCAACGTGCTCGCCGCCGCACGGCGCAGCGATCAGGCGCGGGATCTGCGCAACGCCACCGAGCTGCGTTTACGCACCGAAGTCCAGACCAGCCTTGAGCAATTGCAGACCGCCAATGGCGAAGTCAACGCGTTCAACCAGACCATCCTGCCCGCCGCGCAAAGTGCGGTGGACAGCGCCACCCGCGGTTTCGAAATGGGCAAGTTCGGCTTCCTCGATGTGCTCGACGCCCAGCGCACCCTGATTGCTGCGCGCAGCCAATACATCCAGGCCGTCAGCGAGGCGACCGACGCCCGCGTGCGCCTCGAACGGATCTTCGGCGACCTCAGCGTCAGCCCTTGAATTTCATTTTCAGACAACTGCGCGAAGCACGGCGCAGAGGAGTTTCCATGGATAAAAAACTGATGGTGGTCGCGGTGGCGACCTTGGCGCTGGGCATTGGCCTCGGTTCGATGTGGCCGGCCAATTCAAATATCGACGCGCATGCCGATGAGGCCTCCGAACACGCCGATCACGCCGAGGAGGGCGCGGCCGCCGAAGGCGAACATGCCGAAGAAGGCCACATCGAATTGAGTACCGAGCAGATCGCGGCGGCAGGCATTCAACTGGCCGAGGCGCGGGCGCAGAGCATCAGTCTCGGCCTGTCGTTCCCCGGCGAAGTGCGCTTCGACGAGGACCGCACGGCGCACGTCGTGCCGCGCGTGCCGGGGGTGGTCGAGTCGGTGGCGGTCAACCTCGGGCAACCGGTGAAGAAGGGCCAGTTGCTGGCGGTGATCGCCAGTCAGCAGATCTCCGATCAGCGTAGCGAGCAGGCCGCCGCGCAACGTCGCTTGGCGTTGGCGCGGACCACCTACGAACGCGAGAAAAAGCTCTGGCAGGACAAGATCTCCGCCGAACAGGATTTCCTCCAGGCCAAGCAAGCGTTGGAAGAGTCGGAAATCGCCATGAACAACGCCCGGCAGAAAATCAGCGTACTCAGCGGCAGCGTGGTCGCCACCGGCGGCAATCGCTACGAACTGCGCGCACCGTTCGATGGCGTGGTGGTGGAAAAACACCTGACGCCGGGCGAGGTGGTCGATGAGACCACGGCAGCGTTCACCCTTTCGGACTTGTCCCGCGTGTGGGTCACGTTCGGCGTTTCGCCCAAGGATCTGGCCCAGGTGCAGGTGGGCAAACCCGTCACCGTGAGCGCGCCGGAATTGCAAGCTGAAGTCACTGGCAGCGTGGCTTACGTCGGCAGTCTGCTCGGCGAACAGACGCGCACCGCGACCGTGCGCGTGACGCTGGAAAACCCGCAGGGTTCATGGCGCCCGGGGCTGTTCGTCACCGCGCGGGTCGCCACCGACAGCCGCCAGGCCAAAGTCGCGGTGCCGGAAACCGCGATCCAGACCGTCGAGGACAAATCCACGGTGTTCGTCCGTACCGACGACGGCTTCAAGGCGCAGGCGGTGGAACTGGGCAGCCGCGCCGCCGGCCACGTGGAAATCACCCAAGGGCTGGAACCGGGCGTGCAAGTCGCCAGCGCCGGCAGCTTCGTCCTCAAGTCGGAGCTGGGCAAAGCCTCAGCCGAGCACAGTCATTAATTCTGGAAGGTTCCCATGTTCGAACGCCTGATCCAGTTTGCCATCGAGCAGCGCATCATCGTGCTGCTCGCCGTTCTGCTCATGGCCGGCCTCGGCATCGCCAGTTATCAAAAGCTGCCGATCGACGCCGTGCCCGACATCACCAATGTCCAGGTGCAGATCAACACCGGTGCCGCCGGGTTCTCGCCGCTGGAGACCGAGCAGCGCATTACTTTCCCGATTGAAACCGCGATGGCCGGGTTGCCGGCGCTGGAGCAGACCCGTTCGCTGTCGCGCTCGGGCCTGTCGCAGGTCACCGTCATTTTCAAGGACGGCACCGACCTGTTCTTCGCTCGCCAACTGGTCAACGAGCGTTTGCAGATCGCCAAGGAGCAATTGCCCGAAGGCGCGGAAGCGGTGATGGGGCCGATCTCTACCGGCCTCGGCGAGATCTTTTTATGGACGGTGGAAGCCCAGGAGGGCGCGCTGAAGGAAGACGGCAGCGCCTACACGCCGACCGATCTGCGGGTGATTCAGGACTGGATCATCAAGCCGCAATTGCGCAACGTGCCGGGTGTCGCCGAGATCAACACCATCGGCGGGTTTGCCAAGGAATACCAGATCGCGCCGGACCCGAAACGCCTCGCCGCGTACAAGCTCACCCTCACCGATCTGATCACCGCGCTGGAGCGCAACAACGCCAACGTCGGCGCCGGGTACATCGAGCGCAGCGGCGAGCAATTGCTGATCCGCGCGCCGGGGCAAGTGGCGAGTACCGAGGACATCGCCAACATCGTCATGGCCAACGTCGATGGCACGCCGATCCGGGTGAAGAACGTCGCCAGCGTGGAAATCGGCCGCGAATTGCGCAGCGGTGCGGCCACCGAAAACGGTCGTGAAGTGGTGCTGGGTACGGTGTTCATGCTGATCGGCGAGAACAGCCGCACCGTCTCGCAAGCGGTGGCCAGCAAGCTCGAACAGATCAACAAATCCTTGCCCAAAGGCGTGATCGCGGTGCCGGTGTATGACCGTACACACCTGGTCGACAAAGCCATCGCCACGGTGAAAAAGAACCTGATCGAAGGCGCGATTCTGGTGATCGCGATTCTGTTCCTGTTCCTCGGCAACATCCGCGCCGCGTTGATCACCGCGATGGTGATTCCGCTGTCGATGCTGTTCACCTTCACCGGGATGTTCAGCAACAAGGTCAGCGCCAACCTGATGAGCCTCGGTGCGCTGGACTTCGGAATCATCGTCGACGGTGCGGTGGTGATCGTCGAAAACACCCTGCGCCGCCTGGCCCATGCGCAGCAGCATCACGGGCGCTTGCTGACCCGTGCCGAGCGTTTCAAGGAAGTCTTTGCCGCAGCAAAAGAGGCGCGGCGACCGCTGATTTTCGGCCAGTTGATCATCATGGTTGTGTACCTGCCGATCTTCGCGTTGAGCGGCGTCGAAGGGAAAATGTTCCACCCGATGGCGTTCACCGTGGTCATCGCGCTGCTCGGTGCGATGCTGCTGTCGGTGACCTTCGTGCCGGCAGCGATTGCGCTGTTCGTCACCGGCAAGGTCAAGGAAGAGGAGGGTGCGGTGATGCGCGGCGCCCGTCGTATTTATGCGCCGGCGCTGGCCTGGGTCATGGCGCATCGCGCGGTGGCCGTGGGCGCGGCGTTGGCGGTGATCGTGCTCAGCGGCGTGCTCACCAGCCGCATGGGCAGCGAGTTTGTGCCGAGCCTTAGTGAGGGGGATTTCGCCCTGCAAGCGTTGCGCGTACCGGGCACCAGCCTGACGCAATCGGTGGATATGCAGCAGCGCCTGGAAACGTTGATCCTGGCCAAAGTGCCGGAGGTTGAACGGGTGTTCGCCCGCACCGGCACGGCGGAAATTGCTTCCGACCCGATGCCGCCGAACATCTCCGACAGCTACGTGATGCTCAAGCCCAAGGACCAATGGCCAGACCCGAGAAAGTCCCGCGAAACCCTGATGGCCGAGTTGCAACAAGCCGCCGCGACGTTGCCGGGCAGTAACTATGAGCTGTCGCAGCCGATCCAGTTGCGCTTCAACGAACTGATCTCCGGCGTGCGCAGCGATGTCGCGGTCAAGGTGTTCGGCGATGACATGGACGTGCTCAACGCTACGGCGGCGAAGATCGCGGCGGCGATGCAGAAGGTCAACGGCGCCTCTGAAGTGAAGGTCGAGCAGACCACCGGGCTGCCGGTGCTGACCATCAATATCGATCGCGACAAGGCGGCGCGTTATGGCCTCAACGTTGGCGATGTGCAGGACACCATCGCCGTGGCCGTGGGCGGACGGCAGGCTGGCACTTTGTACGAGGGTGATCGGCGCTTCGACATGGTGGTGCGTTTGTCTGATGCCATGCGCAAGGACATCGACGGCTTGTCGGCGCTGCTGATTCCGGTGTCGGCGCTGAGTGGTGCGGCGAACCAGATCGGTTTTATCGCCCTGAAGGACGTCGCCAGCCTCGATCTGGTGCTCGGGCCAAACCAGGTCAGCCGCGAGAACGGCAAGCGTCTGGTGATCGTCAGCGCCAACGTGCGCGGGCGAGATATCGGCTCGTTCGTCAGTGAGGCGGGTGCGGTGATCGAGCGCGAGGTGCAGGTGCCGGCCGGTTACTGGACCAGTTGGGGCGGGCAGTTCGAGCAACTGCAATCGGCGGCCAAGCGCTTGCAGATCGTGGTGCCGGTGGCGTTGCTGCTGGTGTTCGGATTGCTGTTCATGATGTTCAACAATCTGAAGGACGGCTTGCTGGTGTTTACCGGGATTCCGTTTGCCTTGACTGGCGGGGTGATGGCGCTGTGGCTGCGGGATATTCCGTTGTCGATTTCCGCTGGCGTGGGGTTTATCGCGTTGTCCGGGGTGGCGGTGCTCAACGGTTTGGTGATGATCGCGTTCATTCGCAATTTGCGCGAGGAAGGGCGCTCACTGACGGAGGCAATCAACGTCGGCGCGCTGACGCGCTTGCGGCCAGTGTTGATGACCGCGCTGGTGGCGTCGCTGGGGTTTATTCCGATGGCGCTGGCGACCGGCACCGGCGCCGAGGTGCAGCGGCCACTGGCAACCGTGGTGATTGGCGGGATTCTGTCCTCGACGATCCTCACGCTGCTGATCTTGCCCGCGCTGTACCAGATCGCCCATCGCCGGGATGAGGACACCGTACCGTCTGAGTAGGTGATCTCCTGTGGGAGCGGGCTTGCTCGCGAAGAGGCCGTGTCAGTCGACATCAATGTTGGATGACACACCGCTTTCGCGAGCAAGCCCGCTCCCACATGGGTTCCGTGCACTGATCCGGCAGATAACGGATATGTAATTCCCCCGCCACCGTCACGAAAGGTTCACCTTGTTACCTTGATCCCGTCAGTTACTTAAACGAGGAATCAACCATGAAATTCGCCCAACTGAGTGCCTTCGCAACCGCCCTGATGCTGTCGTCACTGGCTATGGCCGAAGGCGGTGGTGACCGCACCTTCGACCGGATGATGACCGCCAACGACCGCGCCGTGGAGCTGTTCGTGGCCAAGGAAAAAGCCGCTGCCAACCCGGTGGTGGTCAATGAAAAGAACGACCAGAAAACTCAGGATCTTTAACGCGGCCTGAACCTGCGCAAGCCCGTCATCGCGCATCGATGCCGGGCTTTTTTTCGGGCCTGGAAGGGAAGGAAATGGAGATGAAAATGCTTAAGTCGATCGTGTTTGCCAGCGTCATGGCGATGTCCGTGAATGCACTTGCCGAGGGCGGCGGTGATCGCACCTTCGAGCGCGCGTTCAGCGCCAACGCCAAAGCCATGGAGCAATACGCGGCTGAGCGCGGCAAAGCGGCGCCGGTGGTCAAGGAATACGAATACGGCATGCAGCTCGACGTGGTGAAAATCGTCAGCGTGGTGAAGCCGCAACCTGCCTGCTCGGTGGTCCCTACCGCTATGACCTACGAAGACTCGCAAGGGCAACTCAACACCCTCAGATACAGCGTGGCCGGCGTGTGCCGCAACAGTGGTGGCTAAACAACACCTGATCCCCGGAGCTGCATTTAAAAGTTGTGTGGGAAAAGCAGAACCTTCCCACAATGTTTTCAGGTTGCCCTTCGGACGTCAGCTCTCTAGCCTGTGTGTTCAAGGAGGGTTACCTGGTCGGCAAGGGCTCGACGTCGACAGTGGCCGGGAGCGGAGACGCTTCCTGGTTCAACTTGCGTCGGGCAATCTCGGCGCCGCGCAGACGCAGAGGCGTTTCGATAAAGCGGTAGTTGAGTTCGCTCAGCAGCACCAGCAGACCCACCGACGTCAATAACAGCTCAAGGGTGAAACGCCCATCCAGCGGCACGCCTTGGTTAGCGGCAACACGCGTCCAGATCTCTGTACTCAGGTGGTTGGTGAACACGTGGATCACGTAGAGCCCATACGACCGTGAGCCGAGCCACTGCATGAGACCGCGCATGAACGCCGGGCAGTAGATGTAGCCTTTCTGATAACTCGCCAGCCAGACAATCAATACCGCGACCATCGCGACGATGCCGACAGCAATGGGCATGGCAATCAGCTGGATGGCGACAGAGCCCAGCATGTACAGCAGGAACAGCGTGCAAAGCAGCGGTTTGATCGTCCCCTGACCCAGCCCGACCGGTTCTATCTGCCGATAGAGGCGGGTACGGGTGAACAGGCACAAGAGAATTCCCCAGAGCATTGCATCCAGACGGAAGTGCGTGAGGATGCTTGTGGGTTGGCCGTAGGGGTTTCGATCAATACCGAACTGCAACGCAATCAGTGCGAACAGGGCGATGATCCGCCAACGGGGGGCCGTGACAAACAGCAGAAAAAACGGAAACACGAAGTAAAACTGCTCTTCGAGCGCCAGGCTCCAGTATTGAGGGCTAGGGCCCAGCAGCGAGTTGTAATGCATCGCCAGATTGCCGCTGAAGGTCGCGACGGCGGTGAAACTGCGCAGATTGTCGTACCACGAACCAAAGGCGTTCGACTGGTTGAAAACAATGGAAAACAACAGCGGAATGAGTATCCAGAGCCATGCCGTGGGCAGCAGGCGATAGGCGCGGCGCAGCCAGAAACAGGCCGTTGCCAGACCGAACTGACCTTGGGCGCGCTGTTGGTCGAAATGGTCCAGATAGGCCTTGCTGACCACGAAACCGGAAATGCAGAAGAACAGGTCGACACCGGTCCAGGGCATGAAAATCGAGAATATTCTCAGCAGCGTATCGGTATGGAACGGCAGCATCATGGTGACATGGCACAAGAAGGTCATGGCCACAGCAGCCCCTCGCAAGTACTCGATTTCCAGGTTCTTACGGCTACTCATCGGTCCCTCGTTATTCTTGTTGGTCAGCGCAGGCGAAGATGGCAGGTGGCTTGCGGTTCGGTCAAGAAAACGATGATTTTTCCCAGGGCAAAAAAAGGCGCCCCGAAGGACGCCAAAAAATTCACCTCTGACCAAAGGAGCAAGGAGCTTCTAAAGGTGAATGGTATTGCTCGGGAAACTCAGAGAATCGCCAGCGGGTATTCGACGATCACCCGCACTTCATCCAGGTCGGACTCGAATGCCGTGGCGCGGGTGGTGGCCTGGCGCAAACGCAGCGACAGGTCTTTCATCGAACCGCTCTGCACCACGTATTTGACTTCGACGTCGCGCTCCCAGCGCTTCTGGTCGGTCAGCGGATTGCCTTCGGCGTCGCGGCGCATGTACACGGCGTTGGCGTTGGAATAGTCGGCGTCGGTGCCGCGTGCGTAACGGGTCATGAACGACAGACCGGGTACGCCGTAAGGACTCATGTCGAGGTCGTAGCGCACCATCCACGAACGTTCCTTCGGCGAGTTGAAGTCGCTGTACTGGATCGAGTTATCGAGAAAGATCGAGTCGGACTGGCGCAGGTAATCGAAGTCGTCGTTGCCGTTGTTGCGCTGGTGGGAGAGGGCGACGGAGTGCGCACCGAGTTTCATCCCGACGCGGCCGCTCCAGATGTTGTTGTCGAATTGGCCGAGCAGTTGCTTGCCTTCGTCGACCGCCTTGTAATAGTTCAGGCCGCCGAACAGCGACAGGTCGTCCGCCAGCGGATAGGTCCAGGCGGTGCCGGCGTAATACTGGTTCCAGGCATCCTTGAGGCGGCTGGAGTACAGGCTGAAACTGAGGTTCTTGTTCAGCACGTAGTCGCCCCCGCCATAAGCGATCCACGGCGAATTGACCGGGCCGGCGTAGAACGTGGCGAAATTTTCGCGCATGTCGCTGGACACCGGTTGGCTCATCGCATGCAAACGACCGCCCTGAATCGACAGACCGTCGATGCTGGTGTTGGTCGCCGTCACACCGCGAAAGCTTTCCGGCAGCAGGCGCGAATCACCTGCGGCCACCACCGGGTTGGCCGGGAACACATCACCGACCTTGACCACGGTATCGAAGGCCCGCACTTTGGCAGCGCCACCGATCTTGGTGTATTCATCCCGCGCCTGGCCGTCACGGTTGACCGGCAGCACATCGAACGAACTGCGCCCGCCGTTGCGGCCGTCACCGGTGTCGAGTTTCAAGCCGAGCATGGCAAATGCGTCGACCCCGACCCCGACGGTGCCTTGGGTGAAACCGGATTCGAACTTGCTGATGACCGCATGCGCCCAGGCTTCGGAATAACCGTTGCCGGTTGGGCTGGACTGGCCGTTGCGGTGATCACGATTGAAGTAGAAGTTGCGGTTGAGCACCGTCAGGCTGCTGCCTTCGACAAAGCCTTCGGGCTTGTCTTCTGCAAACACCATGGACGGCCCGGAGCCGACCACCACCGCTAAAGCGGCCATCGACATTTTTGTATTGTTAACCATCAAACACTCCTTGGGTTCGGCAGAACGGGAACGTGCGTCGGCGTGGTTTTATTGTTCGACGGGCAAAGGCCCGCCGGCATTGGTCGCCGGGTCACATCGTTGCAAGCTGCGGATAACGCCAAGGTGATGGGGGAATTACAATTTCGTCATGTGGCTGAACCTGGGTTTTGTGAACGCCACGCAAACCTGTGGGAGCGGGCTTGCTCGCGAAAGCGGAGTGTCGGGCAATGAAGATATTGAAGGTGCCGACGCCTTCGCGGGCAAGCCACGCTCCCACGGTAATCGGGGTTGCCATAAGGGCTGTGAACGACACGTAACCTGTGGGAGCGGGCTTGCTCGCGAAAGCGGAGTGTCGGGCAATGAAGATATTGAATGTGCCGACGCCTTCGCGGGCGAGCCACACTCCCACAATGATCCGGGTTTGCCACGGCATCTGTGGAAATGTGGACTGATTGATCCACATTTGTGCAGAAATGACTGTTACCTTCGCAGGTTCATTCCCGTCCGCACATACCTCATGGAGAGAGAAATGTTCGAGATCAGAAGAGCGACCCCGGACGATGCGCGGATCGCGTTCGACATTCGGCGCCTGGCCATCCGGCACCAATGCATCGGTGCCTACAGCCAGCAGCAAATGCTCGACTGGACCAAAGGGGCGGCCGAAGACGGCTACGACACGCTGATGGAAAAACATTTTTATCTGGGCTGCATTGAGGGTGAGGCTGTAGCGACCGGCATGCTCGATCTGGATTACCGTGAAATCGGCGCGATCTTCATTCGCCCGGATTTCATGCAGCGTGGGCTGGGCAAGCGTGTTCTGTTCTTTCTCGAAGATTTGGCGCGGAATCTCGGGCTGACCGAGGTGTGTCTGGACGCGACGTTGAATGCCGCCGACTTTTACCGGCGCTGCGGTTACATCGGGGAGGGGAGTGCAATTTATCAATCGCCTTCTGGTCTGCAACTGGCCTGCGTGCCAATGGTGAAGAAACTGTGATGCGATTGTGGCGAGGGAGCTTGCTCCCGCTGGACTGCGTAGCAGGCCCCACTTCTCAACTGAACAGCGGGGCCGCTTCGCGTCCCAGCGGGAGCAAGCTCCCTCGCCACAGGTATTTGCTGCTGGATGAATCCCACAAAAACAAAAACGGCACCCGAAGGTGCCGTTTCCGTTTCCAGCCAGCCGAATATCAGCCCGCCAGACCCGCCTGCTGAACCAGAGTCAGCAATGGCTGCGGGTACACACCCAGGAAGAACGCGACCAGGGCGATGGCCAGCAGCATCACGCCGCCTGCCTTCTGTTCCCAGTGCAGCTGGGCGTCGTGGCGGCGCAGGTTCGGTTCGATCAGGTACAGGGTGACCATTACGCGCAGGTAGTAGAACACGCCGATGGCGCTGCCCAGTACCAGCGAACCGACCAGCCACCATTGGTGCGACTCGACGCCGGTAGCGATGATGTAGAACGTGCCGATGAAGCCGGCAGTCAGCGGGATACCGGCCAGGGACAGCATCATCACGGTCAGTACGGCGGTCAGGTACGGACGGCGCCAGAACAGGCCGCGGTACTCGTACAGCGCGTCGGCGTCACGGCCGTTGTACGGCGAAGACATCAGAGTGATCACGCCGAATGCGCCGAGGCTGGTGATCACGTAGGTGACCAGGTACACGCCGATGGCTTCCACCGCCAGACCCTTGCTTGCCACCAGAGCAATCAGCAGGTAGCCGAAGTGCGCAATGGACGAGTAACCGAGCAGACGCTTGAGGTTGCTCTGGGTCAGGGCCAGCAGGTTACCGAACAGGATCGAGGCGATGGCGATCACGCTCAGCACGTCGCTCAGCACGCCACTGCTCGCGGCAGGGGAGATCTGGAACAGACGCACCATCACCGCGAACACGGCAACCTTCGACGCCGTGGCGAGGAACGCGGCGACCGGCGCCGGAGCACCTTCGTACACGTCCGGCGTCCACAGTTGGAACGGTACCAGCGACAGCTTGAATGCCAGACCGATCAGCATCATGCCCAGACCCAACTGCGCCAGCGAGCTCGGCAGGTTGGTGGTAGCCAGGGCCTGACCGATACCGTTGAAGCTCAGGGTGCCGGCGTCAGCGTAGAGCAAGGCCATACCGAACAACAGGAACGCGGAACCGGCCGCGGACAGCACCATGTACTTGATGCCGGCTTCCAGCGAACGCTTGTTGAAGAAGGCATAAGCCACCAGACCGTAGACCGGCACCGACAGCAGTTCCAGACCGATGAACAAGCCGGCCAGGTGCTGCGCGCTGACCAGACCAGGCCACCGGCGGCGGCCATCAGGATCAGCAGGTACAGTTCTTCACGGTTGCCCGGGTAACCCGAACCGCCATCGCCGAGGTAGGCGTGGGCGAGGGTTACACAGGCGAGGGTGGCGACCAGGATCAGCGCCATGTACAGGCAGGCGAAGGTGTCGACTTGCAGCAGTGGCGTCACGGCCAGAGGCGCGACTTTCAGGGCTGGCAGGATCGACAGCAAGGCCAGGTTCAGACCGGCGACCGAGATCAGGAAGGTCTGCGAGTGGTTGCGGCGCCAGGCGATTGCCAGCATCACCACGATAATGGTGAGGCTGGTGATCAACAGTGGCGCAAGCGCAATAAAGTGTTGAATCGT
>Ga0153931_100158_pt1 | contig 25522 bp, 27 predicted proteins | sample TSNJ015MetaG_FD_104730 | JGI IMG/M metagenome (GOLD analysis project Ga0153931, IMG submission 104730) | Attine ant fungus gardens microbial communities from New Jersey, USA - TSNJ015 MetaG | ecosystem: Host-associated > Fungi > Mycelium > Unclassified | place: USA: New Jersey, Wharton State... | reverse complement strand
TGCTCGCGCGAAAGGTGATCATTCCCCGCGAATGTACTGCTCCAGCTGTTTGATCAGCTCCGCCTGTTCGGCAATCGCCTCTTTTACCAGGTCGCCGATCGACAACAGACCGATCAGCTTGCCGTTCTCCACCACCGGCAAGTGGCGCAGGCGTTTGTCGGACATGATGCTCAGGCAGGTGTCGACGGTCTGGTGGGTGTCCACGGTGATCACCGGCGAAACCATGATGTCGCGCACCGGTGTGCCCACCGAGGAACGCCCGTGCAGCACCAGTTTGCGTGCGTAGTCACGCTCACTGATGATGCCCAGCACTTCGTCGTTCTCCACCACCAGCAAGGCCCCGACGTTTTTCTCGGCCATCTTCATCAGCGCTTCGAGCACCATGTGACCGGGTTTGATCTGGTGTACTTCCTGATTTTTCTGATCTTTGAGCTTGAGCAGTTGGGCGACGGTCTTCATGGCGGTTACTCAGGTGTTGTCGTTGTTCTCCAAGCATCGTAGACGCTGGCGCGCAGAGCAAGGTGGCAAAGCGGCAGATAGCACGCAAAAAACGTCATTTGCCGGTTTTTCCGGCTTACCTCCAACCCTGTGGCGAGGGAGCTTGCTCCCGCTGGACTGCGTAACAGGCCCAAACCCTGAGAATTCGGTTTGCCTGATGCACCGCATTGCCTGGTTTTACGACTGCTGCGCAGCCGAGCGGGAGCAAGCGCCCTCACTACAGGGAATGGGGTTATCGCTTAAAGGGCAGCGTAGAATGCCCCTCTGATTCAATTCCTGAGGTTGCAGTGGTGGATTTACAGCAGGGCTTCGTCCTGACCCGGCATTGGCGCGATACCCCGGCCGGCACCGAAGTCGAGTTCTGGCTGGCGACCGACGCCGGGCCGCGCCGTGTGCGCCTGGCGCCGCAGACCTCGGTGGCGTTTATCCCCGCCGTACAACGCGAAGCAGCCGAACGCCTGCTGCACGACGAAAAGAGCGTCGAACTGCGCCCGCTGGCCCTGCAGGATTTCGAGCATCGCCCGGTGCTGGGCCTGTATTGCCAGCAACACGGCCAGTTGATGCGCCTGGAAACCGCGCTCAACCGCGCCGGTGTCGACGTTTATGAAGCCGACGTGCGCCCGCCGGAACGCTACCTGATGGAACGCTTTATCACCGCGCCGGTGCTGTTCAGCGGCACTGCCGATGCCGACGGCGTCTTGCTCAACGCCCAACTGAAGCCCGATCCCAAATACCGGCCCAAACTGCGCCTGGTCTCGCTGGACATCGAAACCACCGAAACCGGCGAGCTGTATTCCATTGCTTTGGAAGGCTGCGGCCAGCGTCAGGTGTACATGCTCGGCGCGCCGAACGGTGACGCGAGCATCGTCGACTTCGATCTCGAATACTGCGACTCGCGCACCGTGATCCTGAAGAAACTCAACGACTGGTTCGCCCGCCACGATCCCGACGCAATCATCGGCTGGAACGTCGTGCAGTTCGACCTGCGCATCCTCCACGAACACGCGCGGCGCCTCGGCGTGCCGCTGAAAATCGGTCGCGGCGGCGAAGAGATGCAGTGGCGCGAACACGGTAGCCGCACGCACTATTTTGCCTCGGCGGCGGGGCGGCTGATCATCGATGGCATTGAATCGCTGCGCTCGGCGACCTGGAGTTTCCCCTCGTTCAGCCTGGAAAACGTCGCCCAGACCCTGCTCGGCGAGGGCAAGGCGATCGACAACCCGTACCAGCGCATGGACGAGATCAACCGCATGTTCGCCGAGGACAAACCGGCGCTGGCCAAGTACAACCTCAAGGACTGTGAGCTGGTCACGCGGATCTTCGCCAAGACCGAGTTGCTGACGTTTCTGCTCGAACGCGCCAGCGTTACCGGGCTGCCGGCGGATCGCAGCGGTGGCTCGGTGGCGGCGTTCACTCACCTGTATATGCCGCTGATGCACCGCCAGGGTTTCGTTGCGCCGAATCTGGGCACCAATCCGCCGCAGGCCAGCCCCGGCGGCTTCGTCATGGATTCGCAACCGGGGCTGTACGAATCGGTGCTGGTGCTCGATTACAAGAGCCTGTATCCGTCGATCATCCGCACCTTTCTGATAGACCCGGTGGGGCTGATCGAAGGCCTGCAACACCCGGACGATGCCGATTCAGTGCCGGGGTTTCGCGGCGCCCGATTCTCGCGCACCCGACATTGCCTGCCGTCGATTGTCGCGCGGGTCGCCGAAGGCCGCGAGACCGCCAAGCGCGAGCACAACGCGCCGCTGTCGCAGGCGTTGAAAATCATCATGAACGCCTTCTACGGCGTGCTCGGTTCCAGCGGTTGCCGGTTTTTCGATACGCGTCTGGCGTCGTCGATCACCCTGCGCGGTCACGAGATCATGCTGCGCACGCGGCAGCTCATCGAAGCGCAGGGCCACGCAGTGATCTACGGCGACACCGACTCGACCTTCGTCTGGCTGCGCCGGCCTCACGGTCAGGAGGAAGCGGCGCAGATCGGTCAGGCGCTGGTCAAGCACGTCAACGACTGGTGGCGCGAGCATGTGCGCGAGGAGTACGGCCTGCAAAGTGCCCTCGAATTGCAGTACGAAACTCACTACAAGCGCTTTCTGATGCCGACCATTCGCGGCGCCGAGGAGGGCAGCAAAAAGCGCTACGCCGGACTGGTGACTCGCGCCGACGGCAGCGAAGAAATGGTCTACAAGGGCCTGGAAACCGTGCGCACCGACTGGTCACTGCTGGCCCGGCAGTTCCAGCAGGAGTTGTACGAGCGAATCTTCCAGCGCAAGCCGTATCAGGATTACGTGCGCGATTACGTGCGCAAGACCCTGGCCGGCGAATTCGATGAGCGACTGGTCTACCGCAAGCGCCTGCGCCGCACCCTCGATGACTACGAACGCAACGTGCCGCCGCATGTGCGCGCGGCGCGGCTGGCCGACGATTACAACGCACAGCACGGGCGCCCGCGACAGTATCAGAACGGTGGCTGGATCAGTTACGTGATCACCCTGGCCGGGCCGGAACCGCTGGAAGTGCGCCGCGCCGCCATCGACTACGACCACTACATCACCCGCCAGCTGCAGCCGGTGGCCGATGCAATTCTGCCGTTCGTCGACGACGATTTCTCAACCCTGATCGGGGGGCAGCTGGGCCTGTTTTGAGTCCAGCAGTTGCAGAGTCCATTCGTCGAGGATGCCGTGGAAGTAACGCTCGAGTGCCTGATTGAACAGACTGTCCTCGGCGCCAAACTGGGCAAACAGCGTCATCGAGGAGTGAAACTTCAGGTCATCAGGGTGGCCGAAAATCTCGGCAATCGAACGCTGACGGATGTTCAGTATCAGCTGCGTGCAGGTGCGCAGTCGAGCGCCGAGCAGGTCATGGGCCAGGTAAGCCTCGGCTTCCTCGGCAGACTGAATGGCGAAGCGCCGGGACATTTCGCTGCCGCCCAGCCCGGCGAACTGCGGGAACACAAACCACATCCAGTGGCTGCGCTTGCGCCCCTCGTCGAGTTCACGCTGGATCCGTTCGAATACCGGGTCCTGGGCCTGGACGAAACGTTGAAGATTGAACGGGTCGCACTGATCAGTGCTTCTCATGACGAAGCCCTCGCCAGCCGGCAGCGACTCAGACCATAGCCAGCCGCTGCTTGCGTTGTGGCGCTTTGAATACCTGGTCCAGCGCCGCCAGATCCCCGGCATCCAGTTGCAACTGCGCCGCTTGTGCATTGAGTTGCACGTGTTCCGGTCGCACAGCCTTGGGAATCGCAATCACACCATCCTGACGCAGAATCCACGCCAGTGAAACCTGTGCCGGGGTCACGTTGTGACGAGTGGCAATCTTGTTCAGTACCGGTTCAGCCAGCATCGCGCCACCCTGGCCAATCGGGCAGTACGCCATCAACGGCATGCGTTGCTGTTGGCACCATGGCAGCAGATCGAATTCGACGCCGCGCTCTTCCAGGTTGTACAGCACCTGATTGGTGGCGCACGCCGGGTTGGCCAGTTCTTCGAGGTCGTCGACATCAAAATTCGACACGCCCCAGCGGCCGATCTTGCCGTCCTCGCGCAGGCGTTCGAACGCTTCGACGGTTTCATCCAGCGGATACTGGCCGCGCCAATGCAGCAGATAGAGGTCGATGTAATCGGTGTCGAGCCGGCGCAGGCTGCGCTCGCAGGCTTGTGGGATGCCTTTGCGGCTGGCGTTGTGCGGGTAGACCTTGCTCACCAGAAACACCTGATCGCGCAGACCGGCAATGGCTTCGCCGACCACGCTTTCGGCACCGCCCTCGGCGTACATTTCCGCCGTGTCAATGAGGGTCATGCCCAGTTCGATGCCTTGGCGCAGCGCGGACACTTCACGCGGGTGCGCCGAGCGATCTTCGCCCATGCGCCAGGTGCCCTGGCCAATCACTGGAACCTGCACGCCTGCCAGTTCGAGGGTACGCATTCAAACCTCCTGTGCTGATGGTCATACCTTAGTGGGCAGCAGGATAGCGCAGGGGTTCCAATGGAGGGCGATGAACCTGTGGCGAGGGAGCTTGCTCCCGCTGGACTGCGCAGCAGGCCGCTGCTTTCCAACTTAATGAAAAGCGAGGGCCGCTTCGCGCCCCAGCGGGAGCAAGCTCCCTCGCCACAGGAAATGAGTGAGGCCAGTTATTTTGTGGTGAATTTCAAGACGACGCTTTGTGTATAAGCCTGCCCCGGATCCAGCCGCGTACTTGGGAAATCCGGCTGATTCGGCGAGTCCGGATAATGCTGAGTCTCCAGGGTAAACGCGCCCCAGTGCGGATAGACCTTGCCACCCTTGCCCTTGACCGTGCCGTCGAGGAAGTTGCTGGTGTAAAACTGCACCCCCGGCTCGCTGGTGAACAGCTGCAAATGCCGCCCGGACTGCGGATCGCTGACCTCGGCGGCGACTTTGCTCACATCACCCTTGGTATCCAGCACCCAGTTGAAATCGAAGCCGCCCTGTTTCGGCTCGGCGAATTTCAGCTGCGGATGATCGGCCTTGATGTGCGTGCCGATCGCGGTGGGCTTGGTGAAGTCCATCGGCGTACCGGCCACGGGTGCCAGTTCGCCGGTCGGGATCAGCTTGGCCGTGACCGGGGTATAGCGGCTGGCGTGCAGGGTCGCGACTTGTTTCAACACGTCGCCATTGCCGGCGCCGGCGAGGTTGAAGTAGCTGTGGTTGGTCAGGTTGAGCACCGTCGGTTTATCGGTGCTGGCCTTGTAGTCGATGCGCAGTTCGTTGCTGTCGGTCAGGCGATAGGTCACTTGCGTGGTGAGGTTGCCGGGGAAGCCCATTTCGCCGTCCGCCGACAGGTAGGTCAGGGTCACGCCCACCGAATCCTTGTCTGTGACGGGCTCGGCTTTCCAGACCTTTTTGTCAAAACCCACAGTGCCGCCATGCAACGCGTTGGACTTGTCGTTCTGCGGCACCTGATACCGCTTGCCGTCGAGTTCGAACGCGCCGTCGGCCAGTCGATTGCCGAAACGGCCGATGGTCGCGCCGAAATACGCCGTGCCTTTCTGGTAACCCTGGACATCGTCGAAACCGAGCACCACATCGGCGGCTTTGCCGTGTTTGTCCGGCACCAGCAGCGATTGCAGGGTGGCGCCGTAGGTGATGACGGTCGCCTGCATACCGTGGCTGTTGCGCAGGATGTATTGCTCGACGGGCGTGCCGTCGTTGGTTTTGCCGAAGGCTTTGTGTTCGGCGCTGAGGGCGGCCGCGTTGGCGGAGAGGGTGGCGATCATCAGGGACAGTCCGAGGCCGGATAGCAGGTGACGTGATTGAAGCATGGTTGACCTTCCTTTTTGTTGTTGTTTTCAAAACAGGGTAATAGTCATGCTAATTGTGAGTTGAGTCAGAATTTATAGTCGGTTAAAGGTTTAGTGCAAATATAAAGTCATACTAAATAGTTGCCGAAGGTCGGGAAATCGTGCCAGCGCTGCACTTTTCCGGATTCGACGGCTCTATCCATGGCCAGGATGCGGCGACGCCCGCCGCACAGGAATGTGCCTGTTCGAGAATTCATGCCGAGAGTTTTTCCCCCGATCGCCCGATTCGTTCGCCGCCCGTGCCTGTTGCTGGCCTGTCTGTCGTCGCTGTTTGTCAGCGGTTGCACGCATCAGGACGGCAATGGCTTTTTCGCTCAGATGCGCGACGGTCAACCGCAGGAATTCCTGCAAACCAGCGTCGACCGCATGGCCACGTTGGCGATGCGCGACAACCTCAACAGTCTGTATCGCCTGATGGGCAAGCTGTATTTGCGCAACCCGGAAGAACTGCGCAAGTCGGGCTTCCTCGACATCAATACGGCGGTGAAACAGGTGCGCCTGGCCGTCGAGCAGCAGCAACCGTTACCGGTGTTGGGCGGGCGCAAAGATCTGGCGGCGCTCAGCTATGCGATGAGTCCGGAGTTTCTCGGGGATCGGGTCGGCGCCTTCATCTATGCCATCGGCAGCATGCTGGTCACCGCCCATGGCAACCGCGTCGAGTTTTACATGACCGATGCGATCAACCCGACCTTCGTCCACAACGCCGCGCGCAACATCGAGAAAGCCACGTGGATTCTGTCCCAGCGCCAGAACAAGGAAGGCCAGCCCTTGCTGTTCTCCAACGAAATCTCGGAGGAGGGCAGCAACCTGAGTTTCGCTACCGAATTCGGCAAGATCGTCGCGCGCCTCGACTTGCTGACGCAGATGCTTGATGAGCGCTACCGGCGCATCGGCCTGAACTACGCGCAGAGCCTGCTGTTCCTGAATTTCCTGCCGGTGCAGTAAGTGCGGAGATCCAATGTGGGAGCGAGCCTGCTCGCGAAAGCGATCTGCCAGGCGCTGAATCTCTGATAGATCCACCGCATTCGCGAGCAGGCTCGCTCCCACATTGATCAAATTGTGAGTGGGATTTTTGTATACAATCCATCGCTACTATTGATCCAAAGGGAGCTGCACCTGTCATGACCGACTCCGCAAGCACCGAATTCACCCGCCTCGACCACGCCACCCGTGCAGAAAAACTGCCCTATGCCGCGTTGCTGGCGTTCGCCATGACCGGCTTTATCGCCATCCTCACCGAGACCCTGCCCGCCGGGCTGCTGCCGCAAATCGGCGCCGGCCTTGGGGTCAGCGAAGTGCTCGCCGGGCAACTGGTGACGCTGTATGCGCTGGGCTCGATCGTCGCGGCGATTCCGCTGACCGTCGCCACCCGGGGCTGGCCACGGCGGCGGGTGCTGCTGATGACGGTCGGCGGTTTCCTGGTGTTCAACACCATCACGACGTTCTCCAGCCATTACGGTCTGACCCTCGCTTCGCGGTTTCTGGCCGGGATGGCAGCTGGCCTATCATGGGGGATCATGGCCGGTTACGCCCGCGGGATCGTGCCGGCGCATCAACAGGGGCGGGCGTTGGCGATCGCCATGCTCGGCACGCCAGTGGCACTGTCGCTGGGCACACCGGCGGGGACTTGGCTGGGCAACCTGATCGGTTGGCGCGCTTCGTTCGGGATCATGTCGGCGCTGGCATTGGTGTTGGCGGCGTGGATCGTGCTGGCGGTGCCCGATCGTCCCGGCCAGACCAGCGCCGAACGCCTGCCGCTGCTGCAATCGCTGCGTCTGCCGGGCGTACGGCCGGTGCTGTTCGTGGTACTGACCTGGATGCTCGGGCACAACATTCTCTACACCTACATTGCACCGTTCCTGATGCAGGCCGGGCTGGCCGAGCGGGTCGATCTGGTGCTGCTGGTGTTTGGTCTGTGTTCGCTGGTCGGGATCTGGATCATCGGCCTGCTGGTGGATCGCTGGTTGCGCTGGCTGACCCTGATCAGCCTCGCGGTGTTTGCCGTGACTGCCCTGGTGCTGGCGCTGATGTCACCGTCGCCGTGGCTGATCTACACCTGCATGGCCGTGTGGGGCTTGTCGTTTGGTGGCTCGGCGACGTTGCTGCTGACGGCTGCAGCGGATTCGGCTGGCGAGCATGTGGACGTGGTGCAGGCGATGCTCACCACCTCCTGGAACGTGGCGATTGCCGGCGGCGGCCTGTTTGGCGGGCTGCTGCTGGATCGGGCGGGGGCGATGTCGTTTCCGTGGGCGCTGTTGATCCTGTCGCTGATTGCGCTGGCGACGGTGTGGATCAACCGTCATCACAGTTTCAAACCGGGCCGGCGCGTGCATTGATCTACCTGGCACCCTATAACCCCTGTGGGAGCGGGCTTGCTCGCGAAGAGGGCGTGTCAGTCGATATCTACGTGAATGACACGCCGCCTTCGCGGGCAAGCCCGCTCCCACTCAGATAAAGGCGATGTGGCTGGAAGGCATAACGATAGACCGCATTGATATATGTGGTTATATGAAAAATCGCTATGCTGCGGGCCAGATTTTTCCTGTCGTTTTTTCTGGACGTCTTAATGGAATTGGCAAATTTCGGCCTGGTGATTGCCGGGCTGGTGGTGGGTTTTATTGTCGGCATGACCGGTGTCGGCGGTGGTTCCTTGATGACGCCGATCCTGCTGTGGTTCGGCATCAACCCGGCAACAGCGGTGGGCACTGATCTGCTGTATGCAGCCATTACCAAATCCAGTGGCGTGCTGGTGCACAAGAAAAACGACAACATCGACTGGGCCATCACCGGTTGGCTGACCCTGGGCAGCGTGCCAGCGGTGGCAATGACCTTGTGGTTCCTCAGCACCTTGCACACCGCGCCCGACGCAATGAACGCAATCATCAAACAAGCGCTGGGCTTCGTGCTGTTCGCCACGGCGCTGGCGATTCTGTTCAAGAAGCGCCTCCTCGAATTCGCCCACAAACGCGCTGGCGGCAACTACAACCCGAGCGGCGCGCGCCTGAATCTGATGACGGTGATCACCGGCCTGATTCTCGGCACAATGGTCGCCCTGACTTCAATCGGCGCCGGCGCCTTGGGCACGGTCGCGCTGTTCATCCTCTACCCGCTGTTGCCGACCCGGCGTCTGGTCGGCACCGAAATCGCCCACGCCGTACCGCTGACCCTCGTTGCGGGGCTGGGCCATGCGAGCATGGGCAACATGGATTGGGGCGTGCTGGGCTTCCTGCTGATGGGTTCGCTGCCGGGCATCTGGCTCGGCAGCCACCTGACCGGGCGCATTTCCGATGAATTGCTGCGCCCGTGCCTGGCGACCATGTTGCTGCTGATCGGCTACAAACTGGCGTTCTGGTGTAGGAGCTGCCGCAGGCTGCGATCTTTTGACCTTCAAAATCAAAAGATCGCAGCCTGCGGCAGCTCCTACACTGGGGTATGAACGATGTTGAATTTCATGACGGTCACCGGCAGGTCTTCGTAAACCAGATCCTCGACCACCTTCCATCCCAGCCGCGCATACAGCGACTGCGCCGCGTCGGTGTACAGATACAACTCGGCCACCCCCAGCGCCGCCGCTTCATCGACGATCCTGTTGACCAGCCGCGAAGCAATCCCGCGTCCACGCTCTTCGGCTTTCACATAGACGCCCGCCAGCCACGGCGTCAGTTGGGGGCGGATCTTCATGTCACTGTCGATCAGCAGCGCGCCACCGAGCAATCTGCCGTCTTCAATGGCCACCACCACGCTGGGAATTGCACCTTTGCCGCAGGCGGCGCGCATCCGTTCGGTGCGGGCTGCAAGGGTGTCGCCGGGACGGAACTCGCCCCATTCCTGGAAATTGAGTTCGGCCAGTTCCTCAATCAAATGCGGGTGATCGCACAGGTAGTCGATGTGCATGGGGTGAACTCCATTTCGTGGGCAGAACGACCACCCTAATGCGCTCACAAAAGGTAATCAAATCCGCGTCACGATTACGCCGATGTGGTTGCGCAATGACGGGGCTGACCTAAGCTTCTGACAAGGCGAAACATATTTGCCGGGCACGACCCCGGAACAATCGCCACGATGCGCAATCATTAGAGCGTGGATATCAAAAGGAGATGCGCATGCTCATCAGGTCACTGACCCTGACACTCTTGCTGGCGATTGCCGGCCCCTTGTTCGCCGCTGACAACGACTCGCCCATAGCCGGGGATATGGGACGGGCCCGACCGCTGATCGTGATCGCACAAAGCACCGTCGACCCGGTGTGGGTGGGGCTGAAAAAATCGCTGGACGATCCGGCGAGCAAGAAAGGTGTGACTGATCGCAGCATCAAGGTCTACACCATCCTCAATATGGCCGGTCAGCTCGATGGCAAAGACCTCGGCCAGCAAGACACCATGGCTTTGCTGCGTTCGCTGAAACTCGGTGCCGGCGCGTACCCGAAAGTGTTCCTGATCGGCAAGGACGGCGAAATCAAACTTTCGGCCTCGGGCGATGAAGCGAAGTCGGTGGACCTGAAGAAAATCTTCGACACGGTTGATGCGCTGCCGGCCAGCGAGAAAGACATCACCGTACCAACGGTCGCCGATACCAAGGCCACTGCCGCCGAACCGGCAGCCAAGAAAGGCGAGAAGGGCGCCAAGCCAACCAAACCCGCGAAACCGAGCAAACCACCGGAAATGCCGGATGATTGACGGCATGGCCTGAATCAAAAAAATGGGCGACCTCTGCAGGGTCGCCCATTTTTATTGCCCGTTTGTGGCGAGGGGATAAATCCCCTCGCCACAGTTTCAATATCAGTCAGTCAGGGCGCTGAATATTTCGTGGGCAATCTTCACCCGTTCCGCATTCGGGTAATTCTTGTTCGCCAGGATCACGATGCCGAGATCCTTCGACGGCACAAACGCCACATAGGCGCCGAAGCCTCCGGTCGCGCCGGTTTTGTTGTAAAGCACGTTGGCCGGTTCAGGCTGTGGCGAGGCCAGCCATTTGACCTTATGCGCTTCCATGGCCATCGGCGTCGAGTTGCCGTTCTGCAATTTATCGAGGCTGATCGGGTAGGCATAACGCTCCCAGCCCAAGCCTTGGGTCATGTCGCCAACGGTGTAGTAACCGGTGTGGGTCGCGGCGATAGCTTTTTGCAGTGGCGCTTCAAGGCTGGCCGGTTTCAGGTTGGCCTCGACATACCGCAGCAGATCCGCAGCACTGGTTTTAATACCGTAGGCTTCGGAATCCAGTGCGCCTGGACTGACCCGAACCGGTTGGTCTTTCTTGTCGTAACCTTGGGCGTAAAGCTTGGCTTCGGACGCGGGCACCTGGATGAAGGTGTGCTTGAGGCCGAGTTTCGGCAGCAGGGTTTCGCTCATCACCTGATCATATGGCTGACCGAGGGTCTTGGCGGCCAGATAACCGAACAGGCCCAGGCTCGGGTTGGAATACAGACGCTGGCTACCGGCCGGGAAGCTCGGTTTCCACTGTTTGTAGTAGCCGAGCATCTTGTCCGCCGAGTCCCACTCGTCAGGGAATTGCAGCGGCAGGCCGCCGGCGCTGTAGGTGCCCAGTTGCAGCACGCTGATGCCATCGAAGGCGCTGCCCTTGAGTTCTGGCCAGATCTGGCTGGCCTTGGTCGACAGGTCCAGTTTACCCGTCGCCTGCGCGTAGCCGGCCAGGGTCGCGGCGAAGGTTTTGCTCACCGAGCCGATTTCGAACAGGGTGTTTTCGCTGACTTTCTGCCCGGTATCCTTGGCGGCGACGCCGTAATTAAAGTAATGCGGCTGGCCGTTGACGGTGATGGCCACAGCGAGGCCGGGGATGTTCTGCTGCTGCATCACCGGGGTGACGGCTTTGTTCACCAGGGCTTGCAGTTGCTCGTCGCTGGGCGTGGCAGCCATGCACGCTGCGGCGCCGAAAAACAGGCCGAATGCGCTGTAGGAAATGACTTTGCTCGGATTGATGAATGACATAAATGAACCACTCTCCATGAGTGTTGAGGGTGTTATCCCGCTAGACTGCGGGCAATCGCAATGTTGGGCAGCTGATCAGCGCCGACAATTTAGGCAGTCTGGCACTCGTCGACAAACGATGATATTTCGCATGAGCCATTAGAAAAATTTGGGACTGGGCATGATTCGACCTCAACTGCCGCTCAATGCACTGCGCGCGTTCGAAGCCTCGGCGCGGCATCTGAGCTTTACCCGCGCCGCTGTGGAATTGTGCGTGACCCAAGCGGCGGTGAGCCATCAAGTCAAAAGCCTTGAAGCGCAGCTCAATGTCACCCTGTTCAAACGCCTGCCCCGTGGGCTGATGCTGACCAGTGAAGGGGAAACCCTGTTGCCGGTGTTGACCACGTCGTTCGATCATATCGCGCAGATGCTCGAGCGGCTGGCCGGCGGTCAGTATCGGGAAATGTTGACCGTGGGTGCCGTAGGAACCTTTGCGGTCGGTTGGCTGCTGCCGCGACTGGCAGACTTCCAGGCGAAACATCCGCTCATAGATTTGCGGCTGTCGACCAACAACAATCGTGTCGACGTCGCCGCCGAAGGTCTGGATTACGCGATTCGTTTTGGCGCCGGGGCGTGGCATGGCATCGAGGCAACGCGTCTGCTCGACGCTCCACTATCGGTACTGTGCGTACCGGAAATTGCCCGGCAGCTGCACACCCCGGGCGATCTGCTGCAACAACGCTTGCTGCGTTCCTATCGCACCGATGAGTGGCCGGAGTGGTTTCACGCCGCAGGCCTGGCCACCCACGCGGCACCGCCGCAGAGCATTGTGTTCGATTCGTCGCTGGCGATGATGGAAGCGGCGCTGCAGGGCAGCGGGGTGGCCTTGGCGCCGCCGCTGATGTTCGCCCGGCAACTGGCGGCGGACGTGATTCGCCAGCCGTTTGCGATTGAAATCACCACCGGCAGTTATTGGCTGACGCGCTTGCAGTCGCGGCCGGAGACGGCAGCGATGACGGCGTTCAAAAACTGGCTGCTACAAATCTCTGCCTGAGACAAATCCCCCCCCCCCTGTGGGAGCGGGCTTGCTCGCGAAGGCTGCGTGTCAGTCAATATTTGAGTTGAATGACACACCGCCTTCGCGAGCAAGCCCGCTCCCACATTTGAAGTACGGTGAGCTTGAGAATGTCAGCGCACCAGGCACGGCCGCTTGTTATCGAACGTCCATCCCGGAATCAAAAACTGCATCGCCACGCTGTCATCCCGTGCACCGAGGCCCATGCCTTTGTAGAGTTCGTGAGCCTTGCCCACCTGATCCATGTCCAGCTCCACCCCAAGACCCGGCTTTTGCGGCACTTGCACGCAGCCGTCGACAATCTGCAGCGGCGCCTTGGTCAGACGCTGGCCGTCCTGCCAGATCCAGTGCGTGTCGATGGCGGTGATGTTGCCCGGTGCCGCTGCCGCGACATGGGTAAACATCGCCAGCGAGATATCGAAGTGGTTGTTGGAGTGCGAACCCCAGGTCAGGCCCCATTCATGGCACAGTTGCGCGACACGCACCGAGCCTTGCATGGTCCAGAAGTGCGGGTCGGCCAAAGGGATGTCCACCGACTGCAACTGGATCGCGTGGCCCATCTCGCGCCAGTCGGTGGCGATCATGTTGGTCGCCGTCTTCAGTCCGGTGGCGCGGCGAAATTCGGCCATGACTTCACGCCCCGAGTAACCGTTTTCCGCACCGCAGGGGTCTTCGGCGTAAGCCAGCACGTGATGCTGATCGCGGCACAGACGAATCGCTTCCTTCAGTGACCAGGCGCCATTCGGATCAAGGGTGATGCGCGCTTCGGGAAAGCGTTCGGCCAGGGCCGTCACCGCTTCGATTTCCGCATCGCCACTGAGCACGCCGCCCTTGAGTTTGAAGTCCTGGAAACCGTATTTCGCCTGGGCCGCTTCAGCCAGACGCACCACCGCTTCGGCGCTCATGGCCTTCTCGTGTCGCACGCGGAACCAGTCGTTATCGGCATCCGGTTCGCTGCGGTAGGCGAGGCTGGTTTCGCGCTGGTCACCGACGTAGAACAGATAACCGAGCATCTTCACTTGATCGCGCTGCTGGCCTTCGCCGAGCAACGCCGCGACCGGTACGTCGAGGTGTTGGCCGAGCAGGTCGAGCAGGGCGGCTTCGAGTCCGGTCACTGCGTGAATGGTGATGCGCAGGTCGAAGGTCTGCAGGCCACGGCCGCCGGCATCACGCTCGGCGAAGGTCTGACGCACCTGATTGAGGATTTTCTGATAGTTGCCGATCGAGCTGCCGAGCACCAGACTGCGGGCGTCTTCCAGCGTCTGGCGGATGCGCTCGCCACCGGGCACTTCGCCGACGCCGGTGTGCCCGGCGTTGTCCTTGAGGATGACGATGTTGCGGGTGAAAAACGGCCCATGGGCGCCGCTCAGGTTGAGCAGCATGCCGTCGTGGCCGGCCACCGGAATCACTTGCATGTCAGTGATGATCGGCGCTTTGGCGGTGTCGTGTGCGGTCATGATTTTTATCCTAATAAGACAGAAATTCAGGCGTGCTTTGGCGCGGCTTCGGCCACGGCGAGGTCTGCAGCGGGTTTGGGCGTGGTGCGCGCGGCGAAGACGATGATCGCGGCGATGATCGAGGTCGCGGCCAGGCCATAGAGGCCGCCCTGAATCGAGCCGGTGTGCTCTTCGAGCAAGCCGAAGGTGGTTGGCGCGACGAAGCCGCCAAGGTTGCCCACCGAGTTGATCAGCGCGATCACTGCCGCGGCGATTCGCGCATCCAGATAGGCCTGTGGAATCGGCCAGAACAACGATGAAGCGGACTTGAAGCCCAGCGCAGCAAAACAGATCGCGACAAAGGCAAAAATCGGCCCGCCGGTGGTGGACATGAACATCCCCGCCGCCGCAATCAGCAATGCGGTCGCCACCCAGGCCTGCTGGTGCTTCCACTTGGCCGAGAAAGCGGCGAAGGCGTACATGCCGATGATCGACAGCAACCACGGAATCGAGTTGAACAGCCCGACCTGGAAGTCACTCATCTCGCCCATTTTCTTGATGATGCTCGGCAGCCAGAACGTCGCGGCGTAGATCGTCAGCTGGATGAAAAAGTAGATCAGGCAGAACAGGATGATCTGCCGGTCCTTGAGCAGTTTGCCCATCGACGGGCGGATCGGCGTCGCGGCTTCGCGGGCCTTCTGTTCATCATCGATGGCGCTGACCAGTGCGTCCTGTTCGGCGCGGGTCAGCCATTTTGCGTCGTGGGGTTTGGCGTCGAGCCAGAACCACACGAACACACACAGCCCCACGGAAAACATCCCCTCGATGAAGTACATCCACTGCCAGCCGTGCAGGCCCAGGCCGTTGATCTGCAAAAGCATGCCGGACAGCGGGCCGGAGATCAGCGAGGCGACCGCTGAGCCGCTGAGGAAAATCGCGATTGCCTTGCCGCGTTCGCCACCCGGCAGCCAGCGCGTGAAGTAGTAGATCACCCCGGGAAAGAATCCGGCCTCGGCCACACCGAGCAGGAAACGCAGGATGTAAAAGTGCGTTTCGTTCTGGATGAACGCCATGCCGGCGGCGACCAGACCCCAGGTGAGCATGATGCGGGTCAGCCAGAGACGCGCGCCGACTTTCTGCAGGAGCATGTTGGACGGGACTTCGAACAGCGCATAACCGATGAAGAACAGACCGGCGCCGAAGCCGTAGGCGGCAGCACCAATGCCCAGGTCATGTTCCATGTGAGTGCGGACGAAACCGATGTTCACCCGGTCAATGTAATTGACGATGAACATGATCACGAAGAGCGGCAGGACGTGGCGTTTCACTTTCGAGATGGCGGACGCGAGTGTCGAATCGACGCCCTCGTTCATCCCGGAGACGGAGGTTTTCACTTGTTTTTCTCCCACTGATTATTTTTATGCGGGGGTAGTGCTGGGTGCTGCTTTGTTGATAGACATCATACAACTTGAATTTTTTGTCCTACAAGTGGGGTGGGGCGACTAAATTCATCTGGCAGGCTAGTTTCTTATGTCCTTTTTCGCAAAATTAGTCGGTTCTATTGGAGTTTTCCGGTCATTGCTATCTTTTCTCAGAGACCATTTTTAGAATTTTTTAAATGTGCTTAACCGACTCTTTGAGGAGAAAATCCCGATCTCTTGCATGTTGTCATACAAGATGGAGATGATTTTAGCGCTAAAATCAATCTCGTCAGCGACTGCGTAGTGCTACGATCCGCGAGCCCCGATGCCCGGAACTGATCATGCAAGAAGACCTCGACGCCCCCGCGCCTAAACGCACGCATAACCTTGCGCACGACCTGGTGGAAAAACTCACCCAGAAGATCCTGCTCGGCCAGATGTCACCCGGCGACAAGCTGCCGTCGGAGAACGCCATCGTTCAGGAGCATGGTGTCAGTCGCACAGTGGTGCGCGAGGCGATTTCCAAATTGCAGGCGTCGGGACTGGTCGAAACGCGGCACGGCATCGGCACGTTCGTCATCGAGCGCGCTGCGGAGCAGGGCTTGCGGCTGAATGTCGATACGGCGCTCGGGGTGCGCAGCATTCTTGAATTGCGCATGGGCCTGGAGACACAGGCCGCGGCATTGGCCGCGTCACGTCGCAGCGAGCAGCAATTGCTGCAAATGCGTCAGGCGCTGGATGACTATCAGCGTCTGCTGGACAGCAACGACAGTTGCGTCGAGGCCGACCGACGCTTTCATCTACTTATTGCCGAAGCCACCGGCAACGTCTGCTTCAGCGAAATCATGCAGCACCTGGGCAGCGCGATGATTCCGCGTCAACGGCTCAATGCCGCCGAGCGGGGCGCGGCGGATCTGAGCAAGCTGGGGCAACTGGCCAATCTCGAACACGAAGCGATTTTGAATGCGATCAAGCGTCAGGATCCGGATGCCGCGCGCGCGGCCATGTGGCTGCACCTGACCAACAGTCGCGATCGTTTCAGTGCTCAAGGCTGATTGCCGTTGGTCTGCTCGATAGCACGTCGTTTAGAGGCGCGCTTCCAAGCTGTATGGCCCGGGTTTTCCGGACCTCCTCGGTGAGGTGTGTCATGGCTAATGATTTGCTGTTTCAGGGTGGTGTGCTGCCGACCGATCCAACCCGTCCGGTGCCCGGCACGGACGAGCCGACACTCGCCGATCACGATGCGCCGCCGGGCATGAGCCCAGGGCGTGATCCGCTGAGTGATGCCGATCGGCCGGAAGACTGGAAGGATCCACCGGCTGCCGATGATGTGCCGCCAGCGGATGAGCCGACGCCGTTGTCGGATGACAGGCGCTGAGGCTAACTCGGCATGAGATATTTATAGTTTGTACCGAACCTCTCGCGAGCAAGCCCGCTCCCACAGGTAGAGCACATCCCCCTGTAGGAGTGAGCCTGCTCGCGATGGGGTCATCAGCCTCAGTAAAAAACCTCGATCAGACCTCAACCGGTCGACCCTCCACCCGCCGCTCCAGATTCAACGCCAGCACACTGATCAACACCACCGCCGACCCCACCAACACCATCAGTGTCGGTCGCTCGCCCAATCCCAGCGAAGCGATACCCATCGCCGTCGGCGGTATCAGATAAAGCGTCATCGTCGCCCGGCTCAAATCCACATGCCTGAGCACAAAGCCCCAGGCCAGATAGGCCAGTGCACTGGGAAATACCCCTAGCGCCAGCACCGCCCACTGCACTCGAAGCGGTGCTTTGACTACCGCCGCACCCAGCCCCGGCAGATAAATCAGCAATAGCAGCGTCCCCGACCACACTGCATAACAGGCCAGACTGAAGCCGTCATAACGCCGGGCGTGATGTTTTTGCAGGGCGAAATAAACGCTCCATGACAGCGCCGCCAGTAGAATCAGCAAGCCATGCGCGTCGATCTGCCCCAGGCCCTGATCGGCGCTGACCACGATCACCACGCCGACCAGTCCCAGCAACACGCAGCCCCAACGCCAGACACTGACCTGATCCTTGAACACGTAACGCGCCAGCAACGTACTGAACAACGGGCTCGACTGCGCGAGTACGCTGGAGGCGCCGGCACTGACGCTTTGCTGGCCGATGTTCAGCGCCACGTGATGCAGGCTGACGGCAAAAAATCCCAAGGTGAACAACAGCGGTACGTCGCGCCATTGCGGCAGGCGAATGCCCTTGAACACAGCGATCACGGCCATGAACAACGACGCCAGGAGAAACCGCAATAACGCCAGATGCCCGGGGTCGTAGGCTTGCAGGCCAATGTGAATGCCGGTCGGCGAATAGGCCCAGCAGCTGACCACGAAGGTCATGGCCAGAATGATTTTCAAGGGAGAAGGAGACGGCATGATCGGCGCACCGCAGGGGTTGATGCGTCGAGTATCCGGGCGGCCAACAAGTCTCCACAACTGACTTATACTGCGCTGAATGTTCACTTTGAGTGATGAGTATGGAGCTGGCGCAGATCCGCATGTTCAAGACCGTGGCCGACGAGGGCAGCATTGCCCGGGCCGCTGAAAAGCTGTTTTGTGTACCGTCGAACATCACCGCACGGATCAAGGCGTTGGAAGCGGAACTCGGTGTGGCGCTGTTTCTGCGCGAGGGGCGCGGGCTGCGGATCAGCCCGGCGGGGCAGACGTTCCTGGCGTATGCCGAGCGGATTTTGGCGCTGACCGCCGAAGCCAAGCGCGCGGTGGATCCCGCCGCCGAACCGTCCGGCCCGCTGCGTATCGGCGCGATCGAGTCCTCGGCCACCGGGCGTTTGCCGCGGCTGTTGGCCAAGTTTCACCAGCGCTATCCGCAGGTGGCGCTGGAGTTGACCACTGGCACCTGGGGCCAATTGCTCGACGACACCGTCAGCCATCGCCTGGACGGCGCCATCGTCGCGGTGGACGTCGAGCGCGCGCAACTCAAACGCACGCCGATGTACCGCGAGGAGCTGCTGCTGATTGCTTCGACGTCGTTCGGCCCGGTGCGTGACATCCACGACTTGCAGGATAAAACCGTGTTCATGTGGCCGCAAGGCTGCCCGTATCGGGCGGCGCTGGAGCACTGGTTGTTGCGTCAGGGACAGGCGCTGCCGATTGTCAGCCTGGCGAGTTACGGGGCGATTGTCGGTTGCGTCAGTGCTGGCGCCGGCGTGGCATTGGTGCCTAAAGGCGTGTTCGAGCAATACGCCAAAGGCGCTGGATGCGTGGGCTATGAGTTTCCTGAGCTGACGGCGATCGACAACCTGTTTTACTGGCACGAAAACGCCGGGGTACACCCGGCGCGTGAGGCGTTCGTGGCGATGTTGCGCGAGGAATTCCTCTGAATACAGTGCTTCACTGTGGCGAGGGAGCTTGCTCCCGCAAGAGTGCGCAGCACTCTCAAAAAAAGCGATGATTGCGAAATCTTGGGGGCGCTTCGCCACCCGGCGCGAGCAAGCTCGCTCGCCACCGTTTATCCACGTATTTCAGTTCGATTGAGCAGTCAGGTCGCGCATCAGCAGGCCAAAGCGTAGATCTACTGCATCCGGAATTGGCAGGTAAACCGTGTGCCCGTCGCCGGGGGCGACTTCAATGGCTTCGCCCCTGGCACTCTGCAACTGGTGCAGATCGAAGTGGAAATTGCCCTTCGGAGTCATCAATTCCAGATGATCGCCCAAGGCAAAACGGTTCTTCACCTTGACCTCGGCCAACCGGTCGCGGCGCTCGCCGGTGAGTTCGCCAACGAACTGCTGGCGCTCCGACACCGAGCTGCCGTTCTGATAATTCTGGTATTCGTCATGCACATGGCGGCGCAGGAAACCTTCGGTGTAGCCGCGCTGGGCCAGTGATTCCAGGTCGGTCATCAGGCTGCGATCAAACTCGCGCCCGGCCATCGCGTCGTCAATTGCCCGGCGATAGACCTGAGTGGTGCGTGCGCAATAGAAGTGCGACTTGGTGCGGCCCTCGATCTTCAGCGAATGCACGCCCATGCGTGTCAGGCGCTCGACGTGCTGCACGGCGCGCAGATCCTTGGCGTTCATGATGTAAGTGCCGTGCTCGTCCTCAAAAGCCGGCATCAACTCTTCGGGCCGATTGGCTTCCTGCAGCAGGAACACCTGATCGGTCGGCGCGCCGATACCGAGGGTCGGCTCGGGCTGGAAGGTCTGCACGATCTCGCCGAGCTGATTTTCGGTGGCATCCTGCGCCGAATATTTCCAGCGACAGGCGTTGGTGCAGGTGCCTTGATTGGCGTCGCGCTTGTTCATATAGCCCGACAGCAGGCAGCGCCCGGAGTAAGCCATGCACAGCGCGCCGTGGACGAACACCTCCAGTTCCATGCCTGGCACCTGTTCGCGGATTTCGCCGATTTCTTCCAGCGACAGCTCCCGCGACAGGATGATCCGGCTCAGCCCCTGTTGCTGCCAGAATTCGACACTTGCCCAGTTCACCGTGTTGGCCTGCACCGAGAGGTGGATCGGCATCTGCGGGAAGTGCCGGCGCACCAGCATGATCAATCCCGGATCGGACATGATCAGTGCGTCCGGTGCCATCTCGATCACCGGTGCCAGATCCTTGAGGAAGGTCTTCAGTTTGGCGTTGTGCGGGGCGATGTTGACCACAACATAGAAGCGCTTGCCCTGGGCCTGCGCTTCGCGAATGCCGAGGGCGAGGTTGGCGTGGTCGAATTCGTTGTTGCGCACCCGCAGGCTGTAGCGCGGCTGCCCGGCGTAAACCGCATCGGCACCGTAGGCGAAGGCGTAGCGCATGTTCTTCAGGGTGCCGGCAGGGGCGAGCAGTTCCGGGGCGGCGAGGGGGAGTTCTGGCTTCATGGCGGCATCGGTCGCAAAAGCGCGGCAGGGTAGTGCAGTGGCAATCGCGGTTTATTGATCTGGATCTACGTTTGAGTCAGCCAGACTGATCTGTGCGGCTCATTTGTGTAGATCCTGCACAAATCATGTGTCGGTTTCACTGTGTTCGGTGCGACGGTGGCTGCTTAACATTCGCTCATCAAATCAACCGAAGCAGGACTCTCCCATGCAGAACTTTACTCGTCGCTTTCTCACCGCTTGTGCGTTTTCCGGTGTCTTGGCCAGCACCGGGGCAATGGCTGACAGCCACCCGACCATTCGTGCGATGTCCGGCGCCACACCGGCCGATCATTTGCCGGCCGGCAAATCTGCGCTGGTGGTGATCGATTTCCAGAATGAATATTTCAGCGGCCGGATGCCGATCCCGGACGGTGCCGCCGCTCTGGCGAAAACCCGCGAGCTGATCAGCTTCGCCGACAGCCACAAGATCCCGGTGTATCACGTGCAGCACGCCGCGCCGGCTGGCTCGCCGGTGTTTGCCATCGATGGCGAGACCGTTAAATTTCACCAGGACATGCAGCCACGCCCGCAAGACGTGGTTCTGCAAAAGACCACGGTCAGCGTATTTGCCAGCACCGATCTTGACGAGCGCCTGAAGAAGGCCGGCATCAATACGCTGATCATTTCCGGGTTGATGACTCACGCCTGCGTCGCCGGCGCCGCGCGGGATGCTGCGCCGCTGGGTTACAACGTGATCGTCGCCTCCGACGCCTCGGCCACCCGTGCGATTACCCGCGTCAATGGCTCGTCCATCGACAAGGATTCCCTGCACCAAGCTGCACTGGCGGAAGTGGAAGACACCTTCGGTGACGTCATGACCACCGAGCAGATCGTCAAGCTGCCGGTGCGCTGAATGCTGGCCGTGATCGGCAACTATGCTCCATGAACAAAGATGGCACTCGCGCGCGTCCCGGCTGACTAAGGTTCGGGGCGTGCGAGACGCCTGACTGACATGGATCGGACATGAACGAAAAAACCCTGCAATTCAAATCCCTCACCGTGCTGTTGCTGTTGGTGACGGTCGCTTTCATCTGGATTCTGCTGCCGTTCTACGGCGCGGTGTTCTGGGCGGTGATCCTCGGCATCCTGTTTGCGCCGATGCAGCGCCGGTTGCAGCAGAAGTTCGGCTGGCAACGCAATCTGACTTCTCTATGCACCCTGGGCATTTGTCTGGTGATCGCGATTTTGCCGGTGATCATCCTCAGCGTGTTGTTGGTCCAGGAAGGCGCGACGCTGTACACCAACATCGAAAGTGGCCAACTGGACATCGGCGCCTATATTGCGCAGTTCAAACACAGCCTGCCGCCGTACTTCCAGCATCTGCTCGATCGCTTTGGCATGGGCGAACTCAATGGTCTGCGCGAGAAAATCGTCAAGGCATCGATGCAGGGCAGTCAGGTGCTGGCGAGTCAGGCGTTCAGTTTCGGTCAAGGCACATTCGAGTTCGTGGTCAGCTTCGGCATCATGCTGTACCTGCTGTTTTTCTTTTTGCGTGACGGTGCCGAACTGGCGCGCAAAGTGCGCACCGCGGTGCCGCTGGAGGAACACCAGAAACGTCGTTTGCAGTTGAAATTCAATCGTGTGGTGCGCGCGACGGTGAAGGGCAATCTGGTGGTGGCCATCACTCAGGGCGCATTGGGCGGGGCGATTTTCTGGTTTCTCGGCATCCCCAGCGCATTGCTGTGGGCGGTGATGATGGCGTTTCTGTCGCTGTTGCCGGCGGTGGGCGCGGGGATTATCTGGGCGCCGGTGGCGGTGTACTTCCTGCTCAGCGGGATGATCTGGCAGGGTGTGGTGCTGGGATTGTTCGGGGTATTTGTAATCGGTCTGGTGGACAACGTGCTGCGCCCGATCCTGGTCGGCAAGGACACGCGGATGCCGGATTACATGATCCTGATCTCGACCCTCGGCGGCCTCGCAGTGTTCGGCCTCAACGGTTTCGTGATCGGGCCGCTGATCGCGGCGCTGTTCATGTCGAGCTGGGCGCTGTTCATTGAGACCAAACCGAAGGTCCAGTTGCCTTAAGCGTGGAACGGTGTGCTGACGATTTTCTGCGACAACGCCTGCGCCGCCGGTAATGACGTGAGCGGGCCGCTGATCGGCTCGCCATCGCGCACCAGATACCAGCAGGCGAGCAATCCCGACGCTCTGAGCGATGCGGGAACAGCGCTGCCAACTACCGACATGATTTGAACCTGAGCCATGACAAGTACCTCCATCAATCTGTGGAGCTACCTTAGGGATTCGCTGCGCTCAGGGACAATCAACGCTTTCGATAGTGGTCATTGATAACAGTGAGGGCTGTTTCAATCGACAACCTGGTCGAGCATGTGCACCACTTCGCGCTCATTGAGCAGGCCCTTGTGCACGAGATTCTCCGCCAGCAGCGAAAGAAACTTGGCGCAGCGGTGGCCTTCCAGGTGCTTGAGCTCAGTCAGCGTGTTGTACACCTTGCCTGAGGTGCATAAACCGACAATGCGATGCGGGTTTTGTGTAGGCATATCGTCGTCCTTGTTGTTATCAACCTGTTGTTTACGGACGGATTCAGATTGCGGCTCCGTCATGACAAATAGATGACCGTTTTCCTCAGCGTCAGGAAAGGGCGCTGTATTCATCATGCCGATTCTAGTCGCCAGCATTGTCCTGGTAGCGACCTTCGCAAGATTTATTCAGACATACCTGAACGAAAACAGGCCCCGCCTTGCGGCGGAGCCTGTTTCATTTACAGCCTTTACGCTACAGACGTCGGCCTTAGTAGCGAGGCTGAACGTAATAGCCCGGTGGCTGGTAGTAAACCGGTGGAGGTGGTGGCTGGTAGTAGACCGGTGGCGGTGCGTAGACCGGCTGCGGTTGTACATACACCGGTTGCTGTACGTAAACCGTGCGCGGTGAGGACATCACCGAACCCGCTACCACTGCGCCCAACACTGCACCGACAGCGGCCGGACCAACCCAGCCAGCGTGCCCGCCGCCCCAGCAGCAGCCGCCGTGACCGTGATAATAGTAACCACCGGCTTGCGCCTGTCCGGTAACAGCCAATGCACCGATCAGCAAAGCTAAGACAGGAAGTTTACGGATCATGATAATTCCTCGTTATTCAACCCGGCGCTTGAATCTGCAATTAGACCCAAGGACTATCGCGGGGATACTTCTAAGACAACGTGTTTTTGTAAATCAGCACAGCGTCTGGGTAAAGTTTGTGTAAGGTCTGTACCGGCTTCTTTACCGTAGGGCCAAAGCCTCGCGAAGCCCGTTGCAGATAGTGCTTATGATCGTTCACAACACGATGGAATGGCTAACTCCGTCCATCCGAAAGTCGGTTTTCAGGAGAAGTTTCATGCAGATGAATCCCAACAAAGACACCCAGCTGTGCATGTCCCTGTCAGGGCGCCCCGGGAACTTCGGTCTGCGGTTTCATAACCATTTGTATGAGCAGTTGGGCCTGAACTTCTATTACAAGGCGTTCAGCAGTCAGGATCTGCCGGGGGCCGTTGGCGGGATTCGTGCGCTGGGGATTCGCGGTTGCGGTGTGTCGATGCCGTTCAAGGAAGCGTGCATCGCGCTGGTCGATGAACTGGATGCGTCGGCGGCGGCGATTCAGTCGATCAACACCATCGTCAACACCAACGGCCACCTAAAGGCCTACAACACCGACTACATCGCCATCGCGCAATTGCTGGAAACCCACGCGGTGCCGAAGGATTCGACGTTCGCCCTGCGCGGCAGCGGCGGCATGGCCAAAGCGGTGGCCAGTGCCTTGCGCGATGGTGGCTACAGGAATGGGTTGATCGTTGCGCGCAATGAGCGTGCCGGACGGGCGTTGGCGGATTCGCTGGGCTATCGCTGGCAGGCGGAGCTGGGCGAAGAGCGGCCGCAGATGCTGATCAACGTCACCCCGGTAGGCATGGACGGCGGCCCGGAGGCCGGGCAACTGGCGTTCGAGCCTGAGGTGATCCAGGCGGCCGGGACCGTTTTCGATGTGGTGGCGATTCCGTCGGAGACACCGCTGATCGTGCGGGGTCGGGCCGAGGGTAAAAAGGTCATCACCGGGCTGGAAGTTATTGCGATCCAGGCGCTGGAGCAGTTTGTGCTGTACACCGGGGTGCGGCCGAGTGAGGAGCAGTTTGCAGCGGCGGTGGCGTTTGCTCGCAGCTGATCATTGAGTTTTGCGCTGAGCCAGCGGGCCCCTTCGCGAGCAAGCCCGCTCCCACATTGAAATGCGTTCCCTTGTGGGAGTGGGCTTGCTCACGAAGGGCGCGACTCGGTTCCAGATCGGGTTGCCTATACTGCGGCCTCAGCAAGCCAAGACTTGCCCCTCACAAAAACCTGATCGAGGCGCCACCATGCATCCGCCCATCCTCAACCTGCACCAGGTCGAACTCGAACCCCTGCCCGAAGCCTTGGCCCCGGAAGGCGAAACCGCTGGCCGCTATCAACAACGCATGGCCCGCATCGGCCAGCATCTCGGCGCACAGAAGCTCGGTTATCGGCTCTATGCCCTGCCGCCGGGCATGCGCGGCAGTCCGTTTCACAGCCATCGGGTCAACGAAGAGATGTTCTACGTGGTAGCCGGGGAGGGCGAGGTGCGGCTGGGTGCCGAGCGCTTTCCGATCCGCGCAGGCGACGTGATTGCCTGCCCGCCGGGCGGCCCGGAAACCGCGCATCAGATCATCAACACCAGCGACGCGGAGCTGCGTTACCTCGCGGTCAGCACCCAGCAGCAACCGGATATCTGTGAGTACCCGGACTCCAACAAATACGCGGTGATGGACAACTTCAAGGTTGATGCCGAGGGCAATGCGTCAGGCTTTGTTGCCGTGGCACGGCAGGCGGACGGGGTGGATTACTGGGAGGGTGAATAAATAGACCCTGTGGGAGCGGGCTTGCTCGCGAATGCGGTGGGTCATTCACAGGGATGTGACTGACACGGCCTCTTCGCGA
>Ga0153931_100157_pt1 | contig 25718 bp, 18 predicted proteins | sample TSNJ015MetaG_FD_104730 | JGI IMG/M metagenome (GOLD analysis project Ga0153931, IMG submission 104730) | Attine ant fungus gardens microbial communities from New Jersey, USA - TSNJ015 MetaG | ecosystem: Host-associated > Fungi > Mycelium > Unclassified | place: USA: New Jersey, Wharton State... | reverse complement strand
TTCGTGACGTACTGCTCGGTTATGAAGCGCACTATCAAAACCTGCCGGCTTGCCAGGACGCTACCCCGGACATGGTTGACGCCATCCTCGAAGAAGGCGCCAAGTTCTGTGAGCAAGTGCTGGCACCGTTGAACCGCGTGGGCGACATCGAAGGCTGTATCTGGAGCGAGTCAGGCGTTAAGACCCCGACGGGTTTCAAAGAAGCCTACAAACAGTTCGTTGAAGGCGGCTGGCCAAGCCTGGCCCACGACGTGGAGCACGGCGGCCAAGGCCTGCCGGAGTCCCTGGGCCTCGCAGTCAGCGAAATGGTTGGTGCTGCCAACTGGTCGTGGGGCATGTACCCGGGCCTGTCGCACGGTGCGATGAACACCATCTCCGAGCACGGCACCCCTGAGCAGCAAAATGCCTACCTGACCAAACTGGTCTCGGGCGAGTGGACCGGCACCATGTGCCTGACCGAACCCCATTGCGGCACCGACCTGGGCATGTTGCGCACCAAGGCCGAGCCTCAGGCCGACGGTTCCTACAAAGTCTCCGGCACCAAGATCTTCATCTCGGCCGGTGAACACGACATGGCCGACAACATCGTCCACATCGTGCTGGCTCGCCTGCCGGACGCACCGGCTGGCACCAAAGGCATTTCGCTGTTTATCGTGCCCAAATTCCTGCCAAACGCAGACGGTTCGATTGGCGAGCGCAACGCGGTGTCCTGTGGTTCCCTGGAACACAAGATGGGCATCCACGGCAACGCCACCTGCGTGATGAACTTCGACGCGGCCACCGGTTTCCTGATCGGCCCGGCTAACAAAGGCCTGAACTGCATGTTCACCTTTATGAACACCGCGCGCCTGGGCACTGCCCTGCAGGGCTTGTCCCACGCCGAAATCGGTTTCCAGGGCGGCCTGAAATACGCTCGCGATCGCCTGCAAATGCGTTCGCTGACCGGCCCGAAAGCACCGGACAAAGCCGCTGACCCGATCATCGTGCACCCCGACGTGCGCCGCATGCTGCTGACCATGAAAGCCTTCGCCGAAGGCAACCGTGCGATGGTGTACTTCACCGCCAAGCAAGTGGACATCGTCAAATACGGTACCGACGACGAAGCGAAGAAGCAGGCCGATGCCCTGCTGGCCTTCATGACTCCGATCGCCAAGGCGTTCATGACCGAAGTCGGTTTTGAGTCCGCCAACCACGGCGTGCAAATCTACGGCGGCCACGGCTTCATTGCCGAGTGGGGCATGGAGCAGAACGTTCGCGACAGCCGCATTTCGATGCTGTACGAAGGCACCACCGGTATCCAGGCGCTGGACCTGCTCGGCCGTAAAGTGTTGATGACTCAAGGCGAGGCGCTCAAGGGCTTCACCAAGATCGTGCACAAGTTCTGCCAGGCCAACGAAGGCAACGAAGCGGTCAAAGAGTTCGTCGCACCGCTGGCTGCACTGAACAAGGAATGGGGCGAGTTGACCATGAAGGTCGGCATGGCCGCGATGAAAGACCGTGAAGAAGTCGGTGCTGCTTCGGTGGATTACCTGATGTACTCCGGCTACGCGTGCCTGGCTTACTTCTGGGCCGACATGGCACGCCTGGCGGCCGAGAAACTGGCGGCCGGCACCACTGAAGAGGCGTTTTACACCGCCAAGCTGCAGACCGCGCGCTTCTACTTCCAGCGCATTCTGCCGCGTACCCGCACTCATGTTGCAACCATGCTGTCGGGCGCCAACAACCTGATGGACATGAAAGAAGAGAACTTCGACCTGGGCTACTAAGCCTCGGCGGGTTCATGAAAAAGCCGCCGCTCTTTCGGGAGCGGCGGCTTTTTTGTGGGGGCCAGCAACGCGGCGCTTAAGGTGTCGGGATAAAAGGCGCGCCGTCGCAGTAGGTGTTGCCCGGCAAAACGCCCCTGACTGGAATGTCCGTCGGTGGCGACTGAAGCAATTGCCCGGCGGCATTCTGCGTCGTGTAGCTGAGGTACATGATGCCCCTGCCGATCACCCGCATGGTGGCCGAATACTGCAGGTACACGGTTTGCCCGGTGGTGGAAGCCGAGGCAGCCCACACAATCGGGAACGTCAGTGGGGGCGCAATGGGGATTGAACCGTCATCCTGACGGCTCATTACGCACGTCAATGTTCCCGCCGTGTTGGCACGCAACAGCGCAGAGGGCGGGATAAATACACCGATAGACCGGTTTAGAAAGGTCAGGCTCGTAGGCTGTGGCGAGGCGCAGGTGAGATTGCCGCCGATAAGGTTAAGCACCTGCGGCTGCGCCAGCGTCATCAACGGCGAGAAGTTCAGGATGATATTCCTGGTAGGTCCCTCCACGAAGGTGGTCCCCCGGGTGATCCGGAATTTTATCTGGGTGGGCGTGTTGTTGCTGGCGGCGCCCGGAAGGATGGCCAGTAATTGCGCCGTCGTGATCACAAGGCGCAGCGGCAGTGGTTGGCCCACGTAAACCACAGGTGGCGCCAAGACGGTATTCGTGCCCACGACAACGGCCACAGCGTCGTTGATCTGCAAATTGGTGACACTGTCCAGCCAAACCTCCATCCCGCCTTGCCCGCTCAGGTCGATATCGGCCTGAGTCACCGTGTTGTCGGGCGCAATCGCCTGTGTCACGCGCGGAGCGGCAATGTTTGAAGGGGTCAGTTGCAGCGCGACCCTGAGTTCCAGAATCAACGAATCACGAGAGCGGTTGCCCAGTCGGTCCAGGAAGCGGTAGGTCAGTTGCATGAGGCCGTTGCCGCGTTCGCGAATCACGGAGGCCGGTATGGAGAGCACGCGCGGGGCCGGATAGTCGGGCAAGGTAACAGGGCCTGGAAGTGCAAACGGAAACTGCATGTGCCGGTCGGTAATGCCGTAGTAGGGAATGACCCTCAGCGCGACCTGGGTGTTGATCTCTGCGTGCTCGGGAATCCGGAAGACAACCGGGTCATTGCTGGCCAGATACTCTTCGGTAATCATCGCAGTCGCCAGGTTCAATGGCAGCAGCGGGGCCGGCGGTGTGATGGTCAGGTAACCAAAAGGTGGCGTTTTATGCACCCGCAGCGGCGTGCTGGCAGTGGCACACAGCACGTTGTCGCCGGCTTCCAGGATGTAGGTCAGCAGATAATCGCCCTCACTGCTCACGAAGCGGCGCGGCACTGGCATCTCAATGTCTGCTGTGGGGTAAGACGGCAACCGGAGGTAGGCGATGACTTGGTGTTCATGCGGCGGGGGCAGTTCGGCGTACACCCGGATAGTGGGCTGGGCCCCGGCAGGCCCGGGCTGCGGCAACGCTGGAATCCGAATGCGCAGGTCACGTTCTGCCGTCGTCAGAGGCACCATGCCGCCCGTCCCGGGCAGAGCATCCACCACGATCAGGGGCGGCAGCGCGGGTATTGCGTTACGAATCAGGAACTGAGAGCTGGTGCTCACGAGTTCGGATACCAAGGTTTCCATGAGGGTCACTCCCATCGTGTTTAAGGGACACTCCCTGTCCCGAATACTCGCTGGGCGGTATTGAGTGGTACGCGCAAGTAAACATGCCAATTCCCTCGACGACTACTGTCATAACTGACAGTACAAGGTGGCCTGCGCATTGCATCCGCCTCTTTTATTGAGCATTGGCATGTAAAAAAAACCGCAGCGCAACACTCAGGGATTAGGCCGAGCGGCCGTTAAAGTGATGGCAATGTGATACACCTCACATTGAATGTGCTTAACTGTGCGCAGTGAAGGCACTGTGCCATCTTTTTGAGTGGGTCGGAGCTTTACCCTTGTCACGCGCGTCCGCTGTACGTTTCAGTCATTTCCTACCTTCACTGCTGTTACTGCTGGCGGGGCTGTCGGCTGCGTACGTGAAGGACCTTAATGTGTTCTTCACCTCGCTCTTCAACGTGCTGCCGACCTTGGTGCTGCTGCTGGGCGGCTCGTATTGCGCGGTGTATCGGCGCCAGCGTGAACTGTTTCTGATGATCACGGTGTACGTCGTTTATTTCCTGTTGGACACCCAGACCGATTACTACCGCGACAATGGCCGAGTCCGGGAAGACGCGGCGGTGGTGTTTCATCTGTGCTGCCTGTTGCTGCCGTTATTGTTCAGCATCTACGCGCTGTGGCAGGAAAAAACCCACCTGTTTCGCGATTTCGTGGCCCGTTGCGCCGTGCTCATCGCAGTCGGCAGCGTGGCCCTGGCGCTTGAGCAAAGCTTCCCGCAAGCCCTGTTGAGCTGGCTGGCGGAGATTCGCTGGCCGGCCTTGCACGGCAGCTGGATGAGCCTGATCCAGCTGTCGTACCCCATGTTCCTGATTGGATTTGTCACCCTGGCGGCGCAGTACTGGTATCAGCCGCGCCCGTTGCACGCCGCGCAACTGGTTGGCTTGCTCGGGCTGTTCTGGATGTTGCCGCAGACCTTTATCCTGCCCTTTACCCTGAACATCATGTGCAGCCAGGTGATGCTGATGATCGCCGCGGGCGTGGCGCATGAGGCGTATCAAATGGCCTTCCGTGACGAACTGACCGGCTTGCCGGGCCGCCGCGCGCTCAACGAACGCATGCAGCGCCTGGGGCGCAACTATGTGCTGGCGATGAGTGACGTCGATCACTTCAAGCGTTTCAACGACACCCACGGTCATGACGTCGGCGACCAGGTATTGCGCCTGGTCGCCAGCAAGCTCTCCAAGGTCAATGGCGGCGGGCGTGCCTACCGCTACGGCGGTGAAGAGTTTGCGGTGGTCTTCGCCGGCAAGACGCTGGATGAGTGCATGCCGCACCTCGAAGAAATTCGCGAGATCATCGCCCACTACGACATCAAGCTGCGCAACCCCGACCGCCCTCATGACGACCAGCAGGGCCGCCAACGCCGCGCGGGCAGCGGCGCGTCGAGTGTTTCGGTAACCGTCAGCATCGGTGTGGCCGAGCGCCAAGCCGAACAGCGCACTCCGGAAGAAGTGCTCAAATCCGCCGACGAGGCGCTTTATGCCGCCAAGGGCGCCGGGCGTAACTGCGTGGTCGCGGCCGGGCAAACCCGGCGTGGCGCGGTGCGCATGGCGAGTGCTGCCGGTTGAGTGATGGCGACGTATTCAGCGGTTCTACAGTGATTGTCCGAGACCGTGGCCGGCAGTAGGTTTAAACCATCTGCTGCCGGAGACATCGCCATGCCTGACTACAAAGCTCCCCTGCGCGACATGCGCTTTCTGATCGACAACGTGTTTGATTTCCACGGCCACTACACGGCCCTCGGCGCCACAGACGCCAGCCCGGATATGGTCAGTGCGATCCTCGAAGAAGGCGCCAAATTCTGCGAAAACGTGCTTGCGCCGCTTAATCGCAGCGGCGATGAGGAAGGCTGCCATTTCGACAATGGCGTGGTCACCACACCCAAGGGCTTCAAGCAAGCTTTCGCCCAGTACGTGGAAGGCGGCTGGCACGGCGTGGCAGCGGACCCCGCCTACGGTGGGCAAGGCTTGCCGCACTCGCTGGGGCTAGTGTTGAGCGAAATGATCGGCTCCAGCAACACGTCCTGGGGCATGTACCCGGGGCTGACCCATGGCGCAATGTCGGCGATCCACGCCCATGGCACCGAGGAGCAGAAAGCCACCTACCTGACCAAACTCACCGCAGGCGAATGGACCGGCACCATGTGCCTGACCGAAGCCCACTGCGGCACCGACCTGGGGCTGATCAAGACCCGCGCCGTGCCCCAGGCCGACGGCAGTTATGCGGTCACCGGCAGCAAGATCTTCATCTCGGCCGGCGAGCATGACCTGAGTGCGAACATCATCCACTTGGTGCTGGCCAAACTGCCGGATGCGCCGGCGGGCACCAAAGGTATCTCGCTGTTTATCGTGCCCAAGTTCCATGCCGACTCGGGTGAGCGCAACGCGGTGCACTGCGGCTCCATCGAGCACAAGATGGGCATCAAGGCCTCGGCCACGTGCGTGCTCAACTTCGACGGTGCCAAGGGGTTTCTGATTGGTGAGGCGAATAAAGGCCTCAACTGCATGTTCACCATGATGAACCACGCACGGCTGGGGACTGGCATGCAGGGCCTGTGCAATGGCGAGGCGAGCTTCCAGGGCGCGGTCAAATACGCCAATGATCGCCTGCAAATGCGCTCGCTGACCGGCGCCAAAGCCCCGGAAAAGGCCGCCGACCCCATCATCGTGCACGCTGATGTTCGCCGCATGTTGCTGACCATGAAAGCTTTCAACGAAGGCAACCGCGCGCTGGCGTATTTCACCGCGCAATTGCTCGACACCGCGCACCTGAGCAACGACGCGGGCCAGCGCCAGGAGGCTGAAGACCTGTTGGCGTTTCTCACGCCGATCTGCAAAGCCTTTATGACCGACACGGGCCTGGAGGTGACCAACCACGGCATGCAGGTATTCGGCGGTCACGGCTATATTCGCGAATGGGGCATGGAACAGCTGGCACGGGATGCGCGGATCGCGCCGATCTATGAAGGCACCAATGGCATCCAGGCGCTCGACCTACTGGGGCGCAAGGTGTTAGGTAGCCAGGGCAAGCTGCTGCGTGGTTTTACCAAAATCGTGCATAAATTCTGCGCGGCAAATGCCGAGCACCCGCAGCTCAAGGCCCATGTGGCGCAACTCGATCAACTGAACCAGCAATGGGGCGAGCTGACAATGAAGGTCGGCATGGCCGCCATGAAAAACCCCGACGAAGTGGGCGCGGCGGCTGTGGATTACTTGATGTACAGCGGTTACGTGATCCTGGCCTACCTGTGGTTGCGTATGGCGATAGCGGCTCAAGCACAGGACGACACCGAGTTTGCCCAGGCTAAGTTGGCGACCTGCGACTTCTACTTCAAGCGTTTGCTGCCGCGCACGGCCACGCACCGGGCTGCGGTGGAGGCGGGCAGCGAGTGCCTGATGAGCCTGCCTGCTCAGTTGTTTGCACTGTAGGCGGCTGATTGTTCTGCAGGTAACTGTGTGCGGGCTTGTGTGGGAGCTGGCTTGCCTGCGATGCAGTCACCTCGTTAGGTCAGTGAAACGGCGGTGATGCCATCGCAGGCAAGCCAGCGCCTGCATTAGATCTGTGCGTGACTTATAAATACTTAATAGTCACGAACGGACCCTATGTGTCTGAAAAGTTGTTCGGGTACACTCGGAGCCTGTAAAACCGATCCTACCGACTTATTTTTCACGTTCTCACGAGGTTTGCCATGGCTGATTACAAAGCGCCGCTGCGTGATATGCGCTTCGTCCTCAACGAAGTCTTTGAGGTCGCCACGACTTGGGCCCAATTGCCGGCATTGGCAGACACCGTGGATGCCGAAACCGTCGAGGCGATCCTTGAGGAAGCCGGCAAGGTCACCGCCAAATCCATCGCACCGCTGAGCCGCAATGGCGACGAGCAAGGCTGCCGTTGGGCCGATACCGTGGTCAGCACGCCGGATGGTTTCCCCCAGGCCTACAAAACCTACGCCGAAGGTGGCTGGGTGGGTGTAGGCGGCGACCCTGTCTTTGGTGGCATGGGCATGCCCAAGGCGGTGTGGGCCCAGGTCGAGGAAATGATCAACTCGTCGAGCCTGGCGTTCGGCCTGTACCCGATGCTGACCTCTGGCGCCTGCGTGTCGATCAACACTCACGCCAGTGAAGCACTCAAGGCCACCTACTTGCCGAAGATGTATTCCGGCGAGTGGGCCGGCTCCATGTGCCTGACTGAAGCACACGCGGGCACCGACCTGGGAATTATCCGCACCAAGGCTGAGCCGCAGGCGGACGGTTCCTACACCATCAGCGGCACCAAGATCTTCATCACTGGTGGCGAACACGACCTCACCGAAAACATTATCCATCTGGTGCTTGCCAAGCTGCCCGATGCGCCGGCCGGTCCCAAAGGCATCTCGCTGTTCCTGGTGCCCAAATTCATGGTCAATGCCGACGGCAGCCTGGGCGCGCGTAACCCGGTGAGCTGTGGCTCGATCGAACACAAGATGGGCATTCAGGCGTCTGCGACCTGCGTGATGAACTTCGACGAAGCCGTGGGTTACCTGGTGGGCGAGCCGAACCGTGGGTTGGCGGCGATGTTCACCATGATGAATTACGAGCGTCTTGGGGTGGGTATCCAGGGGCTGGCATCCGGCGAGCGCTCTTATCAGAACGCGATTGAATATGCGCGTGATCGCCTGCAAAGCCGCGCACCGACCGGCGCCCAGGCTAAAGACAAGGTGGCCGACCCGATCATCGTGCATCCGGACGTGCGCCGTATGCTGCTGACCATGAAGGCTGCGAATGAAGGCGGTCGCGCGTTCTCCACGTACGTGGCAACGCAATTGGACATCGCCAAGTTCAGCGAGGACGCCGCCGCCCGTGAGCGTGCGGACAATCTGGTGGCACTGTTGACGCCCGTCGCCAAGGCGTTCCTCAGCGACCTGGGCCTGGAAACCACCGTGCTCGGTCAGCAAGTGTTTGGCGGCCACGGCTACATTCGCGAGTGGGGCCAGGAGCAACTGGTGCGTGATGTGCGCATCACTCAGATCTACGAAGGCACCAATGGCATTCAGGCGCTGGACTTGATGGGCCGCAAGATTGTCGGCAGCAACGGCGCGTTCTATACCTTGTTCGCTGACGAGATCCGTCAGTTCATTGCCACCGCGGGCGCCCAACTGGGTGAGTTCACCCGTCCGCTGAGCGCGGCGGTGGACAACCTGGATGAGTTGACCGCCTGGGTGCTGGACCGCGCCAAGACCAACCCGAATGAAATCGGTGCAGCGTCGGTGGAATACCTGCACGCCTTTGGCTACATGGCGTACGCCTATATGTGGGCCCGCATGGCGAAGGCTGCGTGGGGCAAAGAGTCGGAGGAAGACTTCTACGCGAGCAAGCTGGGCACGGCGCGTTTCTACTTTGCGCGCCTGCTGCCGCGTATCCATTCGCTGAGTGCGTCGGTGAAAGCCGGTAGCGAATCACTGTTTTTGCTGGATGAGGCACTGTTCTAAGGGCTTGAAGGGCATGTAAGCATTCTCTTACATGACGTGCTGCTATTCGTCCTCTATCGCCAAATTGGATCCACGGATAATCTACTTCACATGGACGTCGCGCAGGAAGCGCAAAGCAACAACACGGACACGTAGGATTCTGCCAGGACGGCGGAGTGAAATGGATGTCAGGGAAACAGTCTGCAAAACCCCGCTTCGGCGGGGTTTTCTTTTGCCCGCGAAAAAGTCAGGCAGGCGCCTGCGGGGCATTCATCACGTCTTCCAGCAGCGTGCGCAATAACGCCACCGTTGCTTGCTGGCGCTGTACATCGCGGCACACCAAGCCCACTTTCAGCGCCACCCTGGGCTCGCTCAAGGGTTTCCACAGCAGCGCCTTGCTGTTGTGCTCATCCTGCGACCGCCCGGGCAGTACCGTGGCCAGTTTGGTATGGGGCAGGCTGTCGAGAATCCCGACCATGGTATTCAGTTCGGCCTGCACCTGTGGGCGGCGCCCGAGGTTGGCGAGCTGGCCCTGCCAGATCTGCCGCACCTGAAACTCCTCTCCCAATAGCAGCATCGGTAATTCGGCCGCCTGTTTCAGCGAAACCTTCTTGAATTCGCGCAGGGGATGGTCTTCGGGGATTACCACCTTCAATTCGTCTTCATACAACAGCACGCCGTGCAGCCCTGGCTGGCGCGGCGGCAGGTAGCTGATGCCGATGTCCAGCGAGCCGTTGAGCAAGCGCCGTTCAATCTCCAGGCCGGTCAATTCGTAGATCTGCACCACCAGATGCGGCTGGGCCTTGCGCACGCGCTCAAGCATTTGCGGGACCAGGCTGGTGTGCACCGTTTGTAGCACGCCGATGGCCAGAGTGCGCATGGCCTGGCCCTTGAAGTTGCGCAAGGCTTCGACGGCTTGTTGCATACCGTCGATCAGCGGCAATGCGTGGTTGTACAAGGTATGCGCGGCCAGCGTCGGCAGCAGGCGCTTGCTGCTGCGCTCGAACAGGCTCACATCCAGGTTCTGCTCCAGTTGGCGAATCTGTTGCGACAGGGCTGGTTGTGAGATCGACAGACGCTCCGCAGCGCGGCCCACATGGCCTTCCTCATACACCGCGACGAAATAACGCAGTTGCTTGAAATCCATAAGGCTTACTTATCGAAAAAGCTGGAAAATCGAAATGGCCGGTGGGCCTCGAGACGCCTAGTCTAGCGCCTATTCGCAAGGCTTACAGGGCCGGATCTGGCAATGAATAGCGTTTATGTTGATGGCGTTTACATAGGCAAGACAAAAAACCTCAAGGCAGTCTTTGTAGAGGATTGCGACCAAGGTCAGGTTGCCATCGGGGGTGAGGTGTGAATCTGTTTCGCCGCCCTGCACCAAGTCTGGACGATCTGATCCTCGACGCGCCGCACGAGGATCTGCCCAGCGATGCCCTGATGCCCACCGTTGCAAGGCCTGCGCAGGTCTTCGTGCGCGGCCAGGGCTCCTGGCTCTGGGACAGCGACGACCGTGCGTACCTTGATTTCAGTCAGGGCAGCGCTGCCAACAGCCTGGGCCACAGCCCGCAGGTGCTGGTCAAGGCCCTCGCCGATCAGACTCAGGCGCTGATCAACCCCGGCAATGGCTTGCACAATCGCCCCCAACTGAACCTCGTCGACCGGTTGTGCCATCACACGGGCAGTGATCAGGGATACCTGCTTAATAGCGGCGCTGAAGCCTGCGAAGCTGCGATCAAGCTGGCGCGTAAATGGGGCCAACAGCACCGCGGCGGCGCGTACCACATCATCAGCGCCAGCACCGGTTGCCATGGCCGCAGTTTCGCGGCGATGGCGGCTTCGACGGGGGCGGGTGGCAACCGTTTTGAACCGCAATTGCCGGGTTTCAGCCATGTGCCTTTCAACGACCTGCCTGCGTTGCACGCGGCGGTGGATGCGCAGACCGTGGCCATCATGCTGGAACCGATTCAGGGCGCAGCCGGCGTGATCCCCGCCACCGAGCACTACCTCAAAGGTGTTGAACGCCTGTGCCGCGAGCTGGGAATCCTGCTGATTCTCGATGAAGTGCACACCGGGATCGGCCGTTGCGGCACCTTGCTCGTCGAACAACAGTACGGCGTGCGCGCCGACATCATCACCCTTGGCAAAGGCCTGGGCGGCGGCGTGCCGTTGGCGGCCCTGCTGGCGCGCGGCAAGGCCTGTTGCTTCGAGGTGGGCGAGCTGGATGGCACCCACCATGGCAACGCGTTGATGGCAGCGGCCGGGGAGGCGGTACTGAAGACGGTGGTGGAGGAGGGCTTTCTGGAGCAGGTGCGCGAGTCCGGCCTTTACCTTGGCGAAGGCCTTGCCCGCCTGGCTTATCGCTACGACCACGGCCAATTGCGCGGCCATGGCCTGATGTGGGGCCTGACGTTGTCGGATGATTCTGCAGATGCCGTCGTAAAAGCAGCATTGCACGAAGGATTGATCCTTAACGCCCCGCGACCCAACTGCCTGCGCTTCACCCCAGCCTTGACGGTCAGCAAAAGCAATATCGACGAAATGCTTCTGCGCCTGGCTCGCGCCTTCTCCCGAGTGCGTACCGCGCAGTTGCAATGCCGCAAGGGCATCGCCGTTTAACCCACATTCCAGAACCGTCTCGCGGCCTACGCGGCGCCCTCAGCCTGATTCTTTTGGCTGGGGGCGTTTTCTGCGCACTTCAAGGTGGCCCAGTGCCAGATCCCACTGAACCCTCACGAATGCTCAAGGTCGATTAGCTACACGGCTCACACGAGCCGACTTTCTGGAGCTGACCCATGGACATCATTCGCATCATCATCGCCATTCTGCTGCCGCCACTGGGTGTGTTCCTGCAAGTGGGTTTCGCCGGCGCGTTCTGGCTGAACATCCTGCTGACCCTGTGCGGTTACTTCCCGGGCATCATCCACGCCGTGTACATCATCGCCAAACGCTAAAACTGTCAGCCTTTTGCAATGAGCCGCGAGTTGCGCTCGTTGCGAAAGGCCAATTGCTCGATGGTTTGGGTGGCGTGCTCGGCTTCTTCCCGCGCTTGCAGGATGATGCCGTGCTGCTCGGACTTGCTGCACACCGGGTCGGCGTTGCTCGCGTCGCCGGTGAGCATGAACGCCTGGCAGCGGCAGCCGCCGAAGTCCTTTTCCTTTTCATCGCATGAACGGCACGGCTCGGGCATCCAGTCGTAGCCGCGAAAGCGGTTGAAGCCAAACGAGTCGTACCAGATGTGCTGCATGCTGTGGTCGCGCACGTTGGGAAATTGCACCGGCATTTGTCGGGCACCGTGGCAGGGCAGGGCGGTGCCGTCCGGCGTTACTGTAAGAAAGATACTGCCCCAGCCGTTCATGCAGGCTTTTGGGCGTTCTTCGTAGTAGTCCGGTGTAACGAAGATCAGCTTGCACGGGTGACCTTCGGCTTCGAGCTTGGCACGGTATTCGTTGGTGATGCGTTCGGCGCGCACCAGCTGTTCTTTGGTCGGCAACAACCCCACACGATTGAGCTGCGCCCAACCGTAGAACTGGCAGGTAGCAAGCTCGACGAAGTCTGCTTCCAGTGCGATGCACAGCTCGATGATGCGGTCGATCTTGTCGATATTGTGCCGATGCGTGACGAAGTTCAGCACCATCGGATAGCCATGCGCCTTCACCGCGCGGGCCATTTCCAGCTTTTGCGCGAAGGCTTTTTTCGACCCGGCCAGCAGGTTGTTCACTTGCTCGTCGCTGGCTTGGAAGCTGATCTGGATATGGTCCAGGCCGGCTTTCTTGAAGTCGCTGATTTTCTGCTCGGTGAGGCCGATGCCGGAGGTGATCAGGTTGGTGTAGAAGCCCAGCTTGCGCGCTTCGGCAATCAGCTCGGCGAGGTCCTGGCGTACCAGCGGTTCACCGCCGGAGAACCCCAGTTGTGCCGCGCCCATCTCCCGGGCTTCGCGAAACACTTTGATCCATTGCTCAGTGCTCAGCTCCTTGCCCTGCTCGGCGAAATCCAGCGGATTTGAGCAGTACGGGCATTGCAACGGGCAACGGTAAGTCAGCTCGGCGAGCAGCCACAGCGGCAGGCCAACAGGTGGCTTTTCAGGCAAGTTCGATCCAGTGCTCAGCACGGGCGACCTCCATGAAATCCTCGATGTCTTGACCGAGTTCAGGTACGCCGGGGAATTGTTTATCCAGCTCAGCGATGATGGCAGCCACGTCGCGTTCGCCATCGATCAGACCACCGATCAATGCGGCGCTGTCGTTGAGCTTGATCATGCCTTCGGGGTAGAGCAATACGTGGCCTTTTTGCGCGGGCTCGTACTGGTAGCGATAGCCCTGGCGCCAGGTCGGTGTTCTGCTGCGATCAAAGCTCATAGGGTGATCCCTTTATGCCATACACGCTGATCAGTCACGCTGTGATACGGCGGGCGGTTCAGTTCGTAGGCCATGCTCATGGCATCCAGCATGCTCCACAAAATGTCGAGTTTGAACTGGAGAATCTCCAGCATGCGCTCCTGACCTTCGCGAGTGGTGTAGTGCTGCAACGTGATCGCCAAACCGTGCTCCACATCGCGACGGGCCTGGCCCAGGCGAGTGCGGAAATACTCATAACCGGTTGGGTCGATCCACGGATAGTGCTGCGGCCAGCTGTCGAGGCGCGACTGGTGGATCTGCGGCGCGAACAGCTCGGTCAACGAGCTGCTGGCGGCTTCCTGCCAACTGGCACGGCGGGCAAAGATGACGTAGGCATCCACGGCAAAACGCACGCCGGGCAGCACCAGTTCCTGGGACCGCAGCTGGTCCGGGTCCAGGCCAACGGCCTGGCCCAGACGCAACCAGGCTTCAATACCGCCGTCTTCACCAGGAGCACCGTCGTGGTCGAGCAGGCGCTGGATCCATTCGCGACGGATTTCACGGTCCGGGCAATTGGCCAGGATCGCGGCGTCTTTCAGCGGGATATTCACCTGATAGTAGAAGCGGTTGGCGACCCATCCCTGGATCTGCTCGCGGGTGGCGCGGCCTTCATACATCGCCACGTGGTACGGGTGATGGATATGGTAAAAGGCGCCCTTGGCACGCAAGGCATGCTCGAACTCGGCGGGCGTCAGCGGTGTGTCAGTCATGTGGTCTGCTCCTACAATTCAATGCTCATGCCGTCGTAAGCCACTTCGACGTTACGCCGTGCCAGCTCGGCGCGTTCGGGGGAGTCTTCATCGAGGATCGGGTTGGTGTTGTTGATGTGGATCAGCACCTTGCGCTGCTCGGGCAACTGCTCCAGCACTTCGAGCATGCCGCCGGGGCCGTTCTGAGCCAGGTGGCCCATCTCGCGACCGGTGCGGGTGCCGACGCCACGGCGCTGCATTTCATCGTCGTCCCACATCGTGCCATCCACCAGCAAGCAATCGCTGCCGGCCATGATCTCCAGCAACGGCGCGTCGACCTTGCCCAGCCCAGGGGCGTAAAACAGTTTGCCGCCGGTGCGCAGGTCTTCGACGATCAGGCCGATGTTGTCGCCTGGGTGCGGGTCGAAGCGGTGCGGCGAGTAGGGCGGCGCGGCGCTGCGCAACGGCAGCGGCGTGAAACGCAGGTTGGGGCAGGCCGGGATGGTGAAGCTGGCGTCCAGCTCGATGCGGTTCCAGGCCAGGCCCCCGTTCCAGTGCGTGAGCATGGTGAACAGCGGGAAACCGGTACTCAAATCTTCATGGACCATGTCGGTGCACCACACCTGGTGCGGGCAGCCTTCGCGCAGGCTCAACAGGCCGGTGGTGTGGTCGATCTGGCTGTCCATCAGGATGATCGCGCTGATACCGGTATCGCGCAGCGCGCGGCCGGGTTGCATCGGGGCGAAGCCTTGCAGTTGCGCGCGGATATCCGGCGAAGCGTTGCACAGTACCCAATTCACGCCATCGTCGGAGATCGCGATGGACGACTGAGTGCGCGCCTGGGCCCGCAGGCTGCCGTCACGAAAACCTGCGCAGTTCACGCAGTTGCAGTTCCACTGCGGGAAGCCACCGCCGGCGGCGGAACCTAGAATCTGGACAAACATGATTGCTCCATCACGCAAAGCTCAAAACAAAAACGCCCCGGGCGAACCGAGGCGTTGTATTACTCAGCCAATCAACGGCTGGCGAAGTACATGGTGACTTCGAAACCGATACGCAGATCAGTGTAAGCAGGCTTGGACCAGGTCATATTCATACTCCTACGAAGGGATGGGACGTTCACTACTCATACATATAGTCCACCTCCAATCGGAGATGTTCAGAGGTGTGCGTATGAATGTTACGCAATTCTTTTCAAGTTAGCGCTGTCTTGGTGGCAAAAGCCTTTTGCAGGGCCAGCAATGATCAGGCCGCCGTTTGCCAGGAACCGTCGATGGGCGGGCCGTTGGCCACACAGCGCCAACCGCCTGCAGCGTCATTGAGCTGCCCTGCGGCACGTTGCAGATCCTCGCGCGTGCAGGTTTGGATCAGCTGCTGAAGCGGCGCCAGATAACCCGACGAATGGCCAGCCAACTGCGCCTGCCAGAGCAGCTCGGCGGCTTGGGCAATCGGTAAGGCCTGGGCCGTGAATTGCTCTGCCAGGGTTTGATTGCCCAGTTCGGCGCTGTTGTCGATCAACGCCGGAAGCTGCGCCAGGAAGGTCTTCACGTGCTCGAAGATCCCGGCCAAGGAAACGCTTGGGGATTGCACGCCAAACAGCAGGCCGGTTTGCCCGTTGATCTGTCGGATGCCGCTGAAAACGGCGTAGCCGACTTGCAGTTCGACCCGCAATTTTTGGTAAAACGGCCCCTGAAGCAGATGCCCTAGCAGTCGCCATGCCGCTTCATCGGCCAGGGATTGGCTTGGCGTTGGGCAAAACAGCAGCAACGCGGCCTCGCGGGCATCGGTGTTCACTTCGTGCCAGAGCCGCTGGCCGTCGAGGGTTTTCGGCGTATGTTCGAAGCTTGCCGGCTGGCCTGGCAATCGCGTGGCTGCGGTTTTGATCGCCGCTTCACAGGCGGCGGGCAAACCTGTTCCCAAGCCCTGCCAGCGTGCGGTGGTCCATGACGCTGGCGTCTCATCGGCCCCGGAAGCGATGCCGGCACAGCAGGCAGGCAATGCCTTGAGCAGTTCCCGAATGGCAATCATCGGTGTTTGTGCGGGTGACGACAGCGGCCCACCGGACTGGCTCAGGTTAAGCGCCAGCACCTCGACCACAGCCGCGATTGGTTGGTGAAGGCCGACTATTTTCACCCGCCAGTCATTGGCGAGGGTTTCGAAGGCCAATTCGACGCCCGCCTGAAGGGCCTGCTCACGCAACGGCTGCAACGCATTTTCCAGGCCTGCGGGTACCAACGAATCAAAGCGCCATTGCAGGTACAGCGCGCCTTCATCGGTGCTATCCGCCAAGGCCTGGCTGAAAGTCAGCGCCGCCACTTCCCGTCGTCCCCGCGAGCGATCCTGGGCGAACGTGCGCAAGCCACGGTGGGCGCTGGTCTGGCCGCGAATCAGGCCGGCGCGCTCTTGCTTGACCGCTGGGCGCAGAAAGGGGTTATTGGGCGGCAACTGCCAAGCGTGCTCGGAGGGCGGCAGGTGCAGTGACTCGAGCAGGTTCTTCAGGGCCGCCACGCCCTGTTCCGATAGAGCCTCGCTGTCGTTCCGAGCCAGGGCCAGGGCACCCTGGATTTGCTGCTGGCGAGCGTTCAGCAAGGCGAACTCTTCTCGCAACGGCGTCCAGTCGCTCTGTGCGAAAAAGCTCAGCCAGTCGTGCAATAGCGTTTCGATCCGAGTAGCCGACCCGTCTTGAGCGATGAGGGAAAAGTCGATATCCAGCAACGCTTGCCCGGCGAAGTGATACAGCACGGACGCGCGCAGTGCGTGGGCCAGGTTTCGCGTCCGCAGCTCGGCCAGTAACCCGCCGGGCGCTGAGGCGTTGAGCCAGGTGCAGAGGAAATCCAGCGCTTCGCGGGGCACGTCACAGGCAATGACGTGGTGCCGATGATTATCGGCGGTGTATTGGTAACTCACGGCTTGATCGGGCAACAGCGCAGGCGGCTCGGCCTGTGGGTGCAAAGGCCCGCAGGCCAATGCCTCGCTGAATCGCTGCGCCAAGGCTTGCAGCTCGTCCAGCGGCTGCGGGCCGGCCAGGCTCAACGTCATCTGCCCGCTCTGATAGAAGTGCGTGTGAAATGCGCGCAGTGCTTGCTGAAAAGCCTCACGCTCCACCGGCAGGCTGTCTCGGTTGCCGGCGTGAAAGCCGCGCAGTGGGTGATTGGCGGCCAAGCCCTCCAGCAGCGCAACCTGCTGCTGAGCCTGGGCATCCTGGGACCATGCAACAAACTCTGCGTGCAACACTTCGCGCTCACGCAACTGGTCTTCAATTGCCAGGCGCGGGTGGGCCAACATGTCCGCAAGGCGCTCCAGCCCGTCGGCAAAGGTCGCCAGCGGCAATTCAAAGAAAAAGTCCGTCGTACGCTCCTGGGTACTCGCGTTGACCTGCCCGCCATGGCGCTGCACGTAGGCCATCAGCCCTTCATGTGCAGGAAAACGCTGTGTGCCGAGAAACAACAAATGCTCAAGAAAGTGCGCCAGACCCGGCCAGGCCAAGGGCACGTCATGACTGCCGGCAGCCACGCGCAGCACCGCAGCGCAACGCTTCAGACGTGGCGCATGGCGCAGGGAAACCCGCAGGCCATTGGCCAGGGTCAGGTGAAGGTGATGAGGGTGGGCCGGCGCAGGCATGGGCACTTCCGAAACGTAGGAGGTGGCCATGTTATCAAACCGCTGACGAACCGGCTGGGTCAGGGCTTGTGCAGTGCGCCGTACAGCTCCGGGCGGCGGTCTTGCAGGTAGTGGTTCGCGGCGCGGGCGTCGAGGATGGACTGGCGGTCCAGCGCACCGACGATCAACGTCTCATCCAGCCCGGCCTGGGCGATGCGCTGGCCGTTCGGCGCGGCGATGCTGCTTTGCCCGCAATACTGAATCTCGCCTTCCTGCCCGCAGTAGTTGGCGTAGGCCACATAACACTGGTTTTCAAAGGCCCGCGCCCGCACGGTGACGTCGGCGATAAAGTCGAACGGCACCATATTGGCAGTCGGCACCAGGATCAGCTCGGCACCGGCCAGCGCCAGGCGACGGGTATTTTCCGGAAATTCCAGGTCGTAGCAGATCAAGAAGCCAAGCTTCCAGCCGTTCAATTCCACCACCGGGAAATCATCTTCCCCGGCACTGAACATCGAGTGGTCCAGGTCGCCAAATAAGTGGGTCTTGCGGTAGTTGCACAGGCGCTGGCCGTGGGCGTCGATCAACTGCACGGCGTTGTAGATCTGCCCGTCCTCGGCCCGCTCCGGGTAGCCGTACAGAATCGCCAGCCCGGCGCTTTTGGCCAGTGTGGCAATCGCTTGCGCGGATGGCCCATCCTGAGGTTCGGCAAGGGCGCCGACCGCTTCGGCGCCAATGTTGTAGCCGCTGAGAAACATCTCCGGCAGCACCAGCACATCGGCATCCGAGGCCTCATGCGCCAGTTGGTGCAGGCGCTTGAGGTTACCGGCCACATCCAGTGGCAGCGGCGGGCATTGGTACAGGGCAACGCGCATGCTCAACTCCTTAATCGGCCAGGGCGATCGGGCCGATTTCGTCAAAGACATCACCCGGCCCTGGGTTCTCGGGATGCGTGCTGCCGCCGAAGTGGGTCATGATGCCCCACACTGCGTTCAGCGAGGTTTGCACCGCGCCTTCGACCCAGGCAGGCGTCCAGGACACGTCGTCACCGGCGATGAAAATCCCGCGTTGTTCGGCGGGCATGTCCTTCTGCATGAAGTGCGCATACATCCGCTGGTTGTAGCGATAGTGGCCGGGCAACGCGCCCTTGAAAGCTCCGAGGAAATGCGGGTCGGCTTCCCACGACACAGTGATCGGGTCGCCGATGATGCGCGCCTTGATGTCGACTTTCGGGTAAATCTTTTTCAGCGCATCCAGGGCCAGCTTCACGCGCTTGTCGATGGGCTGCGGGAGCATTTTCAGCGCGTCGCTCATCCACGAATACGACAGGCAAATCACGCCGGGCTTGTCGTCGCCGTTGTCGAACAGGTAGGTACCACGGGTCAGGCGATCGGTGAGCGTCATGCTCATCAGGTCGCGACCGGTTTCCGGGTCTTTGTCTTTCCAGAACGGGCGGTCGACCATCACGAAGGTTTTCGACGATTGCATGTAGCGCGTGCGGTCCAGGGCCATCCACATTTTCTGCGAGAACAGGGTTTCGTCGCATTCGATCTGGGTGGTCAACAGCCAGCTTTGGCAGGTGGTCAGCACCGCGGCGTATTCACGGGTATCGCCGTAGTTGTCGGTCACGGCGAAGCGGCCATCGGCGGCGTGGGCTATGCGGCTCACACCGGCCCGTGGCGCGCCGCGATGCAACGAGCTGAGGCTGGTGCCGGCCGGCCAGTGCGCACAACGCTCGGGTACGTGGCGCCAGATGCCCATGGGCACTTGCGCCACGCCGCCGACCACCAGGTGCTGGTGGTCGTCGCAATTGGTCATCACCACGCGGAAGATTTCCAGCATCGAGTTGGGGAAATCCGAGTCCCAGCCACCCGTGCCGAAACCTACCTGGCCAAACACTTCGCGGTGCGCGAACGAGAGTTTGGCAAAGGCCTTGGATGTGGCGACGAAGTCATAGAAGGTGCGGTCGTCCCACAGCGGCACGAGCTTGTTCCACAGCGCTTTGAGGCGCGGCACGTCGCGGTCGCGGATGGCTTGCTGGATATCACCGAACTGCGAACCGGCTTCCAATGCATCGGCCCAGGCGTCGGCAACTTCCTGGAACAGCACCGGCAAGTCGGAGAGTTTTTGTGCGTAGTGGGTCTGGCCTTCCAGGTCGATCACCGTGCTCCCGGAGGCCGGCGTCAGCGGGTTGGGGAAGGGTTTGGTCTCCAGGCCCAGCTTGTCCACATAGTGGTAGAACGCAGTCGACGACACCGGAAAACGCATGCCGCCCAACTCGGCGATGATGCCCTCCGCCCCTTCAAACGCCTGGGAACGCAAGCGGCCGCCCATCTTCGAGGCCTCGTACACCACTGGCTTGAGGCCCAGCTTCATCAGCTCGTAAGCGGCCACAAGACCCGCGATCCCCGCACCGACAATCGCCACCTCAGCGCCATGGTTGGCGGCCGGAATACTGCCCAGGCCGGCCGGATGCTCAATCCAGTCATCAAAGGCAAACGGAAAGTCCGGGCCGAAGATGGTGATGGGTTTTTTACCGTCGGCGGGGTGGCGATGGGTCTTGCTGATGGTGCTGGACGGAATGCTCATGGCTGACCTTACTGGCGACTCGGTGGGATGTGGCCCGTTGAGTATAGGAAAAGATGGCAGCCAGTTTAGGGAGCGTAGCGTTCGTTAATAAGACGCAAAGTGTCGTCGTATTGGATTGTTTTCAGTCAGAGTGACGAAGAGGGTGGTCAGACTGGCTGACCACGGTCCAATTTGTTACTGAGAATGATCGACGTGGTGGTTTTTTCCACGCCATCGACACTGCCGATCTGGTCCAGCAATTGATCCAGTTGCTCCGGTGAATCGGTGCGCAGCCAGGCCACGTAATCAAATTCGCCACTCACCGCACACAGCTGCTGCACCTGCGCCATTGCACTCAACCGACGCAACACTTCCTTGCCCGAGCGCGCTTGCACGGTGATCCCGACATACGCCTGCAAGCCACCATCGACCACACGCTGCCCGAGGCGCACGCCATAACCGGTAATCACCTGGGTTTTCTCCAGGCGCGCCAGGCGCGACGTCACCGTGGTGCGCGCGATGCCCAACTGTCGGGCGAGCATGGCCACGCTTTCACGGGCGTTGATCTGCAAGGCGGCGATCAGTTGGCGATCGATTTCATCGAGGACGGGCAAGGGCAGGGCTCCAGTGCGGGCGGCAATGGGTCGCCATGTTACAGGCTTGTGCCCGTCTGGAGCGCTGTGATCTGCGAGATCAAGGCGCCTTGCAGACTTTTGCGGCGGCGGGATCATTCGGGATAAACGAGTCCGGCGCGCCAGGCTTGAGCACTGCGTAGCCACGGCGCCATGGCTGGTCGTCGATCAGGTTCCAACGATGGCCGGTGCCAGTGTTGTCTTCGGCAACCAGCACTTCACCAGGGTGCAGAGTGAACGTCTCGCCGCCTCGGGTGGCGAAGGCCAGGGTGCCGGACAGCGTCATGACGTATTGCGGCTCGGGATCGTTATGCCAATCGTAAGAAGCGTGCGCCGGGGTTGTCTTGAAATGAATGGCAGTGACGTCGTTGCGCATGCTCTGGTCGATGGTGCCCTCCAGCACGTGCGAGGCGTTATCCGCGCCGGTGCAGAGCTTGTACGCCTTGATGGTGGCCGGAGCGGGCGATGCTGCGTGTGCGTTGCCCAGGGTTGCGAGGGTGATGGCAAGAGCGCCTGCGGTGCGCAGGCTGAGGGTAAAAATAGACTGGACTAAGGCGCGGGGTGAACGGTTGGCGTGTGGCATGGAGCCGGGTTCCTCGTGCTTGTTGAGTGGCCGGCCATGGTCTGTGCCGCAGCAGTTGAGGACAATTAACAAATCTTTCATTGCAGATAATTGCGTGAGAGCCAGCGTCGCCTTTTCCAGACGCCAGACACGCGAAAGCCGCGCATTGCGCGGCTTTTTTGTTTGGTGGGCCCACACGGACTTGAACCGTGGACCAAAGGATTATGAGTCCTCTGCTCTGACCAACTGAGCTATAGGCCCTTGTAACAGGTCGCGGATTATAACGATGGTTTCCCTGCTGTGCCATCCGAAAAGTCTGAAACGCTCAGATGAAGAAAAGCCTCGGCAAAAAGCTCGGGCGGCAGGGGCAGGCTGACGATGTAGCCTTGCATCTGTTCACAGCCCTCTGCGGCAAGAAAGGCTTGTTGCGCGGGGTTTTCCACGCCTTCGGCGATGATGGTGAATTGCATGCTGTGGCCCAGGGCGATGATGGCGCGCACGATGGCGGCGTCGTGTGGATCGTCGGGCAAGCCGCGCACGAAGGACTGGTCGATCTTGAGGAAATCCAGCGGCAGGCGCTTGAGGTAGCTGAGGGATGAATAGCCGGTGCCGAAATCGTCAATCGCCAGCTGCACGCCCAGGCGTTTGAGTTGGTGCAGCACTTCCAGGGCTTCCTCGGCCTGGCTCATGATGAAGTTTTCGGTGATCTCCAATTGCAGGCAGCCGGGCTCCAGGCGGTAGTCGCGCAGCAGCTGTTCGATGCGCGCGAGCAGGTTGGGGTGGCGCAGTTGTGCGCCGGCAAGGTTGACCGACAGTGGGCCGAAGCCCTCATAAACCGTTTGCCAGGCGTGCAGCTGTTGGCAGGCTTGTTCCAGTACCCAATCGCCGATTTGCAGGATCATGCCGTTTTCTTCGGCGAGGGCGATGAAATGCTCAGGCGGCACGTCGCCAAAGGTTGGATGGCGCCAGCGGATCAGGGCTTCGGCGCCGATCAGTTCCTGGGTGATCAGGCTCAGCTTGGGTTGGTAATACAAAAATAACTCTTCACGCTCGATGGCGCGGCGCAGTTCGTGTTCCAGGGCCACGCGCTCGTTGGCTTGGGCGGTGAGGTCACGGGTATAGCTTTCGACGCGGTTGCGGCCCTTGGCCTTGGAGCGGTACATCGCCGCGTCGGCGTTTTTCACCAGGGTGGCGACGTCAGTGCCGTCCTGCGGGTACAGGCTGGTGCCGATACTCGCGCTGATAAAGAATTCATGCTCGCCGGCCTGGAACGGCGGCGTGAAGCAGGCCAGCAGCTTATTGGCCAGGTGCTCGGCATCGCTGGCGTGTTGCAGGCCGGGCAGCAGGATGATGAACTCATCGCCGCCCAGGCGTGCCACGGTGTCGACATCGCGCAGTTGCTCCTTGAGGCGCACGGCGATGTCCTTGAGCAGGAGGTCGCCGACGGGGTGGCCGAGGCTGTCATTGATGTGTTTGAAACGGTCCAGGTCGAGAAACAGCACGGCGCCTTGGTTGCCGCTTTCCTGCTGGCCATTCAGTGCGGCCTGCAACCGGCTTTCGAACAGGGTGCGATTGGGCAATCCGGTCAGTGGGTCATGGTGTGCCTGGTAGTCGAGGCGCGCCTGGGCGTGCTTGAGGCTGGAGATGTCGGCAAACACGGCGACAAAATGGGTGATCAATTGCTCACGGTTGCGCACGGCACTGATGGTCAGCCAACTGGGGTACAGCTCGCCGTTCTTGCGGCGGTTGGAAATCTCGCCCTGCCAGTGCCCTTGGGCGGTCAACTGGTGCCACATGGCCGCATAGAAGGCGCTGTCGTGCAGGCCGGAGGCGAGCAGGCGCGGCGTGCTGCCGAGGGCTTCGGCTTCGCTGTACCCGGTGATTTCGCTGAACGCGCGGTTGACGGCACTGATGTTCTGCCGGGTGTCGGTGATCAACACACCCTCGGCAGTGCTCTCGAATACCGTGGCGGCCTGTTGCAGTTTTTCCTGCATGAACTGGCGTTCGGTGATGTCTCGCGCAATGGTCAGCATGCAATCTTCATCGCCGATGGGCAGCGGCCGACTGGACACTTCGCAGAGGCGAATCTGCCCGTCGTTGCGGCGTATATGGCAGACGAAATCGCGCACAAAACCATCGCGACGCATCAGTTCCAGCATGTGCTTGCGCTCGTTCAGGTCGACCCAGATGCCCAGGTCCAGGGTTGACTGGTCGAGCGAGGTCACACTGGTGAAACCGGTAAGTCGGCTGAAGCCCTCATTCACTTCAATCAGCAGCCCGTCACGTTGACGGCTCAGCAGCAGGCCATCGGGTGAGGCGTGGAAGGCCTTGGCGAATTTCTCTTCCGAGGTTTGCAGTTGTTGCTGGGTTTCCTTGAGTTGGGTGATGTCGCGCACCACCACCACCAAGGCTTCGGTGGTGTCGAGTTGGAACGGTTCCGCCGAGATCAGCCCGGTAAACGCCTGGCCATTGCTGCGTCGGAACGACATCTCGAGGTTGCGGATGCTGGTGGTCTGCACGCGTTGCAGCAGGTCGGGCCCGACGCCCGGAATGCCCCAGATATTCAATTCTGTGGCGGTCTTGCCCACCACATCCTCGGCGCTCAGGCCGATCTGGTCTTCGAACGCCTTGTTGACCTCCAGCAGGCAGCCATCGGACATCCGCGCAATCACCAGGATGTCCGGACATTGCTGGAACACCGAGGCAAATTTCTGCTCGGAAAGCTGCAGGGCTTCTTCGGTGCGCTTGGCTTCGCTGATATCGATCATCAAGCCGCGCAGCACCGGCTCGTGGCCGTGCTCGATAAGGCTGACAATGTCGCGTACCCACAGGCAGCGCCCGTCGGCGGTGATGACTCGGTAATCGAGGCTGTGGTCGCGGTTGGCACGGGTTTCCCGGTAGCAGTAGGCCTCGGCGCGGGTCAGGTCGGCGGGGTGGATAATGTTGCGCCAGAACCCTGGAATCAGCCAATGCGCGCGGGGGTAGCCGAGCAGGTCCTCGGCATGCGGCGACACGTAGCTGTAGGTGAAGTCTGTGATGCTGGCTTCCCAGGCAATGGCGGACAGGCTCTCCACCAGGCCGCGGTAGTGGTATTCGCTGCTGCGCAGTTCTTGCTCAAGGGCAACGCGCCGGGATATTTCCGAACTGAGCCGACGATTGATCCGAATCACGATGGCCAGCACGGTACTCAACAGCAGCACCGCTGGCAGGCCGTACATCAGCAGGTCGGCCCAGAATGTGCGGTGATCGGTGAAGCTGCCTACCCAGTGTTGCTGGATGGCGTCGGTTTCGTCTGAGCTGAGGTCGGCGAGCACCTTGTCGAGGATACCCACCAGCATTTTCTCATCGCGCGGAACGCCCATTGCCAGTTGATAGCGGTAGGGCGTTTCACCGCTGACGTATAACCCATCGAGTTTGAGTTGGCGCAGGCTCCAGACGCTGGAGGCGAGGTCACCGACGACCGCATCCACTTCATCAGTGGCCAGGGCTTGCAGCGTCGAGCTGACGTTGGGCATGGCCACCAGATTGAGGTCGGGATGGTGGGTGCGCAGCAGTTCGTGAGGTGCGTAGTTTTCCACCACGGCGATCTTCAGCCCGTAAAGGTCCTTGAGGTTGCGCGGTTTGGCGCCGCCTTCGTGGGCGAGGATGACAATGGGAAAGTCCAGATAAGGCCGTGTGAAGGCCAGGAAACCCTGGCGCTCCGGGGTGGACATGATGCCGGGCAGCAGGTCGAGCTGGTTGTTTTTGGCCTGTTCGAGCACGGCAGTCCAGTTGGCGGGCTCGACCAGTTTGATCCTGACGCCCAAGCGGTCCTGGATCAGGCGTACATAGTCGGCGGCAAGGCCCTGATAACGACCATTTTCGTCACGGTATTCGAAGGGTGGCCAAGAGGTGTCCACTCCCAGTCGCAGCTCCTGATGGTCCGCCAGCCAGCCACGCTCTTCATCGGTGAGAGTCAACGCGCCAGCCGTTGCGGTCCAGGTGAGCAGCGACAGCAGTATCACGGTCGGCAGTCTGGGCATAACGGTCTCGTTATGGCACGGGGAATGTTTCGAGTGTAGACGGGCATTGCGGGGGAGGGGTGTTGCGCGGCAGTTAATCTGTAGAAAGTGATCTGCACAAAGCAAAACCCCCGGCCTGGGCCGGGGGTTCTGGTATCACTCGTCGAGGAAGGAGCGCAGATGCTCGCTTCGCGTCGGGTGGCGCAGCTTGCGCAGTGCCTTGGCTTCGATCTGACGGATCCGCTCACGGGTCACGTCAAACTGCTTACCGACTTCCTCAAGGGTGTGGTCGGTATTCATGTCGATGCCGAACGCATGCGCAGTACCTTGGCTTCACGGGCAGTGA
>Ga0153931_100156_pt1 | contig 25746 bp, 23 predicted proteins | sample TSNJ015MetaG_FD_104730 | JGI IMG/M metagenome (GOLD analysis project Ga0153931, IMG submission 104730) | Attine ant fungus gardens microbial communities from New Jersey, USA - TSNJ015 MetaG | ecosystem: Host-associated > Fungi > Mycelium > Unclassified | place: USA: New Jersey, Wharton State... | reverse complement strand
GACGGCAGCCGCCAGCCTTTCGACGAAGACAAATTGCGCGCTGCATACCGGCGCGCAATTTGTCTTCGTCGAAAGGCTGGCGGCTGCCGTCGGACTTGATCAGACGTGGCAATACCAGTTCGGCGGTTTCGAAGGTGGTGAAACGTTCACCGCAGCCAGAGGCCAGGCATTCGCGCCGGCGACGTACTTGATCGCCCTCGGCGACCAGACGCGAGTCAATGACCTTGGTGTCGTTGGCACCGCAGAAGGGACAGTGCATGGTGGCAGGCAACAAAAAAAGGGAGGGCCATGGTAGCGCATCCCTGTGGCAAGACAAGCCATAGCCTTTACGGTATATAGGCAGGCTTATATGTTTCTTTATTTTAAAGCCACGGATTTTGCCCTTTCTGGAGCCGTACATGCAGTTACGACCACTTGTTTTACTCACCCTGTTCAGTTTTCTGGTCGCCTGCAGCAGCGAAGCCCCCAAGCCTTCGGTGCCTCAACCGACGCCCGCCCAAGAGAAAAAAGTGCCCGGCATTGAAGACCTCGGCCCGCTGCCGGCTTACCAGCGCGAAATCAACGGCACCCTCAACGGCGTGCCGGCCAACGCCGAAGTCGAACTGGCCCTGCTGGTGATTGACGAGCGCAACCGCCCGCAACAACTGCTCGCCAGCAGCGTATTGACCGGTAACGGCAAGCCCCTGGCCTTCCGCCTGCGCTTTAACCCGGAAGCGTTCCCGGCCGGTGCGCGGGTTGAATTGCGCGGTCGCGCCAGCCAGTCCGGCCAGTTGATCCTGCACCTGCCCGCCGTGCGTATCACCCAGGCGATTACCCAGGCCACGGGCCCGCTGCAGCTCGTCCCGGCGCCATGACACCACCGCTGGACCTGCAACGCGCCCTGAGCGCGCTGATCGGCGACGCGCAACTGGTGCCCTGCCCGCTGCCGGGCACCGCGCTGTCGTTGTGGCTGCTGGACGCGGACAATATGGACCGCGCCTTCAGCCAGGAAGAAACCCGGCGCATCCTGCATGAACCGCCCTACTGGAGTTTTTGCTGGGCCAGCGGCCTGGCGCTGGCGCGTTACCTGGCGGCGAACCCTGAGTGGGTTGCCGGCAAGCGCGTGCTGGATTTTGGCGCAGGCTCTGGCGTGGCCGCAATTGCCGCCGTCAAGGCGGGCGCGCTGGAAGTGGTCGCGTGTGATTTAGACCCGCTGGCGTTGGCATCCTGCAGGGCGAATGCCGAACTCAACGGCGTGGAACTGCGTTATTCAGCCGACTTTTTCGCCGAAGCCGATCGCTTTGACCTGATCCTGGTGGCCGACGTGCTTTACGACCGCGCCAACCTGCCGCTGCTTGATCAATTCCTGACGCGCGGCCGTGAAGCACTGGTAGCAGACTCGCGCGTGCGCGACTTCCAGCACCCGGCTTATCAGCGCCTGGAAGTCCTTGATGCCCTGACCCTGCCAGACCTGGCCGAGCCTTGGGAGTTTCGCAAGGTGAGCCTGTACCATTCGCGGCGCGCTTGAGGCCATCGCGGGCAAGCCCGCGCCCACAAGGGAATGCGATCAAGTGTGGAAGCGGGCTTGCCCGCGATAGCGATCTGGACTCCATCACCTTATAGTTGCCCCATTCCCGCTTTATTCGAGACGCCCCATGAGTGAGCCCACGCCGTACATCTTCGACGTCACCACCGCCAACTTCGACCAGGCAGTGATCCAGAACTCCTTCGAGAAACCCGTGCTGGTGGATTTCTGGGCGGAGTGGTGCGCGCCGTGCAAGGCGCTGATGCCAATGTTGGCGAAAATTGCCGAGAGTTATCAGGGTGAGTTGCTGCTGGCCAAGGTCGATTGCGAGGCTGAGCAGGATATCGTCGCGCGCTTTGGCATTCAGAGCCTGCCCACCGTGGTGCTGTTCAAGGACGGCCAACCGGTGGACGGGTTTGCCGGCGCGCAGCCGGAGTCGGCGGTGCGCGCAATGCTGGAGCCGCACGTGCAGATGCCACCACCGGCGGCGGCTGATCCGCTGGAGCAGGCCCAGGCGCTGTTTGCCGAAGGCCGCATCAGCGATGCCGAAGCCGTGCTGGTCACGCTGCTGGGTGAAGACAACACCAACGCCGGCGCGCTGATCCTGTACGCGCGCTGCCTGGCCGAGCGCGGTGAACTGAGCGAAGCCCAGGCCGTACTCGACGCCGTGAAAAGCGACGACCACAAGGCCGCCCTCGCCGGCGCCAAGGCGCAAATCACGTTCCTGCGCCAGGCCGCCGAGCTGCCGGACGCCGCCGACTTGAAAAGCCGCCTGGCGCAAAACCCGCAGGATGATGAGGCGGCCTATCAGCTGGCAATTCAGCAATTGGCACGCCAGCAATACGACGCGGCGCTGGAAGGCCTGCTCAAGCTGTTTATCCGCAACCGCAGCTACAGCGAAGGCTTGCCGCACAAGACTTTGCTGCAGGTGTTTGAACTGCTCGGCAATGACCACCCGCTGGTCACCGCGTACCGCCGCAAGTTGTTTGCTGCGCTGTACTAATCGCCGATCCAGCTGTACAGCGGCGTGTCCCCGCCGCTGGTCACTTTCACGCTGGCGCTATGGCGCAAACGCACCAGCAGGCGCTTGCCTGATGCGGCGTCACCGGCCAAGCCTTCCAGCTGATCGAGCAATTCCAGCCCGTTGAGTTGCCCGGCCTTGCGCAACAGGTCCTGGGCGTTCTGCCACAGATCATCAGTGTGTTTGACCGGCGCGACAGCGGGCGCGCTCGGCGTGGGCGCGGCCTGCAACTGGGCGCCCAATCGCGCCCAATCGCCGTCGTCCAGCTCCAGGGTCAAGTCCACCGGCATGTCGCCGACAGTTCCACGAATTCGCAACATCGTCCTTACTCCTGCACTTTTCTGACGGGCATGCTCCCACGCGGCTTGCGCAACGCCAAGCGGGCGGTCAAACTCTGGCGCTATTGTTATAAGATCACATAACAAAACTTTCATGTTCTGGAGCCTTCTCATGCGCCGTCTGCTGCTTGCTTTGCCGTTTGCCCTGCTGCCACTGGCAGTTGCCCATGCTCACGATGATCACGAACATGAGCACGGCAGCCTCGGCGCCCACGAGCATGGCGTTGGGCGTCTCAATGCGGTGCTCGACGGTCAGGCACTGGAGCTGGAATTTGACAGCCCGGCCATGAACCTCGTGGGTTTTGAACACCAGGCCAGCACGCCCGCCGACAAGTCCAAGGTTGCCGCAGCCCGCAAGTCACTGGAAAACCCACTGGCCCTGTTCAATGTGCCCAAGGCCGCCGGTTGCGTGCTCAGCACCCAGGAACTCAACAGCCCGCTGTTCGGCGACAAGCAGGAAGCCGACCATGACGACGACGATGATGATGACCACGCCACCGACGGCAAAGGCGCAGCCGCCCACGAACATCATCATGACCACAGCGAAATCCACGCCCACTACCAGTTCACCTGCGCCACGCCGACGGCCTTGAGCAACCTCGACCTGACCCAGGTGTTCAAGACCTTCCCCGCCACTCAGAAGATTCAGGTACAACTGATCGGCCCAAGCGGCCAGCAAGGTGTTGAAGCGACGGCCACCGCAGCCACCCTGAAGTTCTGATTTGAAACACGGTCAATGTGGGAGCTGGCTTGCCTGCGATAGCGGTATAACAGACACATCCATATTGAATGTGCCGCCGTCATCGCAGGCAAGCCAGCTCCCACATTGGATCGGCGCCACGCTCCACAACCAGGCGATATTGATTTCACATGACCCAAGCACTGATCGAACTGTCTGACCTGGGCTTCAACTGGCCCGGTCACCCACAGTTACTGGACATCCCCGCGTTTAGCCTGCAAGCAGGCGAAACCCTGTTTCTCAAAGGCCCGAGCGGCAGCGGCAAAACCACGTTGCTCGGCCTGCTTGGCGGCGTGCAGAAACCCAGCCGGGGCAGCATCCGCCTGCTCGGCCAGGAGCTGACCGAACTCTCGGCCGGCGCCCGCGACCGCTTTCGCGTGGACCACACCGGCTACATCTTCCAGCAGTTCAACCTGCTGCCGTTTCTGTCGGTGCGCGAGAACGTCGAGTTGCCTTGCCACTTTTCCAAGCTGCGCGCGCAACGCGCGGTTCAGCGCCACGGCAGTGTCGACCAAGCCGCTGCGACCTTGCTGGCGCATTTGGGCTTGAAGGACAAAGACCTGCTGGAACGCCGCGCCGACTCACTGTCCATCGGCCAACAACAACGCGTCGCCGCCGCCCGCGCGCTGATCGGCCAACCGGAACTGGTGATCGCCGACGAACCCACCTCGGCGCTGGACTACGACGCCCGCGAGGCTTTCATTCAATTGCTGTTCGCCGAATGCCGCGACGCTGGCGCCAGCCTGCTGTTTGTCAGCCATGACCAGAGCCTCGCGCCGCTGTTCGACCGCCACCTGTCGCTGGCCGAACTCAATCGCGCCGCCACGCCCGCAGAGGTTTGAGATGTATTTGTTTCGTCTAGCCATGGCCAGCCTGGCTAACCGCCGCTTTACCGCGATCCTCACCGCCTTTGCCATCGCGCTGTCAGTCTGTTTGTTGCTCGCGGTGGAGCGCGTGCGGGTTGAGGCGCGCAACAGTTTTGCCAGCACCATCAGCGGCACCGACCTGATCGTCGGCGCGCGTTCGGGCTCGGTCAACTTGCTGCTGTACTCGGTGTTCCGTATCGGCAATGCCACCAACAACATCCGTTGGGACAGCTACGAGCACTTCGCCGCCAGCCCGCAGGTGAAATGGGCGATCCCGATTTCCCTGGGCGACTCGCACCGCGGCTATCGGGTGATGGGCACCAACCAATCCTACTTCGAGCATTACCAATACGGTCGCAAACAGAACCTCGAACTGGCCAGCGGCCGCGCCTTTGCCACCGACCCGTTTGAAGTGGTGCTCGGTGCCGAAGTCGCCGAGGCGCTGCATTACACGCTGGGCGACAAGCTGGTGCTGGCCCACGGTGTCGCGGTGGTCAGCCTGGTCAAGCACGATGACAAACCGTTCACCGTGGTCGGTATTTTGAAACGCACCGGCACGCCGGTGGACCGCACGCTGCACATCAGCCTGGGCGGCATGGAAGCCATTCACATCGACTGGCACAACGGCGTGCCGGCCCAGGGCAAAGGCCGCATCAGTGCCGATCAGGCGCGCAACATGGACCTCACGCCACAGGCCATCACCGCGTTTATGCTCGGCCTGAACAACAAGATTTCCACCTTCGCCCTGCAACGCGAAATCAATGAATTCCGTGGCGAGCCGATGCTGGCGATATTGCCGGGCGTGGCCCTGCAAGAGTTGTGGAGCATGATGGGCACCGCCGAAAAAGCGCTGTTCGTGATCTCGCTGTTCGTGGTGCTGACCGGTTTGATCGGCATGCTCACGGCGATCCTCACCAGCCTCAACGAGCGCCGCCGTGAAATGGCAATTTTGCGCTCGGTGGGCGCGCGGCCGTGGCACATCGCAACGCTGCTGATCTTTGAAGCCTTCGCCCTGGCCTTGTCCGGCGTGGTCGCTGGCGTCGGCTTGTTGTACGTGTGCATCGCCGCCTCGCGCGGGTATTTGCAGGCCAATTACGGCCTGGACCTGCCGATGTCATGGCCGAGCGAATATGAATGGACCTTGCTCGCCGGCATCCTCGCGGCGGCGCTGTTAATGGGCAGCGTGCCCGCGTGGCGCGCCTATCGACAATCACTGGCCGATGGCCTGTCCATACGTTTATGAGGAAGGCTTCGATGCGTCGCGCCCTGTTTGCAATGTTGCTGTTGGTGGGAGTGCCCGTCTGGGCCGAAGACCAGCCCAAGGATCTGTCATGGCAGGAGATGATCCCCCCGGACGCGCCGCCGGAAATCCCCAACATGAAACCGCTGCACGACCTGTCGAACATGGCCGACGCGCTGTCGGTCGAGTCGGCGCCGGCCGCCAAGCAGGATTTGCCCAATGCGCCGGTGGTGCAAAGCCTGGACGGCAAGCACATCCGTTTGCCGGGTTACATCGTGCCGCTGGAAGTCAGCGAAGAAGGCCGCACCACCGAGTTTTTGCTGGTGCCGTATTTCGGCGCGTGCATCCACGTACCGCCGCCGCCCTCGAACCAGATCGTGCATGTGAAAAGCGAAGTCGGGGTGAAACTCGATGAGTTGTATCAGCCGTACTGGATCGAAGGCGCGATGCAGGTCAAGCCGTCATCCAGCGAACTGGCCGACGCCGGTTATCAAATGGATGCCGACAAGATTTATGTCTACGAGCTGCAGGAATAGGGGCTTATCGCCCTTTCATTGAGCTGAGTCAAAGGATCGAACGGAACGATCTTTACCATTGGACGTACAACTTTTAACGTCCTTTTGGAGCTCCCATGAACAAGTCTCTGCTCGGCGCGTCCCTCTTCGCGCTCGCCCTCGCCGCCCCTGCCGTCCACGCTCACGAAGCGGGCGACATTCTGATTCGCGCCGGTGCAATTACCGTGAATCCGAAAGCTGACAGCGGCCATGTGAAGGTTGATCAGGGCCCATTGGCGGGCACCAACCTGGGCGGCAAGGCGACCATGAGCAGCGACACCCAACTGGGTTTGAACTTCGCCTACATGCTGACCAACCACGTCGGTATCGAGCTGCTGGCGGCCACGCCGTTCGAGCACGATGTGAAGATCAAGAACACCGCCCTCGGCGCCGCCAATGGCAAGCTCGGCACCCTCAAGCACTTGCCGCCAACCTTGAGCGTCGTGTACTACCCGCTGGATAGCAAATCTGCCTTTCAGCCGTACGTGGGCGCCGGCATCAACTACACCTGGATCTACGACGAGCACGTCGGCAGCCGCGCCGAACAAGCCGGTTTCAGCAACTTCAAGGCCGAAAACTCCTGGGGCTGGGCCGCACAGATCGGCGCCGACTACATGATCAATGACAAGTGGATGATCAACGCCCAGGCGCGCTACATCGACATCAGCACCAAGGCCACCGTCGATAACAACGCGCTGGGCCAAGGCACACGCGCCAAGGTCAATGTGGACGTCGACCCGATGGTTTACATGGTGGGTATCGGCTACAAGTTCTAAGTCACACGGCATAACCCATGTGGGAGCGGGCTTGCTCGCGAAAGTGCAGGGTCAGTCGACTGATGTGTTGACTGACCTTGCCCATTCGCGAGCAAGCCCGCTCCCACATTTGGTTTTATAGCGTGTCAGCTGTGGCGGTAGAACCTGTCGGGCATCGCAGGCAGGCCAGCTCCCACACAAAACCGGCTCCCACATTCCGGTTTTGTGTGGTGTCAGCTGTGGCGGTAGAACCGATCCAGCAACGCCGGTAACCCGGCCCGCCACGCTCGAGGCTTGATGCCAAAGGTGTGCAGGATTTTCTTGCAGGCCAGCACCGCGTGTTGCGGTTCATCTGCCGCATCCGGGCGTGCCGCGTGGGCCTGGGCGGTAGGCGACTCGATCGCCAGCGGGTGGAAATTGCGCGCTTCGGTAAGTATCGCCTGGCCCAGCGCCAACGGTGTGGTCGCCTCGTGCCCGGCGTAGTGATACGTGCCCCACAGCGGCGCCGCGCAATCAAGTTGCTTGAGCACCGAGATGATCACCCGCGCGGCATCGTCCACGGGCGTCGGATTGCCCCGGCGATCATCGGCCATCAGCAACTCGTCCGGCTTCTCGGCCCGCGCCAAAAAGCGCCCGAGCGTGCCGTCGACGCTGTCATCCAGCAGCCAACCAAAACGCAGCAGCACATGCTGCGGGCAGGTGGCGCGCACGCTTTGTTCGATGCGCCACAACGCCTGGCCGCGCAGGCCCAGAGGCACCGGCTCGTCTTTCTCGCTGTAGGCGGTGGCGCGGGAGCCATCGAACACGCGGTAGCTGGACGGTTGCAGCAAGGTGATGTTGTGGTGCTGGCACAGCTCGGCCAGGCGCTCGATGGCGAATTCCTGAGCGGCCAAACGGCTTTCGCTGACCGCTTCGGCCTGAAACCAGTCGAAATAGTAGGCGAGGTTGATCAACGCATCGGGACGGGTGTCGTCGAGCAATTGGGTCAGGCTCGCGGCATCCCAGCCGTCTTGGGGCGGTTTGGGTGCGAGGAAACCGATGTCTTCCTCTGCACCGAGGCGAATCAGCGCTTGCCCGAGGGCATTCCCGCCGCCCAGTAACATAAGGCGCATTCGCATAGAGTGTGCAGGCCCGGTCTGTTTGGAACGATGGTTATTGTCGGCAGGCGGATGAAGCCGGCCGTAGGTTTATTCCAGAATCGTTGCATTTTGCGGGTTTGTAGCGCAACCGTCACGGATAAAGTGCGGGGTTGCAACTTGGCGCCGCCGGTTGCATATAAGGGGTATGAACCTTCCTGAAACCACGGACACGGTCTTGAACGGCTTTCACCCCGCTGTCAGCGCCTGGTTCCGCAGCTCTTTCCCTTCGGTCACCAGCGCCCAGGCCCAGGCGTGGCCGCTGATTCGCCAGCGCCGCTCCACCCTGATCGCCGCGCCCACCGGTTCGGGCAAGACCCTGACGGCGTTCCTCGCCGTGCTGGATGACCTGGTGCACCAAGGCCTGGCGAATGGCGGGCAACTGCCGGACGAGACGCTGGTAGTGTATGTCTCGCCGCTCAAGGCACTGTCCAACGACATCCAGATCAACCTGCAAAACCCGCTCACCGGCATCACCGAGCAGCTGCAGGCGATGGGCTTGCCGCCCTTGGTGATCCGCACCGCCGTGCGCACCGGCGACACCCCGCAAAAAGACCGTGCGCAGATGCGCAAGCGCCCGCCGCATATCCTGGTGACCACCCCGGAATCGCTCTACGTGCTGCTGGGATCGGACTCCGGTCGGCACATGCTCGCCAGCACGCGCACGGTGATCGTCGACGAAATCCACGCCATCGCCGCCAGCAAGCGCGGCAGCCATATGGCCTTGAGCCTGGAACGCCTGCAAGGCCTGTGCGCCGAACCGCTGACCCGCATTGGCCTGTCTGCCACGCAAAAGCCCATCGAGGCGGTGTCGCGCTTTTTGGTCGGCACCGACCGCCCCTGCGCAATTGTCGATATCGGCCACGCCCGCCCGCGTGACCTGGATATCGAAGTGCCGCCGGTGCCGCTCTCGGCGGTCATGGCCAACGATGTGTGGGAACTGGTCTACAACCGCCTCGCCGACCTGGCGCGCGAACACCGCACCACGCTGATTTTCGTCAACACCCGGCGCCTGGCCGAACGCCTGGCGCGGCACTTGAGCGAGCGTCTGGGCAAAACCGCCGTGGCCGCGCACCACGGCAGCCTGGCCAAAGAGCTGCGCCTGGACGCCGAACAACGGCTCAAGGCCGGCGAGCTGCAAGTGCTGATCGCCACTGCGTCCCTGGAGCTGGGGATTGATATCGGTGACGTCGACCTGGTGTGTCAGATCGGCTCACCCGGCTCCATCAATGGTTTTCTGCAACGCGTCGGCCGTTCCGGGCACCAGGTCGGCGGCACGCCCAAGGGGCGCTTGTTCGCCACCACCCGCGATGACCTGATCGAGTGCGCCGCCCTGCTCGACTGCGTGCGCCGGGGTGAGCTGGACACCTTGCAGATCCCGGTCGCGCCGCTGGATGTACTGGCCCAGCAGATCATCGCCGAGGTGAGCGCCCAGGAATGGTCGGAACCCGCATTGCTCGGTCTCATTCGCCGCGCCTCGCCCTACGCCGCACTGGATCAGCGCCATTACCAGGCGCTGTTGCAGATGCTCGCCGAGGGCTATAACGGCCGCCAGGGCATCCGTAGCGCCTACCTGCACCGCGACGCCGTGACCCACACCCTGCGCGGGCGTCGTGGCGCCAAGCTGACGGCCGTGACCAGCGGCGGCACCATCCCCGACAACGCCGACTACAGCGTGCTGCTCGAGCCCCAAAGCCTGAACATCGGCAGCGTCAACGAAGACTTCGCGGTGGAAAGCATCGCCGGGGATATCTTCCAGCTCGGTAATACCTCCTACAGAATCTTGCGGGTCGAAGCCGGCAAGGTGCGGGTTGAGGACGCCCATGGCCAGCCGCCGACCATTCCGTTCTGGCTGGGCGAAGCGCCAGGGCGCAGCAACGAATTGTCGGCGGCGGTGGCGCGGTTCCAAGGCCAGCTCGACGCGCTGCTCAGCGCCACGCCCGGCGACTTGCAAGCGGCCCTCGACTGGCTCACCGGCACCCTTGGCCTGAACCACGCCAGCGCCGAGCAGATCCTCGATTACCTGGCCCGCGCACGCCTGGCCTTGAGCGCGCTGCCGTCCCAGGACACGTTGATCATGGAGCGGTTTTTCGACGAGTCCGGCGGCACCCAACTGATCATTCACACGCCGTTCGGCAGCCGTATCAATCGCGCCTGGGGCCTGGCGTTGCGCAAGCGTTTTTGCCGCACGTTCAATGTCGAATTGCAGGCGGCGGCCAGTGAAAATGCAATCGTGCTGTCGCTGTCGACCAGCCACAGTTTCGAGCTGGATGACGTGTGGCGTTACCTGAACAGCAACAGTGCCGAGCACGTCCTGATCCAGGCCGTGCTGGACGCGCCGCTGTTCGGCGTGCGCTGGCGCTGGAACGCCGGTGTGGCACTGGCGTTGCCGCGTTATACCGGCGGGCGCAAAGTGGCGCCGCAGATCCAGCGGATGAAAAGCGAAGACCTGATCGCCAATGTGTTTCCCGACCAGATCGCCTGCCTGGAAAACCTCGCCGGCGAGCGCGAAGTGCCCGAGCACCCCTTGGTGGAACAGACCCTCGACGACTGCCTGCACGACGCCATGGACAGCAACGCCTGGCTGGCGCTGCTGCGGCGCATGGAAAGCGGCGAAGTGCGGCTGATCAGCCGCGACCTGCCGGCGCCCTCGCCCATGGCCGCGGAAATTCTCAGCGCGCGCCCCTACACCTTTCTCGACGACGCACCCTTGGAGGAACGCCGTACCCAAGCCGTGCTCAACCGGCGCTGGAGCGACCCGCACAGCACCGACGACCTCGGCGCACTGGATGCCGAGGCCATCGCCGGCGTGCGCGAGGAAGCCTGGCCGGCGCCCAATGGCGTGGACGAAATGCACGAAGCGCTGATGAGCCTGGCCTGCATTGCCACTCATGAGGTCACGCCGCAATGGGCCGAGTGGCTGCAGGCCTTGGCCAAGGGCGGGCGCGCCTATGCATTGAGCAATGGCCTGTGGGTGGCGGTGGAACGCTTGAGCTGTTTGCAGGCTATCTATCCCAACGACTTGCCGTTGCTGCCGGGCTTCGATGAACCCTGGACCGTTGATGATGCGCTGGTGGAAGTGCTGCGCGCCCGCCTCGGCGGGTTCGGCCCGCTGAGCCTGATCGAGATCGCCGCGCCGTTGGCCCTGCCGGTGGCAGACGTAACCCAGGCACTCGCTCGCCTGGAGCAGGAAGGCTACGTGCTGCGCGGCCGTTTCAGCCCTGGCGCCAGCGAAGAACAGTGGTGCGAACGGCATTTGCTCGCGCGCATTCATCGCTACACGGTCAAGCGCCTGCGCCGCGAAATCGAGCCCGTGGCGCTGCAGGATTTCATGCGCTTCCTGTTTGATTGGCAGCACCTGTCCGACGGCACACGCGGCCAGGGCAGCGCCATGTTGCCGCAGATTGTCGCGCAGTTTGAGGGCTACGCCGCCGCCACCTCGGCCTGGGACAGTGACTTGCTCAGCGCGCGCCTGAAGGATTACTCATCCACCTGGCTTGACGACCTGTGCCGCAGCGGCAAGCTGGTGTGGACGCGGCTGAGCAACAAGGCCGGCGCGATGGCCCTGCGCAGCACACCGGTGGTGTTGCTGCCGCGCAGCCAAGTGCCGCTGTGGAGCGGGCTGACCGAGATGACCGACAGCACCACGCTGTCACCCAGGGCGCAGAAAGTCCACGTGGCGCTGCGTGAACATGGCGCGCTGTTTTTCGACGAACTGGTGCACGAAGCCCATCTGCTGCGCAGCGAACTGGAGACGGCGCTGCAGGAACTGGTGGGCGCAGGGCTGGTGAATGCCGACAGCTTCGCCGGCCTGCGCGCGCTGACCACACCCGCCAGCAAACGCCAGGCGCGCAGCAGCCGACGCGGACGCGGGGCGTTTGTCGGCGGCATGGACGACGCCGGGCGCTGGGCTTTGCTGCGCCGTTCACCGAGCGCCGCCGGGCCACATTCGGCCGAGACGCTGGAGCATGTGGCGATGACCTTGCTGCGCCGCTATGGCGTGGTGTTCTGGCGGTTGCTGGAGCGTGAGGCGGATTGGTTGCCGAGCTGGCGCGAGTTGCTGCGCACTTTCCATCGGCTCGAAGCGCGCGGGGAGATCCGCGGCGGGCGGTTCGTCAGTGGGCTGGCGGGCGAGCAGTTTGCGTTGCCGGAGGCAATTGGGTTATTGCGCGAAGTCCGCCGCCGGCCGCATGACGGCAGTTTGATTGCGGTGTGCGGGGCTGATCCGCTGAACCTGGTGGGCACGCTGCTGCCGGGCAGCAAAGTGCCGGCGGTGAGTGGCAATCGGGTTGTGTACCGCGATGGGTTGCCGGCGGCGGTGAGGGTCGCTGGCAAGCAACAGGTATTGCTGGAGGTGGATCAGTTGGCGGTGCAGGAGAAGTTGATCAGGCATTGACGCCTGGATTGACCTCACCGGCCTCATCGCAGGCAAGCCCGGCTCCCACGGTGGGAATGCGTTCCCATGTGGGAGCGGGCTTGCCCGCGATGAGGCCCGCGAGCCACCCAAATTATTGAGGCCTGGGCTGTTCCGTCAACACCACCGAAGCCGGCACTTCCTCATCCGGCTCATCCACATGCGCCGTGCGTTTGGGCAGCCAGATCTGCTGTGGATAAGTTTGCGCGAAGTGCACCTCATCACAGTTATCCACAAGCTTTTTCAAGCGCTGGTTGAATGCGCGGCTCACCGCGTATTGCCCGCCTGACACCGTGCGGAATTGCGCGGTCAGCACCACGCCGTTGAGGTCCATCTTGTCGACGCCAAACACCTCCAGCGGCCCTTGCAGGTTGTACTTGAGGAACACATCGTCGCGAATCGATTGCCCGGCCTCGCGGATCAGGTCCACGGCCTTGTCCACATCGGTGTCGTAGGTGAACTGCACCGAGAAGAACGCATAGGCAAATTGCCGCGACTGGTTGGTGACCGCCTTGATCTGCCCGAACGGCACCGAGTGAACAAAACCCTTGCCGTCGCGCAGGCGCAACGTCCGGATGGTCAGGCCCTCTACGGTACCGGCGTGGCCGGAGTCGAGCACGACCCAGTCACCGATGGACAGCGTGTCCTCGATGATGATGAACAGGCCAGTGATCACGTCCTGCACCAATTGCTGCGAGCCAAAACCGATAGCCAAACCAACCACACCGGCACCGGCCAGCAGCGGCGCGACGTTGATGCCAAGGTTGGCCATGGTGGTGATCGCGCAGATCACCACCAGGATGATTTTCACCGCGTTACGCAGCAGCGGCAGAATGGTTTTGACCCGCGTACTCGGCTGACGGCTGGAGCGCTTATTGACCGGGGGTTTCAGCGCTTCCTGAATCGCGGTGTCGAGCACCACCCAGAACAACCAGGTCACCAGCAGGATCAGGCCGATGCTGCTCAGGGAGTCGCTGATCGCGCGGCCCACCGAGTTGCGCTGGGCAAATTCGAACAGCGAGACGCCCCAGATACGCCCCAGGACTTCGATAAATGCGATGGCCATGGCGATGCGCAAGATCGCGTGCAACAGGCTGAGGAAGCGCTCCTTGTAGGCGCTGCTGCGCTGGATCGCCACCTGGCTGCGGGACTTGAACAGGTGTTGCAGCACGGTGCTGAGAAACACCGTGCCGATCAGCAAAATCGTGGTGAACAGCGCGCAGCGCAGCGCCTTCTGGTTATCGTCGCCCGCGCCGATCAGGTTGATTGCCGAGACCAGCACCATCAACAGAATCGGCCAGTACCACAGCCCGGAAAACACCCGCAGCGATTGCTGCAGCGCAGGGTGTTTGAGGCGCTGGGCCAGTGGTCGATTGCGGATCAAATGCGCCACCGGACGGCGCAGGCGCACCACCAACACCCCGAAAATCACCGCCGCGAACAGGCCGGTGAAAACCGCAATGCTGCTGGTGATATTGCCACCCAACTGTCGGGCGATCTGCGGGCTGGTCAGCGCGTCGCTGAGGGCGGCCAGGAAGCCGATCAGGAACAGCGGCTTGGGGCAGTAGTCGCGAATGATCTGCACGGCCGGGCGCTTGTGGCCCAGATTGAACATGACGATCACGCACAACAACATCGACGTAGAAAAGATGCCGCTGCTGGTAGCGTAGGCAAAACACAGCGCCAGCGCGCGACCCACCGACGAGGCCAGGAAGTGGCTGACGTAGAGGGTCAGCGGCAGACAGATGAGCGCGGGGATTGTGTAGGGCACCACGTACCCCAAGACTGCCAGCAAGCGTTCGCGCCGTTCGACGAACTGCCGACGACTCAAGCGCTGCACAACAAAGCGCCCCAGCAGGGTCAACACCACAAAGGCGCCAACCCAGACGCCGGACAGCAACAGGAAGTCGCCGGCCACGCTCCACGGCGACCGTTCGGCCGTCTGGTCGACCAGGCGCCCCACCTCGTCCGCCGCGCGATCGGCACGCAAGCGCCAGGCGTCGATGAGGTTCTGGTTAAGGTCGAGCTTGTCTTGTACATCGTCAATGCTGGAACTGATGGCGCCCAGCAGGCCGCCCTCGACCAGCAACTCCGGTTTAGCGGGCGCCGCCGCTGCGGCAGGCGCGGCCGGCGCGGCCGGCGCTGCGGCGGCCGCCGGCGTAGCAGCTTGCAATGCGCCATTGCCACACAACAGCAGCGCACCAAGCAGTAATGCAGTCTTTAAATTCAGCAAAACACCGGGCTCCATCAGCAGGGTCTGTAAGGAACTGACGGGTTTGAGCCTTGATCGTTCCCCGCCATTGGGCATCTTTGCCTCCCGGTCAAATATCAAATGCTGATCACTGTCTTTTTCCGCACAAGCCAAATCCCGACACTGCGCTCCTGAATCACACCCATCGGAGTTGCAGCCATGCCCATTGCCCTGCTCGCGCTGACCCTCAGCGCTTTTGCCATCGGGACGACCGAATTCGTCATCGTTGGCCTGTTACCCACCATCGGCGCCGACCTGGGCGTCGACCTGCCGTCCGCCGGCTTGCTGGTCAGCCTGTACGCCTTGGGCGTTGCCATTGGCGCGCCGGTGCTCACCGCCCTCACCGGCAAAGTGCCGCGCAAACTGCTGCTGTTGTCGCTGATGGTGCTGTTCACCCTCGGCAACCTGTTGGCCTGGCAGGCACCGAGTTATGAATCGCTGGTGCTGGCGCGAATCGTCACCGGCCTGGCCCACGGGGTGTTTTTCTCGATTGGCTCGACCATCGCCACCAGCCTGGTGCCCAAGGAAAAAGCCGCCAGCGCGATTGCGATCATGTTTACCGGCTTGACCGTTGCACTGGTCACCGGCGTGCCGCTGGGCACGTTTATCGGCCAGCACTTCGGCTGGCGGGAAACGTTCCTCGCCGTCTCGGCCCTGGGCGTGATCGCGTTTATCGGCAGCCTGATCTATGTGCCGAACAGCATCGCCCACAGCAAACCCGCCTCGTTGCTGCAACAACTGCAAGTGCTCAAGCAGCCGCGCTTGCTGCTTGTGTACGCCATGACCGCCATCGGCTACGGCGGCTCGTTCATCGCGTTTACCTTTCTGGCGCCGATCCTTCAGGACATTTCCGGCTTCAGCGCCGGCACCGTCAGCCTGGTGCTGCTGGTGTACGGCATCTCGGTGGCGGCGGGGAATATCTGGGGCGGCAAGCTGGCCGATAAACGCGGCCCGATCAGCGCGTTGAAAATCATTTTCGCCTTGCTCGCGGCGGTGCTCTTCATCCTCACCCTGACCGCCAGCAACCCCTGGCTGGCGCTGGCCACCGTGCTGGTGTGGGGCGCGGTTGCCTTCGGCAATGTGCCGGGCCTGCAGGTGTACGTGGTGCGCCAGGCTGAGCATCACACCCCGCAGGCGGTGGATGTGGCGTCGGGCTTGAACATTGCGGCGTTCAACCTCGGAATCGCCGGCGGCGCCTGGGCCGGGGGTTTGATCGTGGCGCACATGGGCTTGATCCATACCGCGTGGATCGGCGGCTCAGTGGTGTTGGTGGCACTGGCGCTGACGGCGTGGAGTGGCCGATTGGACCGGTTGGGGCCGGTGTATGCCGACAGCTCGACGCGCACGGCAGTCGGACACTGATTCGGCCCCGACGCACATCCAATGTGGGCGCTGGCTTGCCTGCGATTGCGGTACGCCAGCGCCGCATTCAGCGCCGGCCCCATCGCTATCGCAGGCAGCCCGCTCCCACATTCCTTACCTTGTACCGTCTGTAGGAACGGCGAAACTTTCCGACAAAAACCGCAGTCATCCCAAAACGGAGGTCACTTGACCCTACATCCACGGGAGTAATCATGGCGGCGATTCACATCGGCATTTCCGGCTGGCGCTACACGCCCTGGCGGGGGGATTTCTACCCCGAGGGCCTGACCCAGAAACGCGAATTGCAATTTGCGTCACGCGCCGTCAACAGCATCGAAATCAACGGCTCGTTCTACGCCCTGCAAACACCCAAGCGTTATGCCGAGTGGTACGCCGACACGCCTGAGCATTTCGTGTTCAGCGTGAAGGCACCGCGCTACATCACCCACATTCTGCGCTTGCGCGATGTGCACAAGCCGATGGCCAATTTCTTTGCTTCCGGGGTGCTGGAACTGAAGGAAAAGCTCGGGCCGATCCTCTGGCAATTCCCGCCCAGCTTCACATTCGACCCGCCGCTGTTTGAAGCCTTTCTTCAACAACTCCCCACCGACACTCAACAGGCCGCCGCCCTCGCCCGCGAGCACGAGCCGCGCCTGAACGGCAAGGCGAGCATGCAAGCCCATGGCAAAAAGCCGCTGCGTCATGCGGTGGAAATTCGCCACAAGAGTTTTGCAGTGCCGGAGTTTGTGCAGATGCTGGACAAGCACGGCGTGGCACTGGTGGTCGCCGATACCGCCGGCAAGTGGCCGTATATTGAAGACGTCACCGCCAACTTCCTGTACCTGCGCCTGCACGGTGACAAAAAGCTCTACGCCAGCGGCTACACCGCCGAGGCGATCAAGCGTTGGGGTGACCGCATCGATCGCTGGCGCCAGGGCAAACAGCCGGAGGATGCGCATTTGGTCGACCCGAAACACACGCCACGCGCGCGCAAGCAACGCGATATTTTTTGCTATTTCGACAACGACATCAAAGTGCGCGCGCCCTTCGATGCGCGCCAACTGTTGCAGCGCTTCGAGCTGGATAGACACTTGGCCACCGAGCCCGGCACGTTGCCAGAACCCGGGGTCCTGTCATGACCCATCCGGAATTGATCCCCGCCACGCCCACTACCGCCATCACGCGCTTCAAAGTGCTGACGGTGAATATCCACAAGGGTTTCACCGCGCTGAATCGACGCTTCATCCTGCCCGAACTGCGTGAAGCGGTGCGCAGCGTGGGCGCCGACATGGTGTTCTTGCAGGAAATCCACGGCACTCACGAACGCCATCCCCAGCGCTACCAGGACTGGCCGAAGATGCCGCAATACGAGTTCCTGGCCGACAGCATCTGGCCGCAGTTCGCTTACGGGCGCAACGCGGTCTACCCGCACGGCGACCACGGCAACGCGTTGCTGTCCAAATTCCAGATCGTGCGCTACGACAACCTCGACATCTCGCAAAGCGGCCATGAAAGCCGCGGGCTGCTGCATTGCGTATTGCGCCTGCCAGGCACCGGCCAAGAGGTGCATGCGATCTGCATGCACCTGGGCCTGCGCGAGGTGCATCGTCAGCAGCAATTGCGTTTGCTGGAACAGCGCATCAGCGAAATCCCGGCCGACGCGCCGCTGGTGGTGGCCGGTGATTTCAACGACTGGCGCCAAAAGGCCGACCTGAGCCAGAGCGGTCTCAGAGAAGTGTTTGTTGAAGCCACTGGTAAGCCCGCGCGCACATTTCCGGCGCGCCTGCCGCTGTTACCGCTGGACCGCATCTATGTGCGCAACCTGAAAATTCACAACCCCAAGGTACTGACTACCCGGCCGTGGTCGCATCTGTCAGACCATGTGCCGTTGTCGGTGGAGATCGAGTTATGACCGTCGCGGTAGAGCACATTGCCACCGACCAGCCGCCAGATGACGCCAAGGCGCGTGATGTCGATTACGGCTGGCAGAGCGGCAACCGTCTTGAGTTGCTGGAGAACGGCGAGGCTTACTTCCCCAGGGTGTTTGAAGCGATGCGCGAGGCCCAGCGGGAGATTTTGCTGGAGACCTTTATTCTGTTCGAAGACAAGGTCGGCCATGAGCTCAAAGGCATCCTGATTGAGGCGGCGCAGCGCGGCGTCAAGGTGGTGGCCAGCCTCGACGGGTTTGGCTGCGGCGAGCTGAGCCCGGCGTTTCTGGGTGAGCTGGCCGAGGCTGGCGTGCTGGTGCAGATGTTTGACCCGGCGTCGAAAATGCTGGGGATTCGCACCAACTGGTTCCGTCGCCTGCACCGCAAGATCGTGGTGGTAGACGCCACCGTGGGATTTATTGGCGGGATCAATTTTTCTGCCGACCATCTGGGCGATTTCGGCCCCGAAGCCAAGCAGGATTACGCCGTGCGAGTGACCGGCCCTGCGGTCGCCGACCTGCATCATTTTGCCCTCGCCCAAAGCGGCCGCCAGGTGCGCACGCGGCGGGGCTGGCGACGACGCCAGCAACGGCCGTCCCTGTGGACAACGGCCAATGAGGAGGGTCTGGTTCGCCTGATTTACCGCGACAACGTGCAGCACCGCGACGATATCGAAGAGGCCTATATCCACGCCTTGAGCAAGGCGCAAAAACGCGTGGTGATCGCCAACGCCTACTTCTTCCCCGGCTACCGCCTGCTGCGCGAGATTCGCAATGCCGCGCGCCGTGGCGTGCACGTGCAACTGATCATGCAAGGCCAGCCCGACGTGCTGTTGGCCAAGCTGGCGGCGCGCATGCTTTATGACTATTTGCTCAAGGACGGCGTGGTGATCCATGAGTATTGCCAGCGCCCGCTACACGGCAAAGTCGCGTTGGTGGATGACGAGTGGAGCACCGTAGGCTCAAGCAACCTGGACCCATTGAGCCTGTCCCTGAACCTGGAAGCCAATGTGTTGATTCGCGACCGCGCGTTCAACCAGCAGCTGTACGAACGCCTGGAACTGCTCGCCCGCGAGCACTGCCGGACCATGCCGGAAAACCGCAAGCCCCGCCTGTGGCTATGGCGGTTGACCGTGGGTTTTTTGGTGTTTCATGTGATGCGCCACTTCCCCGTGCTGACGGGCTGGCTGCCCGCGCACAAACCGCGTTTGAAACCCTTCGAGAGCCAGGCCCATGACCTCTGAAGCCGGTGGTTCACGACTCAAACGCTGGAAGAAGCCGCTGACCGTTGTCTTCTTCCTGGTGTTGATCGCGCTGTTCACCCTGCTGGCACGGCGCATCGACTGGAGCGAGGTGCTGCAGACGCTCGGCGACTTCAAGCTGCGCACGTTGCTGATCGCCAGCACGCTGACCCTGTGCAGTTTTCTCGTCTATGCCAGTTTCGACCTCATCGGCCGCACTTACATCCGCCAACCGCTGGGTTGGAAGCAAATCCTGCCGGTGGGGATCATCAGCTACGCGTTCAACCTCAACCTGAGCGCGTGGGTCGGCGGGATTGCCATGCGTTACCGGCTGTATTCGCGGCTTGGGGTGAGCACCGGCAATATCGCCAAGATCCTTGGGCTGAGCCTGGCCACCAATTGGTTTGGTTACATGGCGCTGGCCGGCGTGGTGTTCAGCAGCGGTTTGGTGACGATGCCGCCCGGGTGGAAAGTCAGCACCCTGGCGTTGCAGGGCATTGGCGTGGTGCTGGTGTTGGCCAGCCTCGGCTACTTGGCGGCGTGCCGGTTCTCGAAGAAGCGTGCGTGGTCGATCAAGGGCATCGAGATCAATCTGCCGTCGTTGCGCATGGCGTGTTTGCAGTTGGCCCTGGGCGCGTTGAACTGGTCGTTGATGGCAGCGGTGATTTTTACCTTGTTGCCGGCCAAGTTGGACTATCCACTGGTGCTGGGGGTGTTGCTGATCAGCGCGATTGCCGGTGTGGTTACGCATATTCCAGCGGGGCTTGGGGTGTTGGAGGCGGTGTTTATTGGCTTGCTGCAGCATGAGGCGTCGCGCGGGAGTTTGCTGGCCGGGTTGATTGCCTATCGGGCGGTGTACTTTATTTTGCCGCTGGTGATTGCGTTGGTGATGTACCTCGCGGTGGAGGCCAAGGCCAAGGCGTTACGGGTTAAAAAGACACCGGCTTGATGCAGTGTTGGCAGGACCGGCGCCATCGCGGGCAAGCCCGCTCCCACAGTTGGAATGCATTTCACTGTGGGAGCCGGGCTTGCCTGTGATGGCGCTTGAGAGGGCAACGCTTTATCGGGCCTGGATGATGCTCAGCCGTTCGCCCACCACCATCTCGGTAATCCAGTCCACCAGGATTGAGGTATAGGCCTGCTGCGACACCGGGTCGCTCAACGAGTGGTCGGCGCCGTCGATGATGCGGTGGGTCAAGGAGTGAGTCTGCTGGCACGCCGCGCGGTAACTCATGATGGTGGCGTGGGGCACATGGTCGTCGGTTTCCGATTCGACAATCAGCACATCGCCGGTGAATTTCGCGCAGGCATGCAGGGCGCGGTTGGTTTCGGCGTGCACCAGGGTGCTGCGGTAATCCATCAGGTCGACCTTATCCAGATCGCGTTTGGGCTTGAGCCATTCCTGGTCGCGGTACAGCGCCGGCACGCGCAGCGCCAGCCAGCGCACCGGGCGCAATGAGGTGAGGATCGCCGCCAGGTAACCGCCGTAGCTGGTGCCCACCACCGCCACGGCCGAGGTGTCGATGGCCGGGTGCGACAGCAAGCGGTCGTAGGCCGCCAGCAGGTCGCGCAGATTGTCTTCGCGGGTAACGCGCGACAACGGAATACCGGTGCCGGCGTGGCCGCGCAAATCAAAAGTCAGGCATACACAGCCCAGGCCGGCAATGCCTTTGGCGCGCTCAAGGTCGCGCTCTTGGCTACCGCCCCAACCGTGCACAAACAACACGCCTGGCACTTTGGATTTGGGGCTCAGGAATGTCCCGCTCATTTGCTCGTCGTCGATGTCGATCGCAATGCTTTCACTTCTAGCCGTCATAAGATTTAACCGTCACGTACTTGAGAAGAAAGTCGCTGTTGTCTGCAGGGCCGCGGTACACCTTGATGGCGTCCGCCGGCAGCGGTTGGTCCACGTAGGTTTCCACCGATGAAACGTGGATGGCACGCAGGCTCGGGTTATTGATGAAGCTTTGCAGCGCCGCGACTTCAGCGCTGCTGGCGCCGCCCATGCGCCAGGATTGTTCGAGCACGCCGCTGCGGCGTTGGCCGTCACTGTCCAGGCCTTGGGCAATGTCGTAGTTGCGGCGCGAGGCGTAGAAACCAGGGTAGGCCTCATCGGCGGCCGTGTCGAAAACCTGGGCTTGTTCGATGGCCTCACGCACGTCGTCGGGCAGGTCGAGCTTCAACAGGTCGGCGTAGTGGCCAGGCACGACGAGTAAGTCGGAGCCGCCGTAGACCGCTTCGCCCTGCCCGTCTTCAGTGAGGTACTGCTGGCCGCAGTAGCTGATGACGTGTTCGCCGATAAAACTCTGGCCCACGCTATGGGTGATCACCTCGTGCAAGTCCTGCTCAAGCACCACGCCTTCCGTAAACAGCGTCGCCATGTCGGGTCGCGCCAGCAGCGCTTCGAACTCATCGAGACTGTGGATAACTTCCTGTCCCCGACCGGCGCAGGCATGCACAGGCTTCAGGCGGATCGGCCCGCTGTAGAGCAAGCGCGTGGCGGCGGGCAATGCGTCTTTAAGGGCAAAGACGCTAAGGCCATCGAGGACGACCGGGCGCACCCGCTCGGCAAACGCCGACGACCAGCCTTGCGGCGCCGTCGCTTCGGGGCTCAGCAGGCCATGGGTAATGGCTTTGGTGCAGATGAAATCGTAGTCGACGTAACCGCCCCACACATCCTCTGGGCCCTTAACCTTCAGCGCCAGCGCCTGGGCGGCGCCCACCAGGGTTTGCGTTGGCAGCACATACACGTCACGCCCGGCATGTTGCTGCGGGTCGTAACTGCCGCCGAATTTCAGCCCCAGAATCTGTGCCAGCCACCGCGCCAGCGCCCGGTTGGTTTCAACCTCGTGCTGCGGCGCGCCCGCTCGCGTGGAATGTGCAACCACCAGCTTCTTGCGTTGAGTCGGGGTCATGCGTCCCCCTTGGCTATCCCGCCATGTGTGTACACCCATGGTTGCAGGGATCAGGCCAAGACGATTTCAGGAAAGAGCGTCTTTAAATCAATCAGTTGCTTAAAAAGCGATGGCAGTTGGCCTGTCTTATTCTGCACGACAGGCGGTTGAACAGGCGGCGTTCTGCACGATTCCCTCAGCCACTGCGGCTGGCGCCAGCTAAGATACGGGGCCCTTCACTCTGCAACGAGACATCACCCATGGCCAAGCAAGCGCTCATCCTGATCGACATTCAGAACGACTACTTCCCTGGGGGCAAGTGGCCGCTCGACGGCGTGGACGCGGCGGCCGACAAGGCCGCGCAGGTGCTGCAGGCCTTTCGCCAGGCGGGCGACGCGGTGATTCACGTTCGCCATGAGTTCACCTCCGAGGATGCACCCTTCTTTACACCGGGTTCCGAGGGCGCGCACTTGCATGCCAAGGCCGTGAACGAGGCGAATGAACCGGTGGTGCTCAAGCACGTTGTGAATGCATTTCGCGGGACGGATCTGCGGGCGTTGCTGGAGCAACGGGCCATCACCGAAGTGGTTGTGGTGGGCAACATGAGCCACATGTGCATCGACGCCGTGGTGCGGGCTGCGGCGGACCTGGGCTACAAGGTCACGCTGTTGCATGACGCGTGTGCGACACGGGACCTGGAATTTAACGGGCAAGTGATTCCGGCAGCCCAAGTGCATGGGGCTTATATGGCTTCACTGGCTTTTGCCTACGCGGACGTGGTGTCGACGGCGCAGTACTTGAAGGCACAAGCGGCGGCGGCATGACCGCCACTTGTGTACCGAGCGTCAACGGGTCGCGATGATGAAAAGGCGAGGGAACGGCAGCAACACAGTGCCATCGCCCAGTGCTGGATACGCCTGGGTAATCCGCGTCTGATATTCATGCAGGAAGGCGACTTTTTCGCGCTCGGTCAACGGTGCGAGGAAGGGCCGTAATGCCGACCCCTTGAACCATTCCACCACGGCGCCGTGATCCGCCAGCGGGTGCAGGTAGGTGGTGCGCCACACATCGACAGTGCTGCAGTGCTTGCTCAACAGCTCGTAGTAATAGCTCGCCGTGTGCCGTTCATTGTGTTTGACCGAACCGATCTTCGCCGCCCATGGGCCCTGGGCAGCGACTTCGCGCGCCAGCCGGTGGGCTGGTTCGTCGAGGTTATCCGGGGTCTGCACCGCCAGCGTACCGCCAGGCGCCAGTTGGCTGACCAGGTGCGGATACAGCGTGGCGTGGTCCGGCAACCATTGCAGCGAAGCGTTGGCCAGAATCACATCACATGGCTGTGCCGGTGCCCAGGTGCCGATGTCGGCCAATTCGAAATTCAGCGCCGGCAGGCGTTTGCGTGCGTCGATCAGCATGTCGCCGGAACTGTCCATGCCGGTGACATGCGCCTGCGGGAAACGCTCGGCCAGCACTTCGGTGGAGTTACCGGGGCCACAACCGAGGTCCACCGCCGTGTTTACCGGGCGATCTGGAATGGCCGCGACCAGGTCACGAACCGGACGGGTGCGCTGCTGTTCAAACATCGTGTACTGCTTGGCTGACCAGGTCATCACGGCTTTCCTTCTTTTTCGAGAGTGGCCACAGCCTAAATCTTGTGAGCCATGAGAACAAATGCCAGGATTGGCGATCTCCCATACCTTGAAAGTATCCCTATGCTGGAACTTCGCCAACTCAGAGCCTTCGTGGCGATTGCCGAGGAAGGCTATATCACTCACGCGGCGCAACGCCTGGGCATGCAACAACCGCCGCTGACCCGAATGCTGCAAAGCCTTGAGGCCGAGCTAGGCGTGACATTGATGGAGCGCCTGCCGCGCGGCGTGCGCCCCACGACTGCCGGCCTGGCGTTGCTGGACGAGGCACGAGAAGTCTTGGCGCGTGCCGATGGGGTCGCCGATATCGTGCGGCGCGCCGCCCGCGGTGAGCGTGGCCGGCTGGCTATCGGTTTTACCAGTTCGGCGGCATTGCACCCGTTCGTGCCCAGCGTTTTGCGCGTGTTTCGCGAAACGTTTGTCGGTGTCTCGGTGGCCCTGGAAGAAGCGGGTACCGGCGAGCTGCTGGACGCGCTGGCCCATGAAAGACTCGACGCAGCGTTTATCCGCTCGCCGCTCAGCGGCAGTCAAACGTTGCAGGACCAGCCCATTCTGGTGGAGCCGATGCTGCTGGCGCTGCCTACCGATCACCCGCTGGCAAACGACGCCGCAACTCCCCTGCCCCTGGCGGCACTGGCCACCGAAGCCTTCGTGCTTTATCGGCGTCGCGTCGGTCTGGGTTTGTATGACGCAATTCTGGTGGCCTGCCGTGAAGCGGGTTTCAGCCCGCAGGTGGTCCAGGAAGCGCCGCGCATGACCGCGACATTGAGCCTGGTGGCGGCGGGCCTTGGCGTCTCCATCGTGCCAGCGTCCATGCAGCGGTTACGGGGGGATGGCATTGTTTATCGCGAACTGACGGACTGCCAAAGCCTGGTGGCGCCATTGCATTTGGCGACGCGGGTCGGTGACGGCTCGGCGGTGTTGCAGCGCTTCAAGCAAATGGTGGTCAGCGCCGCCGCGAAGGACGCCTGAGCGTTGGCGGCAGAACCTTTGCCGCCAGGCAGCTTGGGATCAGTTGTTGAGGGCCGCGGGGCTCACGCGCGGCCACGTACTCATGTACGGTTCGCCGTTGAGGGGAGTTCTTCGCCCAGGCTGCCATTGGGCATGGGCGTCAGCTCGGTTGGGGTCAGCCATTTGTGCTTGGGCAGGCGAAGCAAGAAGCGTGTTCGACACAGTGTTCATCCATGGTTGTGTTGATCGACAGGCCTGAGTACGAACCGGGCTCTGGCGCGCACGTCAGCCATCTAACGCGGTATGACAGCCGATCGGGTGCTAGTGGCATTTGAGCGTCCCGCGCCCATTTCCGAGAGGCACCGCAGTTTCTGTAGGCAAAGAAAAAGCCCCGAGAGCATGGCTCGCGGGGCTTTGAGCGAAGACGTTACCGATTAGAACGGGATATCGTCATCAAAGCTGTCGAAATCCGGAGCAGGCTGTGGAGCGGCCTGTTGTGGAGGTGGCGCCTGACGCGACTGCTGCGGTGCCGACTGCTGCGGACGCGGAGCCTGCTGGCGTGGGGCCGGAGCGGACTGCTGGTAGTTGTTGCCCCCGCCTTGTTGGTCGCCCTGCTGTGGACGGCCGCCGAGCAGTTGCATGGTGCCTTGCATGTCGACCACGATTTCAGTGGTGTAACGCTTGATGCCGTCTTTTTCCCACTCGCGGGTTTGCAGTTTGCCTTCGATGTAAACCTGCGAACCTTTACGCAGGTACTCGCCGGCGATCTCTGCAACCTTGCCGAACATCGACACGCGGTGCCATTCGGTTTTCTCGACCTCTGGCCGGTCTGCTTGTCAGTCCACTGTTCGCTGGTCGCCAGACTCAGGTTGGTCACGGCGTTACCGTTAGGCAAGTAGCGAACTTC